>OGCM01002824.1_pt1 | contig 14850 bp, 10 predicted proteins | sample 1570151 | NCBI WGS metagenome assembly OGCM01 (sample SAMEA4370582, study PRJEB24528) | human gut metagenome
TGCTGACCTGGGACATCCGGATGAAGAAGCCCAATCAGGGCGATTACCTGACCACTGGCGCGGCCCACACGCTGGAGCACCTGTTTGCCACCTACGCGCGGAACAGCGCCTACAAGGACGGCGTCATCTACGTCGGCCCCATGGGCTGCCGCACCGGCTTTTACCTGCTGACCCGGGGCCTGACCCCCGCCGAGGCGCTGGCCCTGACCGTGGACTCGTTCCGCTTCATGGCCGCTTTTGAGGGTGCCGTCCCCGGTGCCAGTGAGGTGGAGTGCGGCAACTACCGCGATATGGATCTGCCCAAGGCCAAGGCGGAAGCAGCCGCCATGCTGCCCGTGTTGGAAGCTCTGACCGCTGACCAGCTGCACTACTGATCTCCCCGGAACCTAACATAAGATGCGGAAAAGGCACGTTCTCCAAAAGAGAACGTGCCTTTTTGTAATATCTGTATAAATTATTCCGGTCTGGAATCTTCAGGAAGCCGTCTCCACCCGGGTACAGCGCACCGCGCAGCGGGCACTGCCGCCGGTGGTACAAGTAAAGAGGGTCAGATCCCAGTCATCGCCGTCCGCCTTGCCCACCATCTCTTCGATCTGGGTGGGCTGCAGGGTCTCCACTTTGGAGACGGTGTAGTCCCACTCCCGGCCGTCCATATCCACAAACTGCACCGTGGTGCCTACCGCCAGCCGCTTGACAGGACTGAAATGCCGGGCATAGTTGTGGCCGCAGATGACCAGATCGTCCGTGAAGACCGAGCCCGCGTACCGCCCCGGGGCAATTTTGAGGCCCGGATAGCTCCACTCGCTCATCACGGGCAGGGCCAGCCCGATGGACGGGATGGAGAGATACCCGATGTAATCCCAGCCATCAATGGCGGTAACGGTCATCTCACGGGCGGTGTCGTCCACCTGGGTGGGCACCAGAAGCTGCAAATGGTTCTCCTGCTCGTCCAGCGTCGTTTCCAGCTGATCCAGCACCTGTGCCGCCGCTTTCTGGGCGCGGCCATTGTCCCACTGGTTGTAGCCCAGCAGGCCCAGCGCCCCGGCCAGCAGCAGCGCTCCCAGCAGGATGAGGATGGTTCCAAGTCGTCTTTTCTGCATGGCTCAGTGTTTTTTGCGGAGCAGGATGCCCACTGCAATGAGGCAGGTGCCTGCCGCCGTCAGCACCGGGATGGGCCAGTTCAGCTGGCCGGTCTGGGGCAGGGTCGGGCGGCCATTCAGCACCCAGTCGTCCGGGTTGCCCGGATTGGGAGCCTTGTTCTTATCCGGGCGACCGTTCAGCACCCAGTCATCGGGGTTGTCGGCACCCGGAGGGGTGTTCTTGCCCGGTTCCTCGGGGAGATCCGGAGTCTCCGGTTTGTCCGGGTTTTCCGGCGTGGTCGGCTTTTCCGGCTCGGTGGGCTTCTCGGGTTCCGTGGGTTTGTCCGGTTCCTCCGGCTTGTCGGGTTCTTCCGGCACGTCCGGCGGGGTGGTGGGCGTCAGCGTGCCCACCTTGGGCAGGGCGTCCACATCGTAGAGGTACGTGTCCTCCTCCACCAGCGGCACCGACACCAGGAACGGGTTGATCTTCTCATACCCGGTGGAAGCGGTGCTCTGGACGACGAGATACAGGCCCAGCGGCAGCCGTGAGAAGACGGCCTTGCCATCGGTGTCCACGGTGAGCGTCTCCCCTTTGCTGCCGGCCGGGCGCTTGTCGTCCAGGGTCCGGGCCAGGTCGCTCTCCGAGAGATCGCCGAGGGAAACGCCGCAATTTTCAAAACCATTTGTATAATCGTAGCTTAAATTTCCATTTTCGCGGCTGATGGAGGCCACCTGATACAGGGTCAGCTTGCCGCCCGAGACAGCGCTCCCGCTCTCGGAATCCCGGAGGGTCACGGTGATGCTGCCTTTCCGGGTGAGCTCAATGCTGGCGGCCGTGGCGGCGGCAAAAGCCGGGGCCGCGCACGCTGCCGCCAGTGCCACAGCCAGCAACAGCGCCGCCAGCTGTTTACGAATTTGTTTCATGGGGGTCACCTCTCGTCGTTTTCTCATGTTTGCCTGCTTTCGGACGCTTCCGTGTGGTCACCAGCAGCCAGATCAGCAGCACTGCCAGCATGGGCAGGGCAATGACAGGCGCCGTGATGATGGGGTCGATCCGTGTCGCGTCCGCCGTGACACGGACATGTTTCTGGCTCTCCCGCGTGTTGACGCGGTGGCCGCGCACCAGCAGGCGGTGGGTATTGATGCCGTAGGGCGTGCAGGTCATCAGGGTAACGTAGTCCTGCCCCTCTACGGGCTGTAATAGATCCGTCTCGGTGGGGAGGACAATGGAGATCTGGTCCACCTCATAGGTCAGCACCCGGTCCAGCACCGTGATGGTGAACGTGTCGCCCGCTTCCAGCTCGTCCAGATTGGTGAACAGCTTGGCGCTGGGCAGGCCGCGGTGGGCCGAGATGACCGCATGGGTGCCCGCCCCGCCCACGGGGAGGCTGCTGCCCTCCAGATGGCCTGCCGCCACCTGCAAAACACCATCGCTGGTGCCGTGGTAGACGGGCAGCTCCACGCCGATCCTGGGGATGGTGATATACCCCATAATGCCCGTGCCGGAGACGTCCAGCGTCTCGTCATAGCCGGAGACCTGCTCCGGCGTGAAGAACGAATTGGGCGTGGCCGCCAGCCGTTGGTTGTAGGCGTCCGCCGCCTCAAAATAGGCGGTATAGTCCGCATCCGACATCTCGTTGACCGTCTCGTCATAGCTGGCCAGCGCGCGGGACTGGTGGCGCTGGTTGACATAATCGCTGACGGTGGGATATAACATCACGGATAGACCCACGAGAAAGATCAGGATTAAAATTATGGTACTGCGGTTCTTTTTCATGGGCTACTCCCTAATGTTATCAGGATATTTTTTGCTTTGGGGTTTGGTTTAGCGCTTGTTCTCCATCCGCTTCTTGGTCACCAGCAGGACCACGGCCACAGCCATCAGGCCGCCGCCAACGACGTAGAAGACCGTGGTGCCCATGCCGCCGGTGGAGGGCAGCACTGTACCGGACTGGTTGACAATCTCAGTAGTCAAAGAGCCTTCTGCGTTATTCGGCGCAAAGGTATACTCGCCAACTGTACCAGTTGTTTTTGTTCCGCTCAGAGAGCTCAACGTCAGGTTTTCATGACCCGCAACCACATCAAATTCAACCGGATCAATCGTGTTATAACCAGCCGGAGTAACAACCTCTTCCAGCTTGTATTTACCGTCATCAATACGATTCCAAGCAAACGATGTGGCCGTTTTATTTGCCACTTCATAATGGCCATCGGTTACCACCGGATTACCATTATCACCCAGCTTTACATTTTGATAACCAACAAGCTTCCAATCATTTTTTTCCTTATCAAACTTGCTCAGCTTAAAACCTGCTCCCGCCAGTTTATTACCCTTACCGTCAACTTTATTCGCAGCCACTTTGTAAGTAAATACAGTTACAGTATCTTCCGGGGTCTTACCTGTCCCATTGCCATTCGGGTTATTAGAGAATTCCAAGTAAACTTTGTTGGGGTTGCCTGCACTACCAATAACAGAATTCTCATTCAAAGTTGCTTTATATACAACTGTAATTTCATCATCAGATGTTGCATTTACTGCTGTTTTCAAATTATCAAATTTAATTGTAATCTCAGTTTCTCCATTTGTACCACTTGGGGTAGAAACAACAGTATACTTACTCGCTTCAATTTGTGTGCCATTCTTTTCATCGCCAAGATAGATTTCCACAGAGGCTGGAGCAAATGTTAATCCCTTGGACATCGTATCATGGAAAATATATTGGTAAGTAGTATACGTTGCATAGTTTTCAGGAAGCGTACCAGTCAAACGGAACGAAACCTGATCATTGACATCATGGTCAGCATCTTTCTGCCATTCTCCCAAGTCCGTCTCTGTAGAGTCGTTAATATCCTTAACCTCTTTTTTCACGGTCGGAACAGAAGACTTCGGCTTAATTTTCACATCCCCAGCTACCTGAACGATATAGTTCGTATATGCATCCTGTTTTCCGTCCTGAGAGCCATCTTTATCCTTAATAATATAGTAGCCTGCCGGAACAGATGCAGATTTTGTACTCGTCACTTCGGCGAACGGACCATTCTCAAAGTCCACATATTGTTCGATACCCTTCCAAATTTCGGAATCAATCTCGCCTTTAAGACCCTCGATAGTTGCAAGCACTGTAGAATCCACTGCAGCGCCGACACTTGCAGTTCCGCGGCCCTTAGTATTTTTGCCCCACTTCACATTGGAAAGGGTTTTCTCAGACAAATCACCTGTAAAAATCTGATAAACTTCATATGTATGGTTTGCCTGATTTGTACTAATTGTGTATTTCACTCCATCCGCAAACGCCGGGACGGCCATAGCCAGCACCAACGCAAACGCTGCAAGCAGCGCCAACACGCGTTTTACTCTTTTCATATTTTTTTACTACCTTTCTTACGTCCCCTCTCTGAGACGCCAGAGAGGGGATTTATTTTCCTACGTTCGGTTTGTTGCCGGGGTCAGAGCTGCAGGAGTCACTCTTCCCCCCTTTTCCGCTTGCGCCTGGAGTTATATCCACACAGCACCGCGGCCAGCGCAATGGCCGCGCCGCCTGCCGTGTAAGGAACCGTGCCGCCCGGGGAGCCGGTGGAGGGGAGCTCGTAGGTGGGGGCCTCGGTGTTGGTGATGGTCACCGTACCGCCGGGAGCCACACCTGTGGTCTCGCTGCTGCCATCCGGGTAACTGTAACTGTAAGACACGGTGAAACCGGGGATCGGGGATTCTTCCACCGTGTAGAGGTAATCCGGGTTAAGGTTTTCAAAAACGTGCTTCCAGCCACCTTTCGCCGTCAGCGTTGCGGTCTGCGTCGTTACCTCGCCCGCCATGCCCTCTTTCGGCTTGCCGTGCAAAGTAACGCTGATTTCCTTAACCGTGCTGGAAGTCGGGGTTCCGTTCTGGTCGCACCAGTTTTTGTAAACGGTCAGCTTGGTAGGACGCTTCTGGTTGGTCACGGTCACCTTATCGCCGTCAGCGTAGCCAAGCTGCGTCTGCTCACCGACACGGTTTTTGTATGTGACCTTGTAGCCGTTCGGGACGTCCACCTCTTCCACATAGTAGCGGGTGTTCTCGTCCGAATCTGTCAAAAGCAGCTTCTCACGCCAATCATTGTCCGTATTCAGCGTGACCGTCTTTACAAATTTCGCTGTGTCCTTGTTAAATTCAGCTTCTGTATACTGGTATACTTTCAGCTGGATTTCTGTCACGCCATCCGGAGGAGACGACATTATCTTGCCATCTTCGTCCGCCCAGACTTTTTGAAGCTCCAGCTGCTTGGGTGCGTTGGTAAACTTTTGCTCATAGCTGTGGCCCGTCTGGAAATACGTTACGCTTTTATAATTCGCAACATCCGGGTCTGCCGCATCCGTTTCCTTGGCCTTGCCAGTTGCTTTTATATACGCCTCTTCTTGTTTTTTTTGCACGCTGGCATCGTTCTGCATATCGTTTTGCATCCAGATAAAGTAGAGCGGTTTCGCATCCAGGACATAGCCGTTCGGCGCTTCGGTTTCCACCAGTTTATACAGCGTGTCAACACTCACATAAACTTTGCTGGCTTCGTTCGTTCCCGTTTTCGGTACAAACGTAATTTCACCATTTTCATCCGTGCGTGCGGTGACTTGCGCCGTGTTCCAAGAGCCGCTCTGCTTATCATACGCCGTCAGTTCAAACTTCGCGCCCTGAAGCACTTTGTTCTCACTATTCTTGTCCACTTTGTAGAGCGTCAGTTCGCCATCTATCGCACCAACCGAACCGCCACCTGCTGATGACTTTATGGTTTCTTTGTTTGCTTCCTGCCAGACTGCAGTGACCCGGGCTTTATTCTCTGCCGTAACGTCCTCACTACTATTAACCTGAGAGCGGTCTACAATATATGTGTAGGTAAACGTGTAGTGTCTGCCGTCCCGCACCGTCAAGGTCATATTGTAGTGTGTTACTTGACGATCCTCCTTTTTTTCATCCGTCGTGAGCGTATAATCCTCTGTATACTGTTCTTTCGTATGGTCATACAGTTTTATACTGCTCCGGTCCAGTGTCGCGGTACCGCGTTTATTGACGGTAAACGTATCATACAGTGTGATATCGGTACTCTTGGGGTTCAAATTCAGTCCCTTCGGGTTGATTTCCACCGTGTAGGTCAGTTTCCCGTTGTTGTACTGTTCCACCTTTTTATCCAAGTGGGTGTCAGCACGTTTGACCGTGATTTTTGCCGAAGCATTACCGACGCCCGTCCAGCTTGCCCTATTTTGATAGACCTTGGAGGATTCCAGTTGGTTCTCCCAATGGGTATCCTGCGTCAATTGCAATGCGTAGAAAATACCAATGGTCTGATATTTTTCCTTGACCGTGTTCGGAATCTGATCCAGGTTTTTGATGGTAAAGGTCAGCGTCTTGCCGTCCGCGCTCTGGGTCACGGTAAAGTTTTTCGGGTCAGTCAAATCAAAGCCAGCAAGGCCATCATGATTGTCCCACCAATATACTGGCGTCCCATCTTCCTTCCAGTATATCTTTGAGCCAAGCGTATCGTTGACCATTCCATCGGCTTGCACGATTCCGCTTGACGGGGATCTTTCTGAGAAAACCGCCTGTGCCGCAGACCTCTTGTAGTTACTTGCATTCGGGTCGTACACCAGCCCGTCCGGGAGCGTATCCACTACGGTGATCTCGTTTCGGCCTTTCGCAGGTTTCAAGGAGATCTTATAGAAGATGCCTTCTTTAGAGGCTTTATTATAATCGTATGCAGCGCCAGGCTCTTGCTCATAATTGCTGCCGTCGGCACATGCAACCTGCTTTACGATTTCCTCCTTTTCCTCCGGGGCCTTGTCTTTTTTGTAGGTATACTTTGCCGACCAGTCATCAAAACCATCGAGATGGGCTTTATTTTGGATGGTGCAAGGCACGTCCTCCGGCGCATTGCTCACATCCACATAGGTCGTGTAGCCCGTTCCTGATCCAGAGTTTCCGATGTTGATCTTGCGGATACCTTTAACAGACTTCACCGTAACACTGAAGCCGGTCACTTTCAACTCTCTCTGCTCCGCTGTAGGCACAGCCGTTGACTCAATGCGCTCTTCGCCGGATGTCGTCTGGAATTTATAGGTCACGGTGATACCATCATTAAAATGTCCCCAGTGCTGCGGACGATAAATGGCATTGTCATTGTCCAGGTATACTTCCATTGCACCCTTTTGACCATCTTGATTATTTAGCTGGTCAAACAGCTCTCCCAGCAATGCATAATGTTCCGCTGTTTGTCCATTGTCATACTTTGCAGGCTGGAAAGTATCGGAGATCGTCACCGCATCAAACCGTTTTTCTCTTGGAATGAGTGCTGTAATGTACCACGTTGCTTTCTGTAAGCCATTGCCTGTATCTTGCAAAGCAGTATTACCACCAGTGGTCTTGAAAAAGGCTCCGCCATCCTGAATGTTTCCATTGGCCGTGGTACTATCTTTGTCCCCGCCTTTCTGATCCTCAATTGTTACAGTATTCGGAATGGATGTTTCCCCATTCGGCGCGTCGGACTGATACACGATCTTGTAGTAAGGCTTTTCCTCTCCTGCATTGATCGTCGGGAACTTATAGGTAAAGCCCTGATTTCCGGTTGCCATTTCGAGGGTTCCGCCGGGGATTTCTGTGTTGCACGCATCCTCTTTGTCTCCGCCGTAAAGCTTCACCGTGTTCTTGTCAATTATAGCTTTGCTGCCCTGAATCGCATCCCTCACGACATACTCGCTCAAATTCTGTTTGCCCGGGTTCCGCACGGTGATCGTCCAGGTTACTTTTCTCGTAACGCTGTCATAATTACCGCTTTTCTCGATCCGGTCCGAGAAGTTTTTGCTGGTTGGATCCGAGCTGGTCGTACCATTCCCTGTGTCGGTTGCGGTTACATTGTTGCCAATGCTGCCCGAAAGCTTCCCGTTTTTGCTCAAATCACGGCTGAGCTGATAGCGGTAGGTCAGCTCATAACGCTGCCCGGCTTTCAGCGCGTCGAGACCATCAATTACAAAGTTGGTTTCGGCTCCTGTTGGAGCACTGCTTGCCGGGTTGGTAATCGTCGGTTTTACAGGGATGGACACACCCGTTTTATCTTCCCCGTTGCTGTACTTTTTTAGAGCAAAATCAGAATATGTTCCGTACAGGTTTTTCCAGTCCGCAATCTGGTCTTCGATTTTCACCGTACCCGCTGTGCCTTTTTCAGACGAAACAGTTACCCGATACTCCAGATACGGGTTGCCTTTCTGGTCATACTGGATATCTTTGGTGAAAAGCTCTTTTTTCGCATGGATATCTGTATTCTTCTTCACCGTAACGGTCGTTCCGGTACCGGGGAATGTGATCTCCTGTTCCAGATCCTCTCCGCTGCAGGTTGCCAGTGCTGTAAACCAGAATTCCACCGGCTTCGCTAATTCGAACTTACTGAGATCCTCAAAGTAAATGGTCGCCACGCCATCCTCTGTAACTTTCAAAGTACCTACAGCATTCCCGTCCGGGTCGGTCAGCACGCCGTCATCAAGCTCCTTTGCCAGCTTCAGGCCAGAGTTCCAAACGATCGTATCGCAAAGCGTATTGCCATCTTTTCTAAAAGAGTCCGGATTGAGTAACAAAGTGCCTTTGACGCGGATCGAGTCTCCCTCCTGGAAAACATGGTCATCCTTTACATCCGTCCAGTCACGGTCTGTCTTTCCGCTTTTCCACTGTGCAACGACCTTAAAAGAATTAAAGTCAGTCGTGTTGAGCTCTTTATTCTCGTTTACCAAATAAATCACTTTGGAACCCACCTTTTGGGCTTCCTCGTCCTCCTCCATCAAATCGCTGATACCATACCCCTCCGCGGCATTGACAGACACAAAGCTGGTGACCTCGCTCAGGGCAACGCTCACCTCGGCCACCTGGTCGATGGTGGTCTCGCCGTCGGACTCGCAGCCGGTGGCGACATCGCCGGAAATGACGGTGAGGGCCGTGGTCAGATCGGTCTCCTCGTCCACCGCCGCGTCGGACACCACGCCAATGGTCTCGCGGCCCTCGGCATTTTTGTACATGACGATATCACCCGGCAGGATGGAGGCAAACTCCTGCGGGTCATCGGTATAATATTCAGAGTTCATGCGGGCAAGCTCGCCACGCAGGGCGCTGATGCTGGCGTACTGGGGGATGATATCCTGCGGCACGCCCGCGTGGTACAGGCAGTAGGCCACAAAGGTGCTGTCCCAGTCGGCATACACCATGGGCTTGTCCTTATAATACTGGTCGGCATACATGGTGTAGCCGTTGCCGTCCTCGTCCACGTCGGCCTTGCTCTCGGTATAGCCGAGCTGGCTCCGGGCCACGAGCACCATGTCCTGGGCCCAATCCACGCTGGTGCGCTCTGGGGTCTTGGCGTCGTACTCCGCGTCGATCTCGGCGTTGGGGTTGACGAGGCAGGCGGCAGTATGCTCGTGCTCTTCCTTGCCGCAGATCAGCACCTTGCCATAGCACTCGTCGGTGTGGTGGTGGACGGTATAGCCCGTGTCGATCTCGTCGTCCGTTTCGGGTTTGGTGGCTTCTTTTTCAGGTTCCGGGTCGGCTACGGTTTCCGGTTCCTCGGCAGAATCGCTCTCCTCCGCGCTGTTTTCGTCCATGTCATACAGAGCGGCGCCGTCATCCGTTTTCTCCGGCTCGCCCTCTTCCTGGCCGCAGACCAGAACCTTTTCGAGGGTATAGCAGTCGTCGGTGTGCTCATGCTCGGTGCAGAGCAGTTCGCCGGTCTCCTGGTCGTAGCAATAATCCTGATGGACGTGGTCGCTCTCGATGCCGCAGGTCAGCACCTCTTCTTCCTCGTAGCAATCCGAGGTGTGGTGGTGCAGCACCACTTCCGGCTCCGGCTCTTCCTGCGTGGCGGGCTCACTTTCCGGCTCGCTCCCGGCTTCGTCCCGGTCCGCAGCGCTGGAGTCACCGTCCCCTGCGTCATCCGCCGAATCCATCGTTTCTTCGACGATTTCTCCCTCTTCATAGCCGCAGATAGGCTCGGTGCCCTCGATGTAGCAATCGTCGGTATGCTTGTGTTCTTCTTTCCCGCAGTAATAGCGCGTGTCATCGGCGGCAAGCGCGATGCCATCCTGATGCAGCCGCCAGCTGACGCTCATGGCGGTCAGCATCGCCAGCACCAGAACCATTGCCACCGAACGCCGGGCCAAATGACGCTGCCGCTGGACGTTCTGAATGGCTTCCTGGAAGCGATTCTTCATTCCCATAATGGATTCCTTTCCTCAGTGAATCAACGAAAAACCGGACAAGGGCCAGACGCGTAAAAAGACCTTGCCCACGATTTGACTTTTTTCGACACAGCCGATCACCGTACTTCGGCTGTCGATGGAGGTGACGCGGTGGTCGCCCATCACAAAATAGCGGCTCTCCGGCACCTGATAGGGGAACTCGATGTCGCACTCGCCCAGCGCCAGCTCATCCACATAGGGCTCGTCGAGCACCTCTCCATTGACGCTCACAACACCTTTGGTGTCGATGGAGATGACATCGCCCGGCCCACCGATGATGCGCTTGAGCAGCAGCTTGTTCTGCCAGTAAAAGCCACACAAGTCGCCCGTCTTCCAATCGTCCGTTTTTACCAGCAGGATCACGTCCCGGTCCTGCAGGGTGGGATTCATGCTGTCGCCCGACACCTGCAGCACAGGCAGCAGCAGCGTGGCCAGCAGCACCGCAATGGCCGCCACCACGATCAGGGTGCTCACCGTACCGCGCAGCACCCGCCAGAAACGCCGCCGTTCGGTCAGGCGCTCCCGTTCCGCATCCACCCGCCGCAAAGCCTCGGTTTCCTGCGGCGTCTCCTCCTGCCGGAGCGTGTCGATGACGTCGATCAGCTCCGTGCGGCTCATCCGCCGCAATTTCCGCTCTGACATAATTCCTCCGCAAAGTCTTCTGCAAGGCTTTGTCTTTCATTCCATTTCCAATTTATCTCAATCGCCGTCCTCTGCAAAGCGCGGCGCAATCCACGAAAACATTTTCGTTCTTTTTCCACGAAAAAAACGTTATAAAGATAAGTGTTATCAGTAACAGTATAGCACCAATATTTCCTGTTTTCAATCAATTTTCCTAAGATTCTTTACCACGATTCCTGCTTTTCATGATTTATTCCTTTTGCAAAACATCTTTTTGTATTTTTACAACAAAAGAGCACCCCAGGGCAGGAAACCCGGAGTGCTCTTTGATTACACAGTGTTGAACCGCGCGTTTTATTTACTTCTTGGTGCTTCCCATATCGGGGACGAAGCTATTGATCTTCTTGACGGTGTCCACGATGGTGACCACGTTGTTGATGATGGAGCTGCCGGCGGAGAAGACACGGGCAATGTAATTGAACAGGGTGCCGATATCCTTGAACATCTGCCAGCCGGTGGTTTCACCACCAACCAGATAGGTCATCTCCTCTGCATCAATGGCTGCGTAATTGGCGGGCATTTTGAGTTCATAGTTCGTCATAGTAATTTTCCTTTCTTCAGTAAACTCAATAGAAAAGCAAATTCATCAGGAACCCTGTGCGGCGACCACGGTAACCACGACAGCGACCACCGCTGTGACCACCAGCACCGTGCCGAGGTTGTCTTTCAGCTTCCAGCTCTTCTCTGTGTCAGCGGCTGCCGGTGCTGTCGTCGTTGTCTTGGCTGCAGTGGCTGTGGCTGTGTTCTTTTTGGCCGTCGGCGTCCAGTGCGCGTAGATGGTGGTATCGTCCTTGAAGTTGTACCGCGTGGTGATCTTGGTGCCGCCCACCACATCGTCGTACCAGCCATCAAACTGATAGCCCTCCATGGTGGGGGTGGGCGTACTGGTCAGCCGGTAATTGGAGCCGTACTTGTAAGCATACAGCTGCATGACATCACATGTACCGCCCTGTGCTTCCAAGTAGACGTTGTAATAGCTTGCGTCCGCCGCAAACGCCATGGGCACCAGGTTGCAGCACAGTGCCAGCGTCAGTACGCAGAGCACGAGCTTTTTCCAAAGCTGCTTCATAGACCGCGTCCTCTCTTTCCAAGCGTATTTTCCCGGGCGCTTTCCGGTGTTCCGGGAGCGGCACGTTCCACCCAGCCGCCGGGCGGTTTTCCAGCGCTCTCCCATGGAACAATTATGAATCGGAACTGGTGCCTTGTCAAGCCCGGATCGCAAAATCGAGGTGGGAATTTTTATGGCATTTTCCGTCATTTTCCGCGTTCCCGGACAGATGTCGCGTTTCCGCGGCCATTTCCCGCCGGTTTCCCGTTTTTGCGCCCCTCTCTGCCGTGCAGGAAACAGCAGGGAGGAAAAGCTCACAGCCGGTTCTTTTTCATCAGAAATATTTTACCAGAAATGCCCGTGTCCGCGCAAGTGTCCAAATGGACACAAATCACAGATTTGCGCCTGTTTTATTGGGTTCTGCACAAAGCCGCCCACAAAAGTTCGTGAAGAACGCACAAAAAACGCGGCATAAAAATCCACCGCAGCCGGGCAGGCCCTCGGCGTACTTGTTGGTCAGGATGCTGCCCATGGCCGCCATGACGGCAGGCGAGACGATACAACTTCCCCCTCTCTGAGATGTTTCTTTCCCAAAAAGCGCGGCCCCGCATTGGGCCGGACGGATTTTTTCCATGATCACAAAATGCCAGCCTTTCTTCCACCGCAATTTCGACAAAAACGCTTGCTTTTTGAGCCCGCATTGCTTATTATATTCCTATAAAAATGCTGGGTGGTTTTTGTGCAGATCGTCTGCATGGGCACCGCCCGGAAGAACGGAGGAAGCCGCATGACCCTTGCGGAAGAGAAACAGGTTCAGCGCAAAGCGGGCATTGCGGCCCGCCGGGCACTGGCACCGGAAACCCGTGCCGCTGCCAATGCAGCTCTCTGCGCCCGGCTGGCGGCGCTCCCCTGCTTCCGGCAGGCCCGGACCATCCTGCTTTACGCAGCCTTTGGCGGCGAGGCCGACCTGGCCACCCTGGCCGAGACGGCCCGGGGCCTGGGCAAAACGCTGGCCTATCCCGTCTGCGGGGAAAATTTCAGCCTGACCGCGGCTGTGCCCGGCGAGGATGGCTGGGAGGCAGGGGCCTACGGCATCCGCACCCCCATCCTGAGCCGGGCAGAGATCCTGCCGCCGGAGGCACTGGATCTGATTTTGGTGCCCTGCACCGCCTTTGACGCCGCCTGCGGCCGGGTGGGGATGGGCAAAGGCTACTACGACCGCTACCTGCCCCGCTGCACCCGTGCGGTGAAGCTGGGCATTGCGTTTGAAGCACAGCGCGTCCCCCACGCCGCTCTGGACGAACACGACCAGCGGCTGGACGCGTTCATCACCGAGGGAGGAATCTATCGTGGAACTGACAAAATCGAGCTGTGAGGGCTTTTTGGAGAGCCTTGCCAGCAAAGCCCCGGCCCCGGGCGGCGGCGGTGCAGCGGCCCTTGTGGGCGCGGCCGGCGTGGCCCTGGGCAATATGGTGGGCAGCCTGACCGTGGGCAAAAAGAAGTACGCGGCGGTGGAGGCGGATCTCCGAACCCTGAATGCCCGGGCGGAAGCCCTGCGCAGGCGGCTGGAAGCGCTGGTGCAGGCCGACGCGGAGGCGTTTCTGCCGCTGGCTGCCGCCTACGGCCTGCCCAAAGAGACGCCGGAACAGCAGGCCCATAAGGCCGCGGTGCTGGAGCAGGCGCTGGACGGGGCCTGTGCCGTGCCTCTGGAGACCATGGAAGCCTGCTGTGAGGGCATTGCGCTGGCGCAGGAGTACGCCGCCAAGGGCAGCGCGCTGGCCGTCTCCGACGCCGGGTGTGCGGCGCTGTTCTGCAAGGCTGCCTTACAGGCTTCGGGCCTGAATGTCTCCATCAATACCAAACTGATGGCAGACCGCGCCCACGCCGAGGCCCTGAACGCCAAGGCAGACGCACTGCTGGCACAGTACGTCCCGCTGGCCGATACGCTCTACGAAAAAATGGCAACACAATTGAGAGGGGAAGTTTAAATGGCAACGATCTTAAAAGGCGCGCCCGTGGTGGCGGCCATGAACGAGGCAAACGCCGCCCGCTGTGCGGCATTGGCCGCCAAAGGCATCACCCCTACCCTGGCCGTGGTCCGGGTGGGCGAGCGGGAGGACGACCTCTCCTATGAGCGGGGCGTCATGACCCGCTGCGGCAAGGTGGGCGTAGCCGTCCGGCAGTTTTTGCTGCCCGCCGATGCCACTCAGGACGCCCTGCTGGAAGTCATTGAAAAAATCAACGCGGACAAGTCCATTCACGGCTGTCTGCTCTTCCGCCCGCTGCCCAGGCAGTTCGATGACCGCACCATCCGCGCGGCACTGGCCCCGGAAAAGGACATCGACGGCATCACGGACGGCTCGCTGGCCGGCGTGTTTACCAACACGGCGCTGGGCTACCCGCCCTGCACCGCCCAGGCCTGCCTGGAAATTCTGAAGTATTACGATATCCCCCTCTCCGGCAAGCGGGCCGTGGTGGTGGGCCGGAGCCTTGTGGTGGGCAAGCCTGCCGCCATGATGCTGGACCGCGAAAACGCTACGGTCACGATCTGCAACTCCCGCACCCAGAACCTGCCCGCCCTCTGCAAAGAGGCTGATGTGGTCGTGGTGGCCATGGGCAAGCGCGGCTTCATCGGAGCCGACTGCCTGCGGGAAGGCCAGACCGTTGTGGATGTGGGCATCCATGTGGGCGATGACGGCAAGCTCTGCGGGGACGTCCGCTTTGCCGAGGCCGAGCCCGTGGTGGAAGCCATCACCCCCGTGCCGGGCGGTGTGGGCACCGTGACCACCTCGGTGCTGGTGGGCC
>OGCM01002857.1_pt1 | contig 14718 bp, 10 predicted proteins | sample 1570151 | NCBI WGS metagenome assembly OGCM01 (sample SAMEA4370582, study PRJEB24528) | human gut metagenome
TAAACGGTACTCTCCAAATACTGTCTGCTTTTAGCCAGTATTTTACTACTGAAATGTTACTTTTTCCATGACATTACTATTCTGTTTTGATACTATTCTATGATGTTGAGGCAAAAGTCAGAGTGAACAGTAACATTTTCTATTCTGCAGGCGTTCCCATATAGTAGAATCCCTTGCATACGTCCAGATGAATCTGTTTGAATGTGCCAATCATAGAAGCATCTCCCGGGAAATGTACCAGAAGATTATTGCCCATTCGTCCGGTTACCAAAGATGCATCCTGATCGTTGACACTCTCTACCAGAACTTCCTGTACCGTTCCCTCAAAACGGGAAGAACGTTCTCGTGCAATTTCCTGCACCTGCGCTAAAAGACGGTCAAAACGATCTTTTACAACCTCTTCCGGCACCTGATCCTCTTTGGCCGCTGCAGGTGTTCCGCTTCTTTTGGAATAAATAAAGGTAAATGCGCTGTCATATCCCACTTTTCCGACTACATCCATGGTCTCCAGAAAGTCTTCTTCTGTCTCTCCCGGAAATCCCACAATAATATCCGTCGTCAGAGAAATATCCGGCAATTTCTCACGAATCCGGTCAACCAGTGCCAGATAGGACTCTTTTGTATACCGACGGTTCATCTCTTTTAACACCCGGCTGCTGCCTGACTGCAGAGGCAGATGAAGATGCGGACAGATCTTTTTACTCTCAGCCATCACCTCGATCAGTTCATCGGACAGATCCTTTGGATGAGAGGTCATAAACCGGATCCTCTTCAACCCTTCAATCTTTTCAATCTCTTTTAACAACTGTGCAAATGTAATCGGATGCTCCAGATTCTTTCCATAGGAATTTACATTCTGACCAAGCAGCATGACTTCCACCACACCGTCTGCTACCAGATGTTCGATCTCTCTTACGATATCTTCCGGATTCCGGCTTCGCTCACGGCCACGGACATACGGTACGATACAGTAACTGCAGAAGTTGTTGCACCCAAACATAATGTTGACACCGGATTTGAATTTGTATTTTCGATCTACCGGCAGGTCTTCCACGATCTGATCGGTATCTTTCCAGACATCGATGATCATCCGGTCCGATTCCATAGCATAACACAGAAGTTCCGGGAACTTGAAGATGTTATGGGTTCCGAAGATCAGATCCACGAACCGGTAACTCTTTTTCAGTTTTTCCACCACATGTGCTTCCTGCATCATACAGCCACACAGTGCGATCATCATATGTGGTTTCTTCTTTTTCATGCTGCCAAGATATCCCAGACGGCCATAGACACGCTGGTTGGCATTCTCACGGACTGTACAGGTATTGTAAATAACAAAGTCTGCTTCGTCTTCTTTATCTGTCTTGATATAACCGACCGCCTCCAGAATACCATCCAGTTTTTCGGAGTCGCGGGCATTCATCTGGCAACCAAAGGTAGTCGTACAGGCATACAACGGACGTCCCAGTTCTTCTGATTTTTCTCTGACATAGATGCGGGCTTTTTCAATAAACTGCTGCTGGCGTTTCTGTTCTTCAGCAGCGGTAAGAGTTTCTTTTTTATTTTCCATCTTTATTTTCATCCTTTCGCAACTGCGGTTTCGCTCCTGTTTTTCAGAAGGCAGTCACATCGTTTTTTTCGTAAATAATGGAACTGAGCAAATAGCGCGCAGTTACCGTGCAATCTATTATTATACTGGATGGTAAGGGTAATTTCAATGAATTTTTTGACCTTTCCTTCCATCTATAGTATTATAAGATGTTGAGGTCAAAAGGTATTTTGACCCCTTTGATACCGGATTGTTCCGTACTTCGTACTTCCACAATCCTCAAAAACATTCGTAATTCGCTCATTTTTCTTCGAAAAATGACTACTTACTCATGTTTTTGGCAGGTCCCAAGATCAGAAATCTTCCTGCAAGCAAGCTTGCGTCAGATTTCTGACCTTTTGACCTTGGTATCATCATAATAAAAATAATTACTTGATTCACAAGGGAGGATTACGATGAAACACAAAAAAACAGTCTACATTCTCCGGTATATTTTCGCAGTCGTACTGATCATTGACGGACTTGGCAATCTGTCTGCTTCTGTTCCGTTCGGCTTATGCGTTACTCTTGCCGGAGTGTCTCTTTTTCCATTTATCTGGAATCTGATTCGTAAAAAAGCAGCGATTGCCCGATGGGTTCCGCTTCTGATGCCGCTTTTGTTCTTTATCGCTGCCACACCGTTTACCCCGGAAAGTGCAGCGCAGTCCAGAACAATTGCCATTACTGATGAAGCCTCTGGCACACCGGAATCTGTTGTAACGGATATTCCGGAGATTACACCTGCGGAAGTTCCGACAGACACTCCCACACCTGAGACCACACCGGAAGAAACTGCAACTCCTACACCAACAGAAACTCCTACACCGGAGCCGACAAAAGAAGCCGGTGAGATGAAAGTTCATTTCCTGGATGTGGGACAGGGATTGAGTATCCTGGTACAGTCCGATGGACAGACCATGATTTATGACGGTGGTGATAAGAGTACTTCCAGTTTTGTGGTTTCTTATCTGCAAAAGCAGAATATTACCACCATTGACTATCTGATCTCATCCCATTATGACAGCGACCATATGGCAGGACTGATCGGATGTTTAAATGCTTTTGATGTAAAAAATGTAATTTCCAGTGATTATGAACATGACAGCAAACTGTATCAGTCCTTTATCCAGACAGTTGCCGACAAAGGACTTCCGATGCAGCATCCTGCAGTCGGTACTGAATTTTCTTTCGGAAGCGGAAGTTTTCAGATCCTGGCTCCGGCAACCATTGATCCGAATGACAGCAATAAGAATTCAGTGGCGATCAAACTGACAAATGGTGATAATTCTTTTATTTTCACCGGAGATGCGGAAAGCACCAGTGAAAAAGCCATGTGTGAATCCGGCATTGACCTCTCTTGCGATGTACTGGTTCCGGGACATCACGGTTCTGCCACAGCTACCAGCTGGGATTTTCTCCAAGCAACCGTTCCGGAATATGCAGTGATCAGCTGCGGAAAGGATAACCAGTACGGACATCCGGATAAAGATGTGATGGACAAGCTGGAATCCATGGATATTCAGGTGTATCGTACCGATAAACAGGGCACGATCGTCGCTGTCAGTGACGGAACAACCATCACCTGGGACCAGGAACCGTGCAATGACTACAGCCCAGGAGATAAAGAGGATAAGGGAACACAGGCACAGACGAGCAAATCAAAAGGCAGCAGTTCTTCAGGTTCGAAGGCAACTGCAAATGAAAACTCCTCTTCCGGAAATAAGGAAGTCTCTGCTGCAAGTGCAGGTGCTTCCAGCCAGGTGGAAGCCACCCCACAGGTAACAGCGGCTCCACAGGATACTTCTTCCACTTCCAACGAAGAAATGGTATGGATCACAGCTACCGGATCCAAGTACCATAATAAAAATAACTGCGGACAGACTGACCCAAGCAAGGCAAGCGAGATCAGCAGGGCAGAGGCGGAAAGTCGGGGGTATGAGCCTTGTAAGAAGTGTTTTAGATAGGTATTTTTCGTTTTTAAAAAATACCGAATAAACTTTTCTATAAATCATAAAAATGCATCTTGTTTTCAATGTAAACCTCTGTTTACTGAAAACAAAATGCATTTTTATGATTTCATATTTCCGAATCGTTATCTCTATTCCACTGTCACGCTCTTCGCCAGGTTTCTCGGTTTATCTACATCCAGTCCTTTCGCCACGGACACATAATATCCCATCAGCTGCAGCGGTATCACTGCCAGTGAAGTTGCAAAATGTGGATCTGTCTTTGGAATATACGTTACAAAGTCCGCAGTATCCTCAATATTATAATTGCCGTATGTCGTCAGTCCCATCAGATAAGCGCCACGGCTCTTACATTCTACCATGTTGCTGACGGTCTTTTCATACAGTGCCGGCTGGGTCAGACAGCCGATCACCAGTGTACCATCTTCAATCAGGGAAATCGTTCCGTGTTTCAGTTCGCCTGCGGCATATGCCTCAGAGTGGATGTAGCTGATCTCTTTCATCTTCAGACTACCTTCCATACTGATGGCATAATCAATGCCACGACCAATAAAGAAAATATCCTTCGCATTGACCTGTTTTGCAGCAAACCACTGAAGGCGTTCTTTGTCATCAATGATCTTCTGAATCTTTTCCGGAAGCGTCTGCAGCTCTGCAATCAGACCGTCATATTGCTCCTGTGTGATCTCCTCTCTCACTTTCGCAAACTGGATTGCCAACAGGTAAGAAGCGATCAGCTGGGTACTGTAGGCCTTTGTGGTTGCCACGGAGATTTCCGGTCCTGCCAGAGTGTAGAAGACATTATCTGCTTCTCTGGCGATGGAAGATCCGATCACATTGACGATTCCGAGAGTACGGACACCTTTTGATTTTGCTTCCCGAAGTGCGGCAAGGCTGTCTGCGGTTTCTCCGGACTGACTGATGATAATAGCAAGACCGTTCTTATCTAACAGTGGTTTCCGGTAGCGGAATTCAGATGCCAGTTCCACACGAACCGGGATTCTTGCAAGGTCTTCCAGCACATACTGTGCTGCCATACCTACATGATAGGCGGATCCGCATGCCACGATATAGATCTGACTGATGTTTTTGATTTCTTCCTCGGAAAGCCCCACATCGCTCAGATCGATCACTCCATCATGCAGAACAGAATTCAGCGTATCTGCTACAGCTTTCGGCTGTTCATGGATCTCTTTGATCATAAAATGCTCAAATCCTGCTTTTTCTGCTGCTTCCGCATCCCATTCAATGACTTTCGGCTGTTTTTCCACCTCATCGCCATCCAGATTAAAGAACGTAATCTCTCCTTTTCTGACACGGGCCATCTCCAGGTTACCGATATAGTAAACATTTCTTGTATATTTTAAGATTGCAGGAACATCGGATGCAATAAAGGACTCTCCGTTTTCCACCCCAAGGATCATCGGGCTGTCTTTTCTCGCCACATAGATCTCTTCCGGATACTCCTTGAACATGATTGCCAGGGCATAAGAGCCACGGATACGAACCATGGCGTGTGTCAGGGCATCTACCGGTGTGCCTTCGTATTTTTTATAATAATAATCGACCAGTTTGACAGCCACTTCCGTATCGGTTTCTGAATAGAAGGTGTAGCCATTTCGAATCAGTTTGTCTTTTAATTCCTGATAGTTTTCAATAATACCGTTATGAACAGCTACCACATTGCCATCATCGCTCATATGAGGATGTGCATTATTCTCAGAAGGTTCTCCGTGAGTTGCCCAACGGGTATGCCCGATTCCACAGGTTCCCGGTACAGAGTCGCCACCATTGGTCTTTTCGATCAGTTTTTTCAGGCGGCCCTTGGCTTTGATCACCTCTGCCTGTTTTTCCCCGTCTCTGACTGCGATACCGGCAGAGTCATATCCACGGTATTCCAGTTTGGACAGTCCATCCAGTAAAACCGGGGCTGCGCTGTGCATTCCGGTATAGCCTACGATTCCACACATATTATTATTTCTCCTCTCAGATCGTTTGTGTTACTGCACTTGTTTTTCGCGATTATGCATATACACTCACCATTCTGCCTGAAGTACCCGACAGAACAGTATGTTCTATTTTACGCCACATGACCTTTGGCTTTTACTACGCCGACTACCTGGTCGACATATTTCCGGCAGCATTCTTCGGTCTCGGCTTCCACCATGACACGAAGTAACGGTTCTGTTCCGGATTCACGAACCAGGATACGTCCGGTGTCTCCCAGTGCCTCTTCCACTGCTTTTACCGCAGCTTTCACATCCGGATCTTCCTGGGCAGCTGTCTTATCGACTACTCTTACATTTTCCAGAACCTGCGGATAAATAGTCAGACCTTCGGTCAGCTGGCTCATCTTTGCTTTTCTCGCCATCATGACTTCCATCATCTTCAGACTGGTCAGGATACCGTCTCCGGTGGAAGCGTATTTTGAGAAAATGATATGACCGGACTGTTCTCCTCCGATCCGGCAGCCGTTCTGGTTCATATATTCGTATACATATTTATCGCCTACCGCAGTTTTTGCATAGCCGATACCCAGTTCATCGAACGCTTTATAAAGACCGAAGTTTGACATGACCGTAGTTACCACGGTGTTGGTCAGAAGTTTTCCTCTCTCTTTCATGTATTTTCCATAAATATAGAGAATGGCATCTCCGTCTACCAAATTGCCTTTTTCATCGACACACAGGCAGCGGTCGGCATCTCCGTCGTAGGCAAATCCTACATCCAGTCCGTTATCTACTACATATTTCTGCAGACCTTCGATATGGGTGGATCCGGCGTTGTTATTGATGTTGGTTCCGTCCGGCTGGGCGTTGATCACATAGGTTTTGGCTCCCAGTGCATCAAATACGGCTTTCGCGATATTCCAGGAACTTCCGTTGGCACAGTCCAGACCGACCTTGATGCCTTTGAAGGAATACATGCCAAGAGAAATCAAATAACCGACATAGCGGTTTCTTCCTGCTACATAGTCCACCGTACATCCGATCCGGTCTTTATGAGCATATGGTACTTCTTCATAAGTTTCACCAAATACTTCTACTTTTCCGTCCAGATAGTCTTCTACGAGAGCGATGGTTTCTTCATCCATCTTTTCTCCGTTTCCATTGATCAGTTTGATTCCATTATCATAATATGGGTTATGACTGGCGGAGATCATGATTCCGCAGTCAAAATTATCGGTTCTTGCCACATAGGCAACGGATGGGGTTGTGGTTACATGAAGCAGGTATGCATCTGCCCCGGAAGCTACCAGACCACCTACCAGTGTGTATTCAAACATATAGCTGGATCTCCGGGTATCTTTTCCGATTACGATCCGTGCCGGTGTATCATCCCCGTTTCTGCGTTTCTGTTCTCCGTAGTACCAGCCCAGGAATCGGCCGATTTTGTATGCGTGGTCTGCAATTAGGTTTTCATTGGCTTCTCCACGGAAGCCATCCGTTCCAAAATATTTACCCATTTTTCTTTTTTCCCTTCATAATCACGTCCGGCTGTTTGTTTCAGCCTTGGATTTTTTCGTGTGTTTGTCGGTTACTTTCATGTTTTTATTGCATAGTATATCAACAATTGGTCCGCTGGACTAATTTCAATTGGATTTTTGTAAATTCAATGGTTCTATCATAGTACAAATAGGAAAATGTTGCAAGTACTTTCATGGTTTTTAGAGATGGAAATGAAAAGTTGTTGTCTGACGGACGCCGAAAGAACCCGGTTTCCAGGGGGACTCGCGTGGGCATGGCAACTTTGAGCTAGTCGCTAACTTCGGCTATGATTCACGAGGGTCAGCTGACCCTCGCGAAAGCCTACGTAAGCGCCGGATCTCAAAGCTTGCCCTAACCGCCCACACAGTGCGAGTCCACCCTGGAAACCGGGCTCTTTCGGCTGAGTATTGGAAACGACAGATTGGATTCGTGTATCGTTTTTCATGCTTTTAAAAAGCAATGTAATATATATTTTATTTATTTTCTTTTATATATTTCTTCGCATCTTTTAAGAAACTACCTGTGATCAGCAGGATTACTGCTCCAATCGGAAAGGCAGCCACAATACTCACACTTTGCAGATTGCTCATGGAGCTTTCCGCAAACAGTAATGCGATTGGCAATGCGATCAGCAGAAGGCACCACATCAGCTGGATTCCCCGGTTGGGTTGTTCGCCTTCTTCGAGTTTGCGGTAACTGTAGCAGGAGGCTGTCAGGGCAATGGAGTCAAAGGAAGTTGCGTAGAAGGCAACCATCGTCAGCAGTACTATTACCATGATAACCGGGGCACAGGGCATGGTTTTGATCATGGATACGATCATTCCATAGAGATCGCCATCTTTCAGGTATTGTGCGATAAAATCAGCTTTTCCGGTTACCTGCATTCCCATGGAGTAATTGCCGAGGATGATAAAACTGATCAGAGTAGATCCAACGCCGAAACCATAACCTCCCAGAATAGTCTGGCGGACGGTTCTTCCACGGGAGATGCTGCCGATGAAAAACGGTGCTGCCACACACCAGACCATCCAGTATGCCCAGTAATAAATCGTCCAGTTCTGTGGAAAGTTTGAGGTTCTCAGAGGATCCGTAAAGGTAGAAAGACCGATAAAGTTCTGAACCATGGTTCCCAGTGAACTCAGACCTGTCTCGATGATATAACGGGTTTCACCTCCAAACAGAAGGACAACAGCCAGCAATCCAAAAAAGAGATATATACAGATATTTGCCAGTCTGCTGATCCCCTTAAATCCGTGGAGTAAAGAATATGTATATACAGCACATGTTACCAGTAAAATAATGGCATTGATAACTGTCCGGCTTACTGTAATATGAAAAAGCTCTCCGATGATCGTTGCCATCAGCGGTGTTGCCACACTGAAAGTTGTTGCCGTTCCTGCAAGCAGGGCAAATACGGCCAGAAGATCAATGATTCTTCCTGCCCAGCCATCGGTATGTTTCCCCAGGATCGGGCGGCAGGCTTCAGAGTATTTCTGGCGGTTTCTTTTTCGTACATGGAGCATAAAACCGAATGCCACAGCCAGTACCAGATAGAATCCCCACGGGATAAAACTCCAGTGAAACAGCGGATAGACGCCTGCCCATTCCTGGATGCTTCCCATCTCTTCTAGGTGAGGATCTGTCGCATATAATACCCATTCCGAGAAAGAGTAAAATAAAATGTCTGCTGCAAGACCGCAGGTAAACATCATTGCTCCCCAGGAAAAGAAAGAGTATTTCGGCTTTTCTCCTTTTTCACCAAGTACGATATCGCCGTATTTCGATCCTGCGATATACAGAGACAACAGGAAAATGCCAAGTCCGATCACCAGATAATATGTTCCAAAAGTATCTCCGAAGAAAAACCGGATCTGACTCAGAACTGCATTCGACTGATCCGGCAGGAGGAAAAACAAGATGCACAGTGCAATCACGATTCCAAGAGGAACCAGTGTAATCATCCAGTCGATCTTTCCTTTTGTATTTGTTATATTTTTATTCATCACTATTTTACTCCTTTTTTTGTGTATAAATCACGGTAGCTGTTATCCAGGGCGATCAGCTCTTCCAGGTTATCCACCTCGATCAGATCACCCGGATGCATCGGTCGGATGCCAAGCCGGTATTCCTTCGGATAGCAGAACATCGCCACATCGTCCCAATAGATCTGTCTGTTTTTCTTCTCTTCAAATTCCACTTCCAGATGATGTTTCAGTCGTTTTCCATCTTCTTTGCTCCATCGGGAGATGCTGTACAGCTGCCAGCCACCCTTTCCTCCGTTTCTGCTGCAGGAAACAACGATTCCGTCTTCTACCTGCTGCAACCATTCATCCGTCTCTTCGTCCGTCCAGATACTGTTATAACCGGAACGTTCAAACTCCGGAGAAAGGATTGTTCTGTTATACACAATCTGATCACCGTCCAGGATCATGGCATTTTCTATATGATCCCGCGCTACATACAGTGAAGAAATGTTGTTGCAGGTATCATAATAGGGATTTTCAATAATTGTCACACCCGGATATTCCTGTTCCAGCGTGTAAAACTGTTCTTTCAGATAACCAACCACAATATAAATTTCCGTGATCCCATTCTCATGAAGACCCTGAATCACTGTATCGATCATCCGCACACCGTTGACTTTCACCAGTGGTTTCGGTGTGGTCAGTGTGACTGGCCGCATCCGATTGCCCAGACCGGCAGCCATAATAATTGCCCGTTCTGCTTTATTCATGATTTTTTGCTCCTTTGATTTGACTGAGTTCTTCCTTTACAATTCTATAATACTCTTTCGCATATCGGTACTGCCGCAGCGAATACTCGCCAAACTCTACACCCAGACTCTTTTTATACTCACACCAGTTGCTCCACAAAAGTCCGCATGCTGCGATATAGCAGTAGATCTTGATCCGGATCTCATTTTTGCACCCCTCCGGAAAATAAGCATCGATCAGCGCATCCACCTGCTCCCTGTCATACATCGCATAAACAGCAAACATGGCAATATCTACATGAGGATCCTGCATCCCTGCGTACTCCCAGTCTATCAGGCGGATCTCCTCTTCGCCGTTTTTTTCTATAAACAGAAAATTATCCGGCACTGCATCGATATGGGTCAGTACCTTTTCCCCACTCCACTGTTCAATATATGGACGAAGTTCCAGTACATGCTCTTTTGTCTTCTGATAATCCCGGTAATCTGATGGAGTATTACCCCACAGCTTTTCGTAAAACTCCATCTGCCCGAAAATATCAAAGGTATGCTCCACCTGCAGTTTCATCTCATGAAACCTTCTCAGGCGCTTCATGCATTTTTCCACGTCCCCGGGACAGTCAGGATCACAGACTCTCGCACCTTCCAGAAATTCCGTGATCTTGTATCCATTCTCCGGATTGATATATGCAATGTCATCGCATATTTTCTTTCCGTCGATGGTCTGATAAACTGCTGCTTCTTCCCTACGGTCGATCAGCTGTTCCGTTCCCTCACCGGGGATACGCATAATGTATTTTTTTCCCTTGGTTGTAAATAAGAAGGATCTGTTGGTCATTCCCTTTTTCAGTACGGTGATATCGGTAATCTCGTCCTGTTTTACACCAAGTGCCTGGCAGATCACCTGGATCGCATCGGTTTTTAACTGGCCGGAATGGCTGTCAAGTTCCCGCAGTTGTTCGTATGTATTGATTTCTACAACATCCGAACCGTGTACAACCCTTGCAGCAACGATCATTTTATCTTTTCGATATAAGGCTTCCTCCCAGAAAACACCGTCATATCGCAGATCCCTGCTCAGCTTTTCGATATTTTCCGCAACGATACCTGCTTCTTCCCCGGTCAGATAACAGATTCCGATCATTGCATTGCCGCCATTTCCTTCCGGAACCGTGACCAGTTCCATTTTCCGGTTGACGCGAACAGAACTTTCATTTTCCACCAGATCACTGACCATGTACCAGGAGTAGGACTCGTACCGGTCAAAGGGATTCCGGTCACACCAGATGTCGCAGGGAATGATATACGCATTCTCCAGATGGCGTCTCACCAGCCTGACAGAATGTAAATTGTTTTTCGTCATATAGTCCGGATTAACCACCAGTTCCACACCAAACTCATCGATCAGATACTCATATCGCTCTTTCATAAATCCAACTACCACATAGATCTCCCGGATCCCGACTTCGTGAAGCTGACGAATCTGCCTCTCGATCAGAGGTTCTTTGTTGACTTCCAACAGTCCTTTCGGCACCTCCGTGTTGATGGGAACCATCCGCATCCCGAAACCGGCTGCCAGGATAATCGCTCTTTTCGGAGACCGCTCCTGAAATTCTTTCTTTGCCCGGGAAGTCGGCCATAACTGCTCATCCAGATACCCCTGAGCCACCAGTTCTTTCACCGAACGATTCACCACCCCCAGCGAATGTCCGGAAGCTTCTGCCAGCATCCGCTGGTTGATAAAGGGAGTCTGTAATAATATTTTCATGATATCGCTTTCTTGTTTGTTCATATACAGTCTGTTTTCTCCTTTTGTGAACATTTGATTTATAAATAACCCGGTCTTCACCTGGAAAACCGGGTACGAATTACTCTTGTCATACTTTAGCACAATAAACAGGATTTGTCAAATGATCTCCCTGATTTTCTCCTGCAGGATCTTTCCCACCACTTCGGAAAACTGCTGAATATTCTCGATCCGCACAAAATCTCGTCCAAAGATCCGGTGGGCGGTCTGGAGTCCGCGCTCTGTCCCCATGAAAATACCTACGACCTGAATGCCTTTTCTTTTCAGGTGCTGTACCTGTTCGGTCGTGTCTTCCACTGCAATCTGATCCGTGTATTCTCTGTTTTTGTAAAATGCACCATCGGCTGCGATCCTGTCATCCTGCGGACTGCCATCGGTGAGGACAAGCAATAACTTCTTCTCCTGTTCACTGTTTTCCATCAGATGACCGGCTCCCCGAAGTGCCAGTCCGTCGCGGTTATTCCCCGCCGCCACATAGGAAAATACCTCTTCTGCCCGGTCTATCTCCCCATAAGACTGAAACAACCGCAAAACCGTATATCCGCGAATACTGCAATAAGAATACACCTGTAGCGGAATCCTGCAAAGATCCAGACTTTTCACAAGAATATAGGATTGCGCTGCAATCTGTTCCTGACTGTCTTTCCGGGAGGAGGACGCATCAATCAGGATATCTACGGAGAACCCTGCATCTGACACCTCTTCTCTTTTTTCAAAGATTCTTGGATCCTCCAGATACAGTGCTCTCCATACCTGACTGGCACAGATTTTTCCCTGTCTTGCCCGTAAAGGAACGTCATCAAGGCGGGTATCCAGTTCCAGACGGAGTTTTTCTGTCATTCTGCGGATACTGTTCTCATAGATGGTTCGATTTTTCTCGTAATACTGCCGATTTTTCTCTGTCTGTCTTCTGCAATTCTCCCGGAACTCCTGAATCTCCTTTGCCTCTCTTCTGTCAATCTTCTTTTCCGCTTCAGCCGCTTTTTCGTTCCACCGTTCTCCGGCCGGAGAATCAGCCTTCGAATATCCTTCGGTTATATAAATATGGCTGTTTTTATGATTCTCCGTACACAATTCTTCTTCCATCAGTTTTTCTTCCCCGGGAGAACAGATACTGGAACCAAAACATCCCTCAATATACGCCCGGTCTTTTTCCCCGTCTCCCTGCCCGGAAAACTGAAGCAGATAATGTCTGGCTCTTTCCATGGTTCCTCCGTTTCCGGACTCTTCCCACACCGGATCGTCATACCGTTTTGTCTTCACGTAGGTAGCATGCATCTTGCCGATCGAATAAAATGCAGGCAGCAGTTTTTGCAGAAAATACGTCCCCCGCTCTTTTTTTATCGGCTTCGGTTCATAAGAAAAATATTTCCACAGGATCACTTTCATCCTGGCGATGATCTGTTCGATCTCCATATCTCCGGTAAACGTCAGTTCCTGAAGCAGTTCTTCCATTCTTCCGGATAACCCGGAGTCCTGACCCAGAATAGCCGCACAATGTCCGTTTCGCAGCTGATCAATCAGTTCATATTCTTTAAACGAACGATACCTCCCCAGATTTTCCTGTGCATATTCCTGGCGAAGATCCGTAAGTGCCGGCCGATGCGCCTGTTCTTTTTCGTATAATGCCTGTTCCAGACCGATCCACAGCATCCCCTGATACAGTTCCTCCTGCCTGCCACCGAGCATATGAAAAAATGTTTCCAGTTTTTGGGCATCATACCACTTATAACTGAGACCGATAATAATATTCAGATACATATCCGCCGTCCCATCCGGTGCATAGGCGAGAAACAGCGGTTCCAGCCCATACTGTTCCGCCGCTGCCCAAACAAAATTTCTCGCTCTCCGTTCTTCCTGCATCTCCTGCTGTTCCATGTCTTTGCACTGTCCTTTTATTATAATAGAGTGTTTATGCGAATTCTTTTCTGCAAGAACCACATTTTTCTTCAAATAAATCTTCCGGTTTCATCTTTTTTGAGATTCGTCCCCGAATCGTATCCTGAATCAGTGTCTGCTCATATGGGTCAAAGGTTTTATTGGTAATTCCCATGTCCAGCGCATCCTGTACGTTCAATCCTTTTTCCATCAGTGCCACACCATCAAGAAGCCCCCGAAGATCCATGGCACGGGAAGAAATCTGGGCATTTTCACACTTTTTCTGAAGATCCAGGTAGACGGCTGCCAGTTCTTTTGCACCTTCAGTTTTCAGTGTCGGATAGTGATCCTGTAATAACAAAATCAGGTGTTCCTGCGAGATCATCGGCATCCGGATCACCACAAAGCGGGAAACCAGTGCTTCGTTCAGTTCTTTTGTTCCCGCATACCCATAGTTCATCGTGGCGATGAAACGGGTGGCCGGGTGCAGGTCGATCCGCTCATATCCCGGCACATCGATGCTTCTTCGAAAGTCAAGCGTTCCATGAAGTACCGCCAGAGCTTCACTTTTTGCCATATTAATCTCGTCGAGCACCGCAAATCCACCATGCTGCGCCGCACAGCAGATCGGACCCGGACGGAAAGTTACTTCCTGTTTTTTAAAAGTATCCATACCGATCAGGGATGCAGCATCCATATTGACATGAAACGATACATCCCACCGCGGTCTTGCGAATGCGGCGGCAAGATTTTCCGCAAAAATATTTTTTCCGGTGGCTTTATGACCGACAAGCAAAATATTTTTTCCGCATAAAAGTGCCGTCACTGCCCTTTCCCAGATATCTGTTCCATAATAAATGTTACTCGGAACGGGAATCCTGGACTGAAACTGTGGCTCCACGGGATATTGTTTTCGAAATTCAAGTATGGACTCCTTTAATTCCGGTCTGATCTGCAGATGCTCTATGATATCAAACATCATTGATTACTTCCTTTCTGTTTCTTTCTGAAATGCTGTAACTATCATATCACAAATCTGTTATTTGTAAAATCAATAGATGCATCTGTTTCTTTCTCGGAAATTTCCCGGTGAAAAATGCAATGAAGTAGCAGACACTTCCGTTTACTACCATGACAACGACAGCTGGCCTGCCCATGCTCCTGTCTGTATGTGGTTTGATTATGGGATTCTGAATGATTTTCTGAAAGAATGGGTAGTTCAAATGGATGAACTGAAATCCGGTGTGATTACCAGAGATGAATATTTTGAATGGAAA
>OGCM01002881.1_pt1 | contig 14589 bp, 10 predicted proteins | sample 1570151 | NCBI WGS metagenome assembly OGCM01 (sample SAMEA4370582, study PRJEB24528) | human gut metagenome
GAAATCGCTACACTTAAACGGTTGCAGAGTTATAGCCGTCTGGTTGGAAAAGCAGAGTCGGATCGGAAAAAGGATCTGTCATTGCAGAATATCTGTGTAGTGGCGAATCTGGTCTCCGATGAAACCAAAAGAAAGTACGAAGAAGCGAAGATGGGATATGTCTGGGACATCCGAAATGTGCTGTGGCTGTTTGAGGAATACCCGGAGCTGAAGAATGAACTGATCTCAATCCTGAATTATTCGGTGGAAACCATAGAACCGAAGAGACCGGAGCCTTTTATTTTTGAGGAGGAAAGCAGACAGACGGAAACTACAGAGCCGGAATCTGTTGCTGACAGTTATATCAGGCAGCTGGATGCTCTGGGAACCGGCAGAGAGAGTTTTTTAAAGTATGAAAAACTTTGTGTTTCAATCCTGAAATATATCCTTGGAGAATATCTTGCACTGTGGGAACAGCAGAAGACAACAGAGGAAGATTTGTATCGGTTTGATATGTGTTGTAAGATTAAAAACGGGGTAACACAGGACTTTTTTGATACAATCTGTAATTACTTTTCTACGAAGTATATTGTATTTGAATTTAAAAATTATGAAAAATTGATCACTCAGAGGGAAATCTACACGACAGAAAAATATCTGTACGAAAAAGCTCTTCGCAAAGTTGCAATCATCATCTCCAGAAATGGCGCAGATAAACATGCAGAAATGGCAGCGAGGGGAAGTCTCCGGGAAAGTGGAAAACTGATTATCTGTCTGTCTGATGAAGATATGAAAGCGATGCTCCAGATAAAAAAAGAAGGGGAAAAAACAACGGGAGGGTATTTGGAAGATATTTTGGATGATATGCTGATGCGCCTGGAAAAATAGAAAATTTTGTGAAAAATAACTCAAAAATACTAATTTCGAAGGCAGAGTTTTAGAAGATGATCCGCTGCCTTCGAATTTTTTTATTTTCGAAATAAATCTGTTGTTGTAATATGGAAATTGATGTGGCATAATAAATGGGAAAATGTTAAAAATAAGAAAAATCCAGATTAAGGAAATGTAAAGTTGCATTTTCAGGATAACATGGCTCCTGACAGATTATGACAGGAAGCGAGTATGACAAAGGAGAAAATTATGGCAATTTTTTCAATGATCTTATCTTTGTTGTGTGGAGTATCGTTATTTTTGTTTGGTATGTCCCTAATGGGCGATGGTCTGAAGCTGGCAGCTGGTAATAAGCTGGAAGCATTTCTTTATAAGATGACCAATACTCCGCTGAAGGGTGTCGCACTTGGTACTGGTGTTACCAGTGTGATCCAGTCGTCTTCTGCGACGACAGTTATGGTGATCGGTTTTGTAAACTCCGGTATGATGAAACTGAAACAGGCGATCGGTATCATCATGGGAGCCAATATCGGAACCAGTATTACTGGCTGGATCTTATGTCTTTCTTATATTGAAGGATCCAATGGAATCGCCAGTGTTCTTTCCACAGCAACTATTTCTGCTGTTGTGGCTGTAGTTGGTATTATTTTCCGTATGTTCTGTAAGCGTACCTTACATAAGAACGTGGGAAATATCATGCTTGGTTTTGCGATCCTGATGACAGGTATGCAGATGATGAGTGGTGCGGTATCTCCATTGCGTGAGAGTCCGATGTTCATCAAGATGCTGACTATGTTTTCCAATCCGATCGCAGGTATTCTCGTAGGTATCGCTTTTACTGCGGTACTCCAGAGTGCGTCTGCAACAGTCGGTGTGCTCCAGGCTCTTTCCGTAACCGGTATCCTGACATTTGCAAGTGCATTTCCGATCGTTCTTGGTATCGGTGTTGGTGCTGCATGTCCAGTTCTGATCTCAGCCATCGGAGCAAATAAGAACGGTAAAAGAACTGCTCTTGTATATCTGATCAATGACCTGTTTGGTCTGATCCTCTGGTCGGTGATCTTTTATACCGTGAATGCGTTTGTACATTTTACATTTATGGATATGACCATGACACCGGTAGCGATCGCACTTTTGAATACGGTGTTCCGTCTGGCAACGGTTATCGTGCTGTTTCCATTCATTCCAAAGATCGAGAAGCTGGTATGCTGGCTTGTGAAGGATGACAAAGAAGATCTGGAAGATGAGGCAGACTTTGATCTTCTGGAAGAGCGTCTTCTGAATTACCCGGCCCTTGCTATCGCACAGTGTCACCGTGTAATGAACGGAATGTCCAAGAAGCTCCGTAAGAATGTCAACAGAGCCATGAATCTTCTGAATGATTATCAGCAGGATAAGTATGATAAGGTTCAGCGAAAAGAGGATCTGATCGACAAGTATGAAAGTCGTCTAGGAGAGTATCTGATCCAGCTGACAAAGAGAGAGATGAATTCTGCACAGACAAGACAGACTTCACTGTATCTGCATACGATCAATGACTTTGAGCGTATCGGTGATCATGCTTCTTACATTGCTCATATGTCCAATGAAATGCATGATAACCATACGAATTTTTCACAGGAAGCCTGGGATGAGCTGAATGTTGTTATGGAGGCAGTTCGTGAGGATATCAATATAACCTGCAATGCTTTCATGAAAGACGATAAAGAAATGGCACAGAGAGTAGCACCTCTCGGAGCTGTGATCACAGGACTTTGTGATGTACTGAAGATGCGTCATGCAGAGCGACTGAGCCAGGGCAAATGCGGACTGGAAGAGGGAACGGTATTTAGTGATATCCTTAACAGTTTCTGTCGTATCGCAACTCACTGTGCAAGTGCTATGGTGGCACTTATGAAGAGCGGAGAGACAGGATCTGATCTTCATATTCACGATTCCAAGATCTATCCCACAAACAGTGCGGACTACTACCAGTATTTCAAGGAATACGGACAGAAATATGATATTGGAAATCAGGAAGGCCATATGCTCAGCATGGAGCCGGAAGAGGTAGAATAAGAAATTCAGGCAGCGGAAATGTAGATATTCCGCTGCCTGTTTTTATGTATTCTGGAGGTTGCGTTTTCGTAAATATGCTTTAGGGGTAATTCCCATGACACTTTTGAATACATTGCTGAAATACTGGGGATTGTCATATCCTACCAGAAAGGCAATTTCATACATTTTTTTGTCTGTGGACTCCAGAAGCTCACAGGCTTTTTTTATGCGGTATTTTTTCAGATAAAGCATAAAGTTTTCGCCGGTTTCCGCAGTGAACCGAGAACTAAGATAGGAAGAGCTTACACCAAGCTCATCTGCTGTAGAAATCAGTGAAATATCATTTTGATAATTACTTTCAATTTTTTGTACAGCAGAAAAGATCAATTCAGAATATTGACTGTCAGAGGATTTGTGAGTCATGTTATCGCTAACTGGTTTTGAAAGAGAAAAATCAATTTTTTCGAGGAGAGATACCAGTTCGTCTGGGATGATTGGCTTCAGAAGATATCCGATGACACCAAGGCGAATGGCAGTTTGTGCATAGGTAAATTCTGAATAACCGCTTAAAATAATAAATTTACAGGTGGTCTGTGTTTCACTGAGCTGTTGTATCATATCAAGACCGTTTGTTTTTTTCATGCGGATATCGCATATAGCAACATCGGGTTGTAATTTTTTAATCAGATTCATGCCATCATAACCGTTTTCTGCGCTTCCGACAATATGAAAATCTGGATTTAGTTTGGGAATCAGTTGGCAGAGTCCATTTCGTATCATAAATTCGTCTTCAACAATAACAATGTTTAACATGTGATAAAATCTCCCTAAATTTATTTTAGTAATTTTACATCTTGCAAAGGCAGGTAAATGTTGATTTCTGTTCCGTTTTGAGACCGGATATAAAATTGGAAACGATCACCATAATAAGCATGCAGTCTTCGAAAAACATTGAGAAAACCGATATTTTCTGTAACATGGGCACAGGGATTATGGGCCATATTATTGAGTTCCTGAAGCTTTTCTGGTGATAATCCACATCCGTTATCTGATATTGAAATAATCAGAAAGGAACCTTCTGTATACATTTTGATGAGAATCTTTCCACCATAAGAAATATCACAGAAACCATGAAGAAGACAATTCTCGATCAATGGTTGCAAAAGCATTTTATAGATAGTCATGTCTTCAATGCCTGGCTGTATTTCCATTTGATAATCAAACAGATTCTGGAAACGTTTGCGCTGAAGAAACAGATATTTTTTGATCCATTCAAGTTCAGCGCGTATCAGCACCGGACAGTCAATATTAGTAACGCTGTATCTGAGCAGGCTGCCCAGGGAGCCTAGCATGCTACTGATTTCCATTTCGTTTCTTTCAATAGCCATCCAGTTGATAGTGTCCAGGGTGTTGTATAAAAAGTGAGGGTTAATCTGTGCTTCCATAATTTTTAATTCGGCTTTGCGGCGAAGATTCAGTTCAGTTTTATTTTTTTCCTGTTCCATCTTAAGATGATTGGAAAGTGTAGTGACACGGTCAGCCATCAGGTTAAACTGAGTTATGATTATGTTAAGATTTTCATTGGCAAAGAGTGGAATGCGATAATCTTTTTCGTCCCCCTGGAAATGTCGGATGCCGGAAGCTACAGCCTGGATTTTTTTGTTCTGGTGTGAAATAATCAGAACAGTAAAATAAAGCAGAAAAACAGTATACAGGAAAATCAGGACATAGATAAGGATTTTTCCTTTGGTTACAGATTTAAATGCGAGCTTTTTTGGGCAGTATACCCATAAATTCCAGTTCGTATGGTCGATGCTGTATTGTTTTATAATATAATTTTTTTTTGTTAGATTTTCTTTTAAAATACATTTCTTATGTTTTTTCCCGATTAGCTCCGAATCATTTGCATATATAACAGAATTATTTTCATCTACAAAAAGAAGTCTGGAAAGTTCAAAAATTTCAGGTTGATTATTGCTATCAGCATCAAAAAATGCAGAATTAAAATATGACTTTTGGATTCCCAGGATCAGTGTTCCGTATGTATATTTTCGAACGTTATTTCTTACAGGGACTGCAACATAAAAAACGGGAGAAATATCATATGAGGAATCAATTTTCTGAGCTGGAAATAACGTTACGGTACTGTTTTCTTTTACCTGATCAAAGATTGCTTTTCTGTAGCTGAGATTTTCCCATTCTGAGATATTGTTGGATGAACGATATTGTTGAATCAGAGTATAACGGTAATCAGAACTGATAAACATGGAAAGACAGATATTTGTATCAACTGCCATATACAGTTCCAGATTTTCATTGATCAATGCAGTAGTATATTCTTCGTTATCGCGTTGCTCAAAACGGATGCACAGATTGCGAAGGTCATAGTTGGTGAGCATACTGTAACAAACATTTACGAGAGAATTACTTTCATCGTTTAATAGCTTTACAATGTGACTGGACTGATATCGGATCAGATCCTGGGAGTTTTTCAAAAGCATGGATGTACTGATATGGATAACAAAGTATGTAATCAGGATCAGCGGAATTAGTGCAAGGATCACATAAGTCAGAAAACTTTTATTTCTGGAAAGTTTACTAATTAATTGTTTCATAAATCCTCCGTATTCACATAATATTTCTTATCAAATGTGTAATAAGTATATCATAAAAAAACTCTTTAAGTAGTTCAAATATTATGCAGAATAAAAAAATATTACAATTTATTTTGAGGATAAGTTGTGAAATAATATAGACATCTTAAGAACGAGCAAATACAAAGGAGGAAAGAAGATGAGAAAGAAGTTATTTGCAGGTTTTATGTGTGCGGCAATGATCATGGGAACATTGGCAGGTACGACTACAGTAATGGCAGCAGATAAGGATGGGAACGGAAAAATAGAAGTAACCTTATGGCATGGCCTTACAGATGAAGAAGTAGATCTGGTTAAATCCTATGTGGATGAATTCAACGCACAGAGCGAAAAAGCAGAAGTGACTATGGTTTATACGCCAAGAGATGAGATGATCAAACAGCTTACTATCGGAAATATCGCCGGAGATATGGCTGACATGGTATTGCTTGACAATCCGTTTAATGCGGAATTTGCGGCATCCGGTGTTCTGGAAGATCTGACAGATCTTTACGATAACTGGGATGAGAACCAGTTCCTGGAGGGTCCTTTATCTTCTGCAACTTACGAAGATCATATTTATGGAATTCCATATGCATGTAATGATCTTGCACTGTTCTATAATGAAGATATGCTGAAAGAAGCAGGAGTTGAAGTACCGACAACCTGGGATGAGCTGAAAGATGTAGCAGCAGCTCTTACCAAAGATGGAAAATACGGATTTGCATTGTGTGGTGCAAAAGACGAAGAGGGCGCCTTCCAGATCCTTCCATTTATCAATGCAGCAGGCGGAGATATCAATTCTCTTGGAGATACGGGAAGTATTGAAGCGGTACAGCTTATAGGCGATATGATCGAAGCGGGAAGCGTAAGTAAGGAAATCATGAACTGGTCTCAGGCAGATGTTGAAAAACAGTTCGTAGCAGAAAACTGTGCAATGATGATCAATGGAGTATGGCAGGTTGATATCATCAGGAAAGATAATCCGGATCTTAACTGGAATGTTTCTTATATCCCGATTCCGGAAAATGGTGAAAATGCAACAGAGCTTGGTGGTGAGAATCTTTGTGTGACAAAAGGTGCTGATACAGAAGCTTGTTGGGAATTTATCACGTGGCTTTGCGGTAAAGAAATAAGTCCGAAATTCTGCAAAGAAATGAGCCGTTTTTCTGCAAGATCAGATGTTGATAATGAAAAATGGTTTTCAGATGATGAGATCACTCTTTTCTTTGCAAACTATATGAAAGACACCCATGCACGTGTTCATCCAAGATGGTCCGAGTGCTCTTCGGCATTACAGACTGCATTTCAGAAAGTATATTCGGGAGAAGCTTCCGCAGCAGATGCGATGGCAGAAGCAGCGAAGGAAGTTGAAAAAATTAACGAAGAAGAATAATAAAAAAGGGGCTTATATCAGCCCCTTTTGAAGCAGACAGAATGGAGGTCTGACATTATGAGTGAGAAAAAAAGAGAACGATTGACGGGGTATGCCTTTTCCTTGCCTGCATTTCTGTTCATGATTGCATTGATCGGTTTTCCGGTTGTTTATAACTGGTATATCAGTTTTCACAATATGACATCCCGAACATTTAATGCCGGAAAAGTTGTATTTAATGGAATTGAAAATTACATCACCACACTGACAGATCCGAATTTTACCACAGCTTTTTTTAATACGCTGATTTATACGATTGCCTGTCTTATCATACAGTTTTCCATCGGATTTCTTCTGGCAATCCTGTTCAACCAGAAATTCAAACTGGCGCAGCCTTTAAGAGGATTTCTTGTGATCAGCTGGATCCTACCGATGACTGTTGTGGCCCTGATGTTTAAATATATGTTCAGTGACAGTGGAGTGATCAATTATATCCTTACTTCCCTGCATCTGATAAAAGAACCGATAGAATGGCTGACAAGTACAAGAAATGCTTTGCCTACAGTGATACTTACAAACAGCTGGGTTGGCATCCCCTTTAATATGTTGCTGTTGGCAACCGGACTTTCCAATATTTCCACGGATGTATATGAAAGTGCCATGATTGATGGTGCTAGTGGCATAAAACGTTTTATCTATATTACTGTGCCGCTTTTAAAACAGTCCATCCTGGCAGTACTAGTACTGGGTTTTGTCTACACATTTAAAGTATTTGATTTGGTTTATGTTATGACAGGTGGTGGTCCTGTAAATTCTACAGAAGTATTATCCACTTATTCTTACAGAGAATCTTTCCAGTATTTTGATTTTGGAAATGGTGCAGCTTCTGCGAATATTCTGTTTATCTGTCTGTTTCTGGTTGGTCTGATTTACATAAAAATGATAGGAAAGGATGAGGCAAATGAATAAATTTTCACGTTTTATGTTCAAACAGAGAAATAAAAGTATTGTTTATACCATACTTGCTATTCTGATTGCAATTCCTCTCCTTTTTCCGCTTTACTGGGTTGTGATCAGCTCTTTAAAAGGTGACACGGAGATATTCAGAAAAATTCCTACATTCTTCCCGGAAAAAGTTGTGCTGGATCCATACATTAGTCAGCTGGCAAATCCGGATACTTTAAGAGCAATACGAAACAGTTTTATCATTGCCATCGGTTCAACGGTGATCTCGATCATCTTATCTGTATGCTGTGCGTATGGACTTGCACGTTTCCGTTTTTCCGGAAAAAAGATCATGATCATGACTTTTCTTGTTACGCAGATGCTTCCGTCATCTTTGATCCTGACACCTTTGTATCTGATTTTTAGTAAAGTAGGTCTTTTAAATACTTATTTTGCACCGATCCTGGCCACAGCCACAATTTCCATACCATTTGTTGTGCTGGTACTGCGGCCGATATTTGAAAGCCTGCCCAAAGAACTGGAAGAGGCGGCGAGAATTGATGGGTGTAACCGGTTTAGTGCATTTATCCGTGTGATTCTCCCGATTTCGCGAAATGGTACTGTAACAGGGCTTGCATTTTGCTTTATTTACGGCTGGAACGATCTGATGTATTCCATTACTTTTAATATGAAAGAAGTGCTGAGACCAATGACCAGTACAATTTATAACTATATCAGTCTGTATGGAATGAAATGGAATTATATCATGGCATATGGAGTAATCCTGGCATTTCCGGTTCTTATTTTGTTCGTTGCATTACAGAAATATATTGTAGAAGGTCTTGTGAGCGGATCAGTAAAAGGATAGAAGAGGAGGTACATATGGTATTTTTCAAAAAACTGAAAAATGGTCTTGAAATAACGTATTATGGGGAAACAATGCGGATTGAAGGCTGGGGACCAAATGCGCTCAGGATCAGAGCGACAAAAGAAAAAAAGATGCCGGAGCAGAACTGGGCGTTGCTCCCGGGAAAAGAAGTACAAGCAGAAGCTTACATAGAAGAAGATTGTGCAAGAATAGATAATGGTGATATTTCCGCATATGTAGATACTTATGGAAGAATTACATTTATCCAAAATAAAACAGGAAAAGTGCTACTGAAAGAGTATTGGAGATACCGGGTGGATAATAAGCCGGATAATCCGGATCAGGGACATGGTGGCACAGATTTGATTCCCGGTGTAGGTGGAGCAACTCAGATGGCAGGAAGAGAATTTCATCCGATTTTAGGTGGAAATTATGAATTGATCTGTCGATTTGAATCAGATCCGGAAGAAAAAATCTTTGGAATGGGTCAGTATCAGCAACCGTATCTGAATGTGAAAAATACAGTTCTGGAGTTGGCACAGAAAAATTCACAGGCCAGTGTTCCGTTTATGATTTCCAGTCTTGGTTATGGGTTTCTATGGAATAATCCATCCGTGGGAAAAGTTGTTTTTGGAAAAAATGTAACGGAGTGGTATGCTTCTTGTACAGATAAAATAGATTACTGGATCGTTGCAGGAGATACTCCGGCGCAGCTTGAGGAAGCCTATGCTACAGTAACAGGAACGGTTCCTATGATGCCGGACTGGGCTCTGGGATTCTGGCAGTGCAAGCTACGATATCAGACGACGGAAGAAGTGCTTCATATAGCCAGAGAATATAAAAAAAGAAAGCTGCCTATTGATGTGTTGGTGATCGATTATTTCCACTGGCCATATCAGGGAGACTGGAGATTTGATCCAGTTTACTGGCAGGATGTGGATGAAATGATAAAGACGGTGCAGGATATGGGAATCCAGCTGATGGTTTCAGTATGGCCTCTTGTAGATTATAGAAGTGAAAACTATAAGGAAATGAAAGCCAGAGGATTTTTGCTCCGAAGTGATCGGGGATTTCCAATCGGTATGAATTATATGGGAAATACCGTTCCCTATGATGCATTTAATCCAGATGCCAGGGCTTATGTATGGGATAAGATCAAAAAGAATTATTATGATAAAGGAATCCGAATCTTCTGGCTGGATGAAGCGGAACCAGAATTTACAGTTTATGATCATGATATCATCCGGAATTATGAAGGGCCACATCTTTCCAATGGAAATTATTATCCTGTGGAATATGCAAAAACTTTTTATGAGGGAATGGAAGGAGAAGGGCAGAAAAATATCGTAAATCTGCTGCGGTGTGCATGGGCAGGCAGTCAGCGATTCGGAGCACTTGTCTGGTCAGGAGATATTTACAGCAGTTTCGAAAGTATGAAGTGCCAGGTAACAGCTGGATTGAATATGGGGCTTTCAGGAATTCCATGGTGGACTACGGACATCGGAGGTTTTTATGGCGCATATGGAGATGATCCGGAGTTTCGGGAACTGTTTGCAAGATGGTTTGCTTATGGTACGTTTTGTCCAGTTATGAGATTGCATGGCTTCCGTCTTCCTAAAATGCCTCAGATTGGAACTACCGGTGGTGCAGAATGTCTTTCTGGATCAGACAATGAAGTGTGGAGCTTTGGAGAAGAGATTTATGAAATCTGTAAAAAATACATGGCGATTCGGGAGCATCTGAAACCATATATCAGAAATCTGATGAAAGCTGCCCATGAAAAGGGAACACCGGTTATCCGTCCACTGTTTTATGATTTCCCTGAAGATCCGAAATGCTGGGAGGTCGAAGAATCATATATGTTTGGACCGAATATGACAGTAGCACCGGTTACAGAAGCAAAAACCGTGCGGAAGAATGTTTATTTGCCTGTTGGTTGTCGCTGGGAAAATGCCTGGACAGGTGAGATATATGATGGAGGAAACATGGTAACTGTAGATACACCTCTTGACAGGATTCCGGTATTTCTGAGAGAGGGAACTCCTAATTATCTGAAAGAAGAGGAATAGAGTATGACAGAAAAGCTTCATTCTTTAAAATTGTCAGATGTTCAGATCAATGACAGTTTCTGGAACCGTTACAGGGAACTTGTACGGAAAAATATGCTGCCTTACCAATGGAAAGTATTAAATGATCAGGTTCCAGGTGCAGCTCCCAGCCATTGTATTGAAAATTTTAAAATAGCAGCTGGTATTTCAAAAGGGGAATATTATGGTCAGGTATTTCAGGATTCCGATGTAGCGAAATGGCTAGAGGCGGTGTCTTATAGTCTTGAAACAGATCCGGACGTGGAACTTGAGAAAGAGGCAGACCAGGTAATCGATATTCTGGAAAAGGCGCAGCAACCAGATGGATATCTGGATACATATTATCTGATCAAAGAGCCGGGAATGCGTTGGAGTAACCTCAGGGAAGGCCATGAGCTTTATGTTGCAGGACATATGATTGAGGCAGGAATTGCCTATTATCACGCTACTGGAAAAAGAAAGCTTCTGGAGATTGTCATGCGGATGGCTGACTGTATCTGTAATACTTTTGGAGAGGAACCGGAAAAAATCCAGGGCTGTCCGGGACATCCGGAGATTGAGCTAGCACTTATCAAATTGTATCGCCTTATCGGAGAAAAAAGATATCTGGATAAAGCGCTGTATTTTATAAATCTCAGGGGAGATCAGCAGCCGAACAGATTTGATCTGGAACAGAAAAAAAACGGATTTCATCATATTTTTCCGGAATTTTCATATCTGGGATATAATAACATACAGGCACATTTACCTGTAAGACAGCAGAAAAAAGCGGATGGCCATGCAGTTCGTGCGTTGTATCTGTATTCCGGAATGGCAGATACCGGATATGAAGCCGGAGATGAAACTTTGCTGGAAGCATGCAGAGAGCTTTTTGACAATATTACGGAAAAACAAATGCTGATAACAGGAAGTGTGGGAACGGCAGCAGATGGAGAATGCTTTACCTGTGATTATGATCTTCCGAATAATTATAATTACTCGGAAACCTGTGCGTCTGTTGCCCTTCTTATGTTTGCATATCGTATGTTTCAGATTGACAGAGATGGAAGATATATGGATGTTGCGGAAAGAGCACTGTACAATACTGTGCTGGCAGGAATGTCTTTGCAGGGAACAGAATTTTTCTATGTGAATCCACTGGAAGTGATCCCGGAACAGCTTCGTACCAACCGGACATTGCATCACGTTTTGCCGGAAAGAAGGAAATGGATGGGAGTAGCCTGCTGCCCCCCGAATATTGCAAGGACGCTTTCCAATCTGGGGAGTTATGTCTATTCCGCAGATAAAGATACGGTATTTTTCAACTTATATGTCAGCGGAAACGTAAAGGCGCATGTTGCTGGTGAAGATCTGAATATAACGGTGGAGACCCAATATCCTTATGATGGAAAGATATCTGTATCGGTTGCCGGCAATGGAAACTGTGGATTTGCACTTGCGTTTCGGGAACCTGGCTGGACAAAAATTGAAAAGATTTTTGCAGATGGAGAAGAAATTAAAGTAGTCCATAAAAAAGGCTATCTCTATACGGAAAAAAAAATCTGGACGGAGAATACGACTTTCACATTTGAAATCTCAATGGAACCGGTCCTGCTGTGTGCACATCCATCGGTTGCTTTTGATACAGGTAAAGCAGCCGTTATGAGAGGTCCCATTGTATATTGTGCGGAAGAGACAGATAATGGAACAGATTTGGGATCAATCATACTGAATGCGAACGGAAAAATGTCCTGTGAATATCAGAAAGATTTTTTGGGTGGAACTGTTGTCATAACAGCCGAGAGTTGGAGAATTTCAAAAGATGGATGGGAAGGAAGGCTGTATCAGCCATTGAAAGAAAAACTGGAGCCATGTACAATTCGAATGATTCCCTACAGTATGTGGAATAACCGTGGGGTTGGGGAAATGAGAGTCTGGATGCGTGTGAGATAAAAAAATGAAAAAAAGAAGGGGCTGATTACTGACAGCCTCTTCTTGTTGTTCTTACCATGGGTATTTTCCCTTTTTGGCATAAGGTAGAAGTTTACCATCGAATTTGATGATGACACGATGATTTCCTTCTGCATCTTCGGTTACATCTACATCCAGTCCGAAATCGATTGCGCTCATGATTGCGTTTCCACCCTGTTCGTGAATGATGTCTTTGATTGCAGGACCGTAGGTATCAATGACTTCGTGAAGTCTGTAAAGGATAGGATCTGTATTTCCTTTATAAGGATGGCTATTGAGAAATGCTGTAGCAGAAGGACTGATCTTAAGGGCTTCTGCAAGTCTTACAGTATATTCTTCTGGCACATATTGCTGTCCTTCAAATACAGAAGCGAGCCATACTTTATTGACTCCTATGAGTTCAGCGAGTTGTTCGTAAGTTAGGCCGGAAGCTTTTTTTGCTGCTTTTAAAGCTTCCAGTTCGTCAGCATGTTCCAGTCGGGTAAGGTAATCGGCGTTATTCATTGGTGTCATAATAGATTCCTCCTTGGGTAATATTCTTAAATAAACTATATATAACAAAAAAACGAGATACCTTTAAGAGGTACCTCGTTGTACTGAGATGATTATAGTTCAGAGAACAAAATATGTCAACCCTCTATTTTTTATTACTTTTTGTAAAAAACATATAATTGCTGATAATTACAAATAAGGGTTATCAAAATACAGATTTCATGATATGATAAACCTATCAGATAGCGTGAGACATATAATGGGGATATGTATCTCGCAGCAAGAAAAGGGAGGGTTTTATTATGGGTGAAAGTATGATCACATCGTTTGACGGAACGAAACTGTATCTGAAAAAAGAAACGGCAGCAGACAATAAAGCTGTGATCGTGATTGTCCACGGACTCTGTGAGCACCAGGGCAGGTACGATTATTTTGCGGAAAAACTTCATGAGGCGGGAATCGGAACCTATCGTTTTGATCACAGAGGACATGGACGGTCTGAGGGTGAAGAGACTTTTTATTCAGATTTCAACGAGCTTCTGGACGACACCAACGTAGTTGTGGATATGGCAATTGAAGAAAATCCGGATATCCCGGTATTTCTTCTTGGACACAGCATGGGAGGCTTTACAGTTTCTCTGTACGGAGCCAAATATCCGGACAAAAAGCTCCAGGGGATCATTACCAGTGGTGCGCTGACCGCAGATAACGGCAATCTGATACGTGGTGTGCCGGGAGAAATGGATGTACATACGCGCCTTGCCAATCAGCTGGGTTCAGGTGTATGCTCTGTACAGGAAGTGGTAGACTGGTACGGAAAAGATCCATACAATAAACAGTCCTTTACAGCGGGGTTATGCTATGCGATCTGCGACGGACTTGACTGGTTCAAAGAGAAAAAAGCAGAGTTCCATTATCCGGTCCTTATGACACACGGCGAGAAAGATGGTCTGGTAAGTGTACAGGATACCTATGATTTCTTTAAAGAAGCAGGATCAAAAGACAAGCAGATGAAGATCTACGGCGGACTTTTTCATGAGATCCTGAATGAGTATTGTAAAGATGAAGTGATCGGGGATATGATCCGGTGGATGGAAGTGAGGATCTGAATATAAACAAATTGTTTTACAAGTAGCAGCAAAGCCAGGTGGAAACATATAACACCTGGCTTTCTTTTGCAAAGAGATTCTGTTACAATAGCAGGATGAAAACAAGAAGATAGAACAGGAGAAAAATAACCATGTCAAATATCATAGAAATCATAGATTTCAACGCTTCGGAGCTGGATGTATATGCCAGGATCTCGGAGATACAGCTTTTGAACCGGGCAGA
>OGCM01002888.1_pt1 | contig 14553 bp, 15 predicted proteins | sample 1570151 | NCBI WGS metagenome assembly OGCM01 (sample SAMEA4370582, study PRJEB24528) | human gut metagenome
CTCAGATGGTCCGCACCATTAAGTACTTCGCTGAGCTGTAATCTGCGAGTAGCTTGACTGCGAATAGCTGAATAACTGAACAGCCCCCGCCGGGTTTAAATCCGGCGGGGGCTGTTTTTTGTTTGTGCAGGCGGCTTTATGAATTGACTGCGGGGTTGTCAGTTCTTTCCAGAATATAGTCAACCGAAACTTTGTAATAGTCTGCCAGTGTCAGCAGATGTTCCAAGGGGATTGTCTGAAAACCGCGTTCATAGCGGGAATACACGGTTTGTTGAATATGGAGAAGGCTTGCAACAGCCGTTTGGGAAAGGTCGTTATCTTCACGCAGGTCACGCAGCCGCCGCAAATACAAACAAAATCCCTCCCCAAAGATTAGTATTGTTCGGTACTATTGACGATAACACGTTTCTGTGGTAAGATGCTTATATTAGAACTTATAAGTTCTAATATAAGCTAAAAAAGGGGAATGAAAAAATGAAGTGTTGCTCTAATTGCGGCAAAGAATTGCAAGAAAATACTAAGTTTTGCCCACATTGCGGGACAAAGGTTGAGGAAAAAGTTGAGAAAAAAGAAGAAACATTAGAGGATATACTTTCTGGAAATGTAAAGACAGCCACAGGAAATATGAACACTAACGCAAATAATATGAAATTCTGCTCACATTGCGGTAAACAAATATTGAAAGACGCAGTTGTTTGCCCGCATTGTGGCTGTGCTACTGAATCAAAAGCAAGCGTAACAGATGAACCAAATAAAGGGCTGAATATCATTTCTTTTTTGCTGCCTATTGTGGGCGCTATCTTATATCTTGTCTACCATGAGAAAGAGCCTAAAAAGGCGGCTGCACTTGGTAAATGGGCGTTGTATGGTTTAGGCTTTACAGTGATTTGCTACGTTCTGCTCACGGCGTGTGGCACAGCGGCATTATATTCCCTTTACTAAATGGAGGTTGGCATCATGATTTGTAAAAAGTGCGGCTGCCGTGTGAGTGATACAGCGACCTTCTGCGATAAATGCGGCGCTTCTATGACTGAATTTGGACAAAAGGAAGCAACTGTGGAAAGTGTAAAAAAATCGCCCTCGACAAAGAAAATAGTAATTGCAGTTGTTGTGTTGATTTTGTGTTGCGCACTTTTCGTTTTTCCAAAAACACGGCAGGTGTCTGCAACTAATAAGGCAGTGACGGCAATAAGAGTAGAAAAAAGTGATTCCGCAAAGGTAACAGAAGCCTATGCTGATTTTATCGGTCCTGACCCTGTGCGGGTATATGTTGTTTTAGAAAATGGGCACGACTATTTATGCACGGTTTACAGTGGGAAAACTGTTGAAGTTCTGACAAAAAAGTCCTATCCCTACGGGGACAGTTATAAAGAAAAAGAAAAATTTTATTATGGAACAGCAGATGACGTAAAAAGTGGCATTGCGTCAAAAGTGTCGCTTGCATTTGTGGCGGCAGGCAGATAAGCAGGAGAAAGCGTCTATGGAAATGATAGGCACAAAGCAGGCGGCAGAAATAACAGGAAGGTCGCAGCAAACTATTTCAAGATGGTGCAGAACTGGTCGTATTAAAGGTGCAGAGCAGGACGGCGTGGGTAGTCCTTGGAGAATGCCGTTAGAATCGATTTTGAAAATGGTTAGGCAAAAAAACTAAAAAACGGCGCTTGCCCCAAACTGAGGTAAGTGCCTTTTGGATTTGCTCTGGATGCAAATTTAGAGTATAGTACGATTTAAGCCCCTTTTGGCTGCTGTATGGCAACTGAAAGGGGCTTTTTACTGTTACTCGCTCATGCCTTGCACCGAATATATGCCCGCCAGCCATCGGTAGCCTTGAAAAGATGCACGATGTGTGATATACTTTGTCTATATGTCAAAATCCAATGACGGGAGATACAAAACGCTATGAAATTAGGTATCGTGGGTCTGCCCAATGTGGGCAAATCGACTTTGTTCAATGCGCTGACCAGCACACAGAATGCGCAGGCAGCCAATTACCCCTTCTGCACCATTGAGCCAAACTCCGGCATTGTGCCGGTGCCTGATGCACGGCTGGACAAGCTGGCCGAGATTTGGCAGACCGACAAGAAAACCCCTGCCATTGTTGAATTTGTCGATATTGCAGGCCTTGTCAAGGGCGCCAGTCAGGGCGCGGGCCTCGGCAACAAGTTTCTGGGGCATATCCGCGAGTGCGATGCCATCGTCCATGTGGTGCGCTGCTTTGACGATGACAACATCATCCATGTTGTGGAGGATGTCAACAAGCCCGAGAGCGTTGACCCCATCCGCGATATTGATGCCATTGATCTGGAGCTGATTCTGGCCGATCTGGAGGTCGTCAGCAACCGCCTTGGCCGCCAGCAGAAGGCCGCCAAAACCGGCAACAAGGCTGCCGCGGCAGAGGCCGGCTGGCTGGCGGAGCTGGCCTCCTGGCTCGAGGGCGGCAAGCCGGCGCGCTCCTTCGACTTTGACGAGGGTGACGATGCACAGAAGGCTGTACGCAAGGAGCTGGGCCTGCTCTCCGCCAAACCGGTCATCTACGCCTGCAATGTGGGCGAGGACGATCTGCTCGGCGGGCTGGACGAGAATCCCTACTTCCCGCTGGTGGCCGCCCGCGCCAAGGAAGAAAACGCGCAGGCTATCCCCATCTGCGCCAAGACCGAGGAGGACATTGCCGGTTCCACGCAGGAGGAAAAAATCGCGTTCCTGCAGGAAATGGGCATCGAGTCCACCGGTCTGGACAAGCTCATCAAGGCCAGCTACGAGCTGCTGGGCCTCATCAGCTTTTTGACTGACGGCAAAAAAGAGTGCCGTGCATGGACCATCAAGCGCGGCACCAAGGCCCCGCAGGCTGCCGGCAAGATCCACAGCGATTTTGAGCGCGGCTTCATCCGCGCACAGGTCATTGCCTACAAGGATCTTGAGGACGCCGATTTCAACTATGCCGCCGTCAAGTCCAAGGGCCTGCAGCGCACCGAGGGCAAGGAATATGTTGTGAATGACGGCGATGTCATTGAGTTCCTCTTTAATGTATAATTGCCCGTATAACGCCTTTTTCAGGAGAATGCAAGATGATTATTGGCATTATGGGCGCTATGCCCGATGAAGTGGACCAGCTGTGTGCCCGGCTGGAAAATGTAACCAAGGAGCAGTACGCCGGGGTGGAATACCACCGCGGCACCCTGCACGACAAGCAGGTCGTTGTCTGCTGTGCGGGCATGGGCAAGGCCAACGCCGCCTCCAGCGTGCAGGTGCTTTGCACAAAATACGGCATTGACAGGCTGATTTTCAGCGGCATTGCCGGCAACATGACCAGCAAGATCGGCATCGGCGATGTCTGCATCGGCGAGACGGTCGTTTACCACGACGCAGAGCTGAGCATGATTGCCCAAAGCGCACCGTTCCAGACCGAATACCACGGGGACCCCTCTCTTGTGCAGACCGCGCTGGACGCCTGCACTGCCTGCGGTGTGAAGGCCATTGCGGGCAAGATCGCTACCGGCGACACCTTTGTGGGCGATGCCGAGACGAAAAAAGCCATCGAGGAAAAGTGCCATCCCGACTGTGTCGAGATGGAGGGCGCTGCGGTCAGCCAGATCGCCGGGCGCAACGATGTCCCCTGCGTGATCCTGCGCGCCATGAGCGACAACGCGGACGAGAGCGGTTATGAGGTTCTGGTCGTCAAGCAGTTCAGCATTGCGGAGTACATCAAGACCGCGACCGAGATCGTCGCGCGGATGATCGAGAGTCTGTAAATTCTTATAAAAAAGCACCTGCCTGTGTGGAATAGGCAGGTGTTTTTTTGTTGTAGGGGGCGGCGTCCTCGATGCCCCGCGGGCGCATGTCGGTGCGCGTCCGCCATGGCAATCCATTTGCGGGCAATAAGGGCAAGCTTGCCCCTCATCAGTCCGCTTCGCGGACAGCTTCCCCAAGGGGGAAGCCTTTCTCAAAAATACGCCTTGATCTGGAACTTATCCTCCGCTGCTTTTTCCTCCACCTTCAGATGCTCGTGGTTGAAGTCAAACTTTACGCTCTTGCAGTCATCGGTGTTGCGGGTCAGGCGCAGCAGCTGCTCGACTCGCTTCTGCTCCTCCTTCGTATAGAAAAGGTAGCTTGCGCCCTGCTTGCGGGCACGGCCGGTGCGGCCGATGCGGTGGGTGTAATGCTCGTTTTCCTCGGGCACATCGTAATTGATGACCGCGTCCACATCGGAGACATCAATGCCGCGGGCTGCAACATCGGTGGCCACCAGCACATCGATCTCGCCGGCCTTGAACCGGGTCATGATCCGGTTGCGCTCCGCCTGCGACAGATCGCCGTGCAGGCAGTCCACATTAAAGTTCAGGCGCGCCAGCTGGTTGGCCAGCATGCCGGTGTTATACTTTGTGTTGCAGAAGATCATGACCCGCTTGTAGCCCTCGGAGATGATGATCTGCGCGGCATCCGCCAGCTTGTCGCGGCCGGTGGTCAGCAGCTTGTACTGGGCGATCTTCGGGCTGGAATCCTCAACGGGGCGGACACTGACCTCGGCGGCATTGTGCTGGTACAGCCAGCCGATGTCCAGCACCTCGCGGCTGATCGTGGCCGAGAACATCGACAGGCTCTCGCGGTGCTTCATCAGGTCGATGATGTACTTCACATCCTTGTAGAAGCCCATGTTCAGCATCTCATCGGCCTCGTCCAGCACCACGGTCCGGACCTGCGACACATCAATGGCGTGGTGCCGGTAATGGTCCATCAGGCGGCCCGGCGTGGCCACAACGATCTGGCAGCCCTGCTTGAGCTGTCGCTGCTGCTTATCCATGCCTGCGCCGCCGTAGACGCAGACGATCTTGATCTCCGGCAGGAACTGCGCCAGATTTTGCAGGTCCTGCGCGATCTGCTGGGCCAGCTCGCGCGTGGGACTCAGGACGACTGCCTGCGGCTTGAGGCTGGCAGGGTCCACCTTGGACAGGATGGGGATACCGAACGCCACCGTTTTGCCGGTGCCCGTGGGCGCCTTGGCGATCATATCATGCCCGCCCAGCATCAGCGGGATGGCCTTCTCCTGAATTTCGGTCATATCGGTAAAGCCCATCGCCTGCGTAGCGCGGATGATCTCGGGCGAAACATTGGTAAGCTCGGTAAACTGCATGGTCATACTGCCTTTCGATTTTTTACTATTATAACAACATTTTGCGCTGCCTGCAACCCACAAAAAAAGCTTCCCCCGCAGGGGAAGGCTTTTCTTACTTGTTCTTACTCGTCCGGCGGGCCGCCTTGCCGGAGGTTTTCTTCTCGGTCTGGGTGCGGGTCGTGCGCCGCGGCTCCTCCTTGGGCTTGGGGGCAGGCGTTTCCTTATTCAGCAGCCGCTCGGGCACAGGATCGAGCCTCCAAAGCTGGTTCTCACCGAATACATCCTGCCAGATCTGGGCCTGCGTGCCGTTGTCAACGCGCATACCTACAAGGTCGATGACCTTATCCGCGAGCACATTGCGCAGCTTGACCTTGCCGCCGCCCGCGTCAACGATCTGCCAGCGCTGACCGGCACCGGCCGTGCGGCTCCACTGGTGTACCCAGGTGCCGTTGCTGACGCCGGACATAGCCAGATCCATGACCTTGCCGGTAAAGCGGTTTTTGATGCGGTACTCGCCCTCGGCCGATTCCTCAAAGCTCCACTGCTGCCAAGGCTGGCCCTCATAGCTCCACAGACGGACCGAGGCACCGTTCTCAGTGTTGAAATCGGCCACTTCCAGCACGCGGCCGTTGGCTGCTGCAATCGTATAGTAGGCATCCGGACGGATGACGGTCTGGGCAGATTTCCTCATGGTAGATCCTCCTTTTAGACAGAATCACATACAGTGTCTGTCCGTTTTTTCCATTATAGCACAACTGCCGCGCGCTGTTTCACCAAAATTTCACAGCCGAGTTTGGCCATTCTGCCAAGGTTTTTGGCATAGCGCCGTTTTTATGGACATTTTTGTCCGTCCGGCACTTGCATTTTTTGTACATATGTATTATTATATAGTATACGTTTGTGTACAGTCGCAGTACGGCTGTACGGAGGGAGAGTTCAGCTATGAGAATCGCAATAATTGCCCACGATTCCCGCAAGGAGTTGATGGCGCAGTTCTGCACAGCCTATCTGCGCATTTTGTCGGAGAACGAACTGGTTGCCACCGGTGTGACCGGCAAGATCGTCCACGATGCCACCGGGCTGCCGGTGCGCTGCCTGTATCCGGGCGGGCGCGGCGGTGCCGAGCAGATCGCTGCCATGATCGGCTGCGGTGAGATCGACATGCTGCTCTTTTTCCGCGATCCGGTCAGCGCCAAGCCCGGCGAGCCGAATGATGTGATGCTGCTGCGCCTGTGTGACATGCACACGATCCCCGTTGCCACCAACATTGCCACAGCCGAGGTGCTGATCCACGGCCTTGAGCGCGGCGACCTTGCCTGGATCGAACTGCAGCGCGGACGGAAGTGACCCATAACAAATTTGACATAGGGCAAAACAGTTCCGCCAAAAAGGCAGAATGTTGAGCAAAACAGGATTAGGCCCCGGCGCTCCGCGCCGGGGCCCCTTTTCTTCCCCGAATCGATTTCAGATTATAAACAACTCCGTCGCTTCTCCGCCACTTTTTCAGAATATAATCAGAAAAAAATCTGAGAAAATGCGCTGCGAGCGGAACGGAGTGGAGCGAGCCACCTAGAAAAAAATTTGGAAAATGGCTTTGCCTTTCTGGAATTTTTCGAGTGCCTCTCCATATAGTATATTTTATCGATTTTGGGAAAATCAAGAAAACGGCTTTGCCCCACAACACAAAATTGTGCGTTGTAGCACTGTGTTGTTGGGGCAAGGCCGTTTTCCTATTTTGCCAAAAGGCACACCTATTTTCCATTTTTCGCAGAAAATCCGCATTTTTGTTTGGTTTTTTGAAAAACAGGAAATTTATTGTGCCCCAATAGGGCAAAGGTATTTTCCTTTTTGGCTGTACAAAATCAAGCCCCAGAAAGGGGCGCTATTATGCGCAAACAAGTTCAAAAGGAGCGTTGCACAAAAATCAAACTAGAAAAGTGCCAGCGCGTCTGCTGTCTGTACGATAAGATACAGCTTGCCGCCGCGCGGATGCTCAACGCTGACCCGTCCATCGTCCAAGTAGAGTGCAATATTCCACTTCAACTGGACGAAATTCCCGCTGACGACCTCAACCTGCCGAGCGAGACCTACACAACAGATTTTGTTATCCATTTTACGGACGGCAAAATTGCAGTTCGTGAAGCCGTTTTTCGCTCACATCTAAGCCGTCCATCTGTCGCGGAACGTCTGGAATTATCCCGCCGATACTGGCAGCAGCAGGGCATTAACGACTGGGGCATCATCATCGACAAGGAGCGTGTACCATGAGACAGAATGATTTGCTCAAATCCGACGCGGGCGACCATTTGCGGGTTTTGCTCTACGGCGAGCAGCAATCCTATGTTGTCAACTGTCAACGCTGCAAAATGCCGTTTCCAATCTCAACGTCGAGCCTTTTACTGATGGAAAAGCTGCCGCAGGATATGTACCGTCTCCTCGCGCTCGACGAGGATATTTCCGAACGCCAACGCCAGCAGCGTGACCGCCGCGCCGAACTGATTGCCCCTCTTTTGGTCGAGGAATGTATCTGCGACAAATCCTATCGCAACAAGGTCTTGCGCGAGATTGTCTCCGGCAATTCCGTTTCCCGTAAAACCGTCCTGCAATATCTATGGTTATACTGGGTCTACCAGTCCAAAAATGCGTTACTGCCTGCCGAAAAATCCAACACCGAGAAACGTCCTTTGTCGTCGGATGAAAAGACCATCCGCTGGGCGCTCAACAAATTTTATTACACTCCACAAAAGCAGAGCTTGCAGACCGCCTATAAGATGATGCTCCACGCAAAATATTGTGATGCCAAAGGTAAGCTAAAACCAGACTATTCAAAAGAGGTGTACGGTGTCGCGTCCAACAATCGCACTGTCTCCGTTCGCAAGATTTTACAGCTTGCTTGTTTTCTCAATCTGTCACTTTCCGACCTGCTCACTCCGCCGCCAGAGGACAACACGCTTGCGGAAATACGAGAGATGTATCAGCAGGGCATCAGTATGTACCATATTGCCCAACTGTACGGCACAGACCGCAAGACGATTGCTCACTGGGTCAAGCCCTAAACACAGCCTTACGGTTTCTGCGGCGAAGTAGGCAGCCCCACCGGGATAAATGGCTTTCCGTCGTTGTAGGGCGAAAGTACCCGGAATCGGTAGCGTTTCAACTTGGCCTCGTTTTCTGCTTGTACCCCCGTATAGCGGCGCTCCAACACTTTCTGTTTCCGCTTATTTCCGTTGGCAACCATGAGGGGGTTAATCATCCAGTTACAGTTGCAATACCGTATTACCAAATTCCGCTTTTTCAACTTTTTAACAGCGCGATTGACAGTCGGAACAGATACTCTCGCTTCGTCCGCAATCACCGTTAGCGGCCTATTATAAGTACCGCCACCTTTTGATTTGTTTATGTCCATCATATGGAGCAAAACTCTCAATTCATTTTCGCTCAATCCTGCAACCGCAGTAAAAAACGCATCGTAGATTTTCCAAAATTGCACATTGCCGTCCAGAAACATCAATTTATCGTCACACTCTGGCGGCAGAGGAAGTTCTTCCGCTGTAACTGGATTTTTCAAGACATACTTTCCCGCCACCAGCGCAACACCTGTTTTCTCACTGACATACCTATCATACTCGGCCATTAAAAGTGCAATCTGCGTCTGATTGCCCATTGCCAGCATACGCGGGTTCAACATCCACACGCCCTGCCCTATGCCGATAATCAGCCGCTTGCTTTCCATCTTTTTTATGGCGCTCGCAACGGTATCTCTTGTGCAGGAAAGTTCCTTTCTAAGCTCCGGCAGGGTACACGCTATACGGTTTGTTTTGGGGTCTGTGCGGTGCAACACGTTTGCCACGACCTTGCTCTCCACTGTACCATACCCCAGCAGCGTGGCGAAAAAATCCTTGCTTGCTTGCCAAAAATGCGTTTCTCCGCGCGTGATGGACTGTGGGGCATCAATGCCTGTGTAGACCTCGCCCGTCTCCAGATTGATTGCAGTATATGTAGTTTTGATTGTTTTAGGCATAATTTTACCGTTCTATCTGATACATTGTGTGCTTGTTTGTGATAGATAAAACTATCATATTTTCGTTTTCATTGTTTTTCTTTTATCGTATTATCGCTATATTTTAGCAATTTCTGTTTTGCCTTTCTTATTATAATATTAGCACCTTTCCTGTCAGCACTCACTTTCCGGGTCGGCATCCTTTTTCCTTTTTCCTTATAGGGGAGATTCTGCTTAATATTATTATACTGCATCAGAAAACGCCTTCGCAACCGTTTTAGCTGCAATTACTGCATAGGTACGCTTCTTGTTTATAACGTCTGCTCAACCCGGCAACGGGGCGATAGAGGCAAAGTTTCTCAATCCTTTGTGTGAAAAAAGGGCTTGGCGGCTGCGTTCGTGTCACACCAATAACTGGGCGGCAGCGGCAAACCATCTATTATTACAGCGACAAAGGCCATCAATCAATTTAAGGCAAGCAACAACTTCCCTACCCGCGAATGTTTTGCGCAGTAGTCGCTTAGGTGGAGGGTGTTTGCTTTCCGGAAAGTGATCGCTGTGGGGGGAGTGTTACTTTTCCATGCGCAAAACATATTTGCCTTATACAGCAAAAAGACCGGGGCTGTGTTAGCTCCGGCCTTATGGATGGGATTTATTTTAGTTTGCTGCGGTCTCCGTGGTTGCAGAGTCTGCGACAACTACAGCGGCAATTTCCACCGGGGTGGAGGTGTCGCTGGCGGCAGACTGGGTGCTTGCGGTGTAGTTCGGGTCATTAACAAAAATCTGGATACCGAAAACCAGACCATTGTACTCGCGTACAGCGCAAGCCATACCATTGGCATTGGGATTTAGCATTGCGTCGCGGTGACCTTTAGAGTTGTACCAAAGGTAATATAGATGTTCCTCGTCGAAAATGCAACTTTCCATTGCCGCGTTCTCGCCGCAAGCCAAGTCAGACTTGTCGCCTAGAGCTGTACCAGCGCTGCTATGGTCGGGTCTCGTATGAGCGCCCCACTTTCCATCAATAGAGCCATAAATAATGTAATTTTGTAGAATTTCCTCTACACGAATGTCGGCAGCAAACTGCAAGTCAGAGCGATATGTAAGTTCACTAAGGCCGGAATTCACACGCAAGCTGTTCGTCTTTTCAAAAATATCCTGTTCGTATGCTTTCTGGTTATAATTACTGTTTAAACCACAACGGCTGCAATAACCATAAGAGAAGTTATGCCCCAATGCGGCAATTTCCTCGGTCTTGGTCTCGTTGCAGACAGTGCAGGTAAACGTCTTGACGCCCTTGCCGTCGCAGGTGGCCTCGGTGGTAATCGTTCCGGCATCCCATGCGTGATTGCCGGTTGCGGGCAGGTCTTTGACGTGTTCGGTCACGCCGCAGGCCTTGCAGGTGCGGTCAACGCTGCCCGCCTTGCCGCAGGTGGCCGGGGTGGTGGTCTCGTTCCAGTCGTGACCCGTGGCCTCGATGGTCTCCGTCTTGGTCTTGTTGCAGACGGTGCAGGTGTACAGCTTCTCGCCTGCCTCGGTGCAGGTAGCGGCCTTGGTCACAACGCCGTCATTCCATTTGTGGTCTTCAGTGACAGGCAGGTCTTTGACGTGCTGGGTATCGCCGCAGCGCTGGCAAATGTTCTCGACCTTGCCCGCATCCTTGCAGGTCGCCGGGGTGGTGACTTCCTTGTAATCATGGCCCAGCGCGTCGGTGTAGTTGTCCTTGTAGGATTTTTCGGCGTTCTGGTTGCAGGTGTGCAGCGTGTAGCCCTGCTCGGTGCAGGTGGGGTCAACCACAGTCACCGTAAATGTGTACTTCTTCGCCGGGATGGTCTCGGTCTTGGTGTGGCTGGAATCGTGCTTGCAGGTGTAGGTTTTCACGCCGTCTGCCTCGCAAGTTGCGGGTGTCGTGACAACACCGTCATCCCAGTCATGGCCGAGTGCTGCAACGGATTCCGTCTTTGTTTCGGTGCAGCCATCGTTGGTGCATTTGTAGGTTTTCTTGCCCTCGGTCTCGCAGGTGGGCGCGGTGGTAATCGTACCGTCATCCCACTTGTGACCCAGTGCGGGGATAGCCTCGGTCTTCGTGTGGCTGGCATCGCGCTTACAAATGTAAGTCAACACACCCTCTGTGGTGCAAGTTGCCGGGGTCGTAACCGTGCCATTATCCCATTCATGGCCGAGTGCAGCAACAGCCTCGGTCTTGGTCTCGGCGCAGCCATCGTTTGTGCATTTGTAGGTCTTTTCACCCTCGGTCTCACAGGTCGGCGCGGTGGTGATTTTGCCGTCATCCCACTTGTGCCCCAGTGCAGGGATGGTCTCGGTCTTCGTTGCGCCGTCGCGGGTGCAGGTGTAGGTCATCACACCCTCTGTCGTGCAGGTTGCCGGAGTCGTGACAACGCCGTTGTCGTAATCATGGCCGAGGGCGGCAGTATAGTCGCGCTTCTCGGTCAGGTTCTTGTCCTGGTCGCAGATGTAGACGGTGTAGCCCTGCTCGGTGCAGGTCGGGGCGACGGTCTGGCCCTTGTGCCATGTCTTATCCAGCACCTTAATGTCCTCGGTGCGGGTCTCGCCGCAAGCCGTGCAGGTAAAGGTCTTGACACCCTTCTCGTAAATCGTTGCGGCCTTGGTGACAACACCGCCATCCCAGCTGTGGGGCAGCTTGGCTGTGTACTCGCCCTTGTAGGTCAGGCCGGGAACCTCGTTGCACTCGTAAATCGTGTAGCCCTCGGATGTGCAGGTCGGCGCAACGACCTCTTTGATATGGTAGGTTTTATCCAGCTCCGGCGTTTCCTCGGTGCGGGTCTCGCCGCAGTTTTTGCAAGTGTAATTATAAAAGTTACAGTTTCTCGCATATTCTTGACGATATTTCCTCTATATGCTACTATGACATAGGGCAAAACAATCCGTCCAAAAAGGCAGAATGTTGAGCAAAATAGGATTAGGCCCCGGCGCTCCGCGCCGGGGCCCCTTTTCTTCCCCGAATCGATTTCAGATTATAAACAACTCCGTCGCTTCTCCGCCACTTTTTCAGAATATAATCAGAAAAAAATCTGAGAAAATGCGCTGCGAGCGGAACGGAGTGGAGCGAGCCACCTAGAAAAAAATTTGGAAAATGGCTTTGCCTTTCTGGAATTTTTCGAGTGCCTCTCCATAACAAAACCAACAGCCCCGACCTGCCGGCCGGGGCTGTTTTTATTGTCCGTCTTACTGGTATACGATGGCACTCTTGACCTTGTTGGCGGCGTCTGCACCGGCCAGCATACGGGCCAGCGCCAGTGCAAAGGGGATGGCTGCCCCCAGTGCCTCACCGGTGACAATATTTCCGTCAATCGTGATGGGCAGACCCGTGTAGCTGGCCCCGGCGGCGGTCAGGTCAGCGTCCATGCCGGGGTAGACCGTTGCCTTTTTGCCGTTCAGCACACCGAAGGCCGCCAATGCCGTAGGCGCTGCACAGATAGCCGCAACCAGCTTGCCGCCCGCAGCAAAGTCCTGACAGACCTTTTTGACCGTGGCATCGGCCTTGAGATTCGGCACGCCGGGGATACCGCCGGGCAGGATGCAGGCATCAAAGGCCGCATAGTCCAGTTCCTCAGCCAGCGCATCGGCCACCACATGGATGCCGCGGGCGCTTGTGACAATCTTTTGCCCACCCACTGCGGCGATCGTGACCTCCACACCGGCGCGGCGCAGAATATCCACGCAGAGCAGGCCCTCGCATTCCTCCAGCCCGGGGGCAAAAAAGATAACAGCTTTAGACATAGCAAACATCTCCTTATTCAGTCAAACGGATGGAATCCTTTAGTAATATTGCGCACGCCCGGCAGCGGGGCTTTGAGGCCGCGCAGGGTCTGCACCAGCCCTACCAGAGAGAGGGCGTCCACCAGCAGCGTCAGGGTCAGGCCCATCTCGCTGCCGTGCGGCAGAAACCCAACACAGGCGCAGACCGTGGCAAGCGCAAGCAGCACAAGGCCCTGATTCAGATGAAACTTCACGAAATCATCGTGCCGCCACCGGCTGCAGGCAGGAATCAGGATCAGCACATTCAGGTAGCAGAGCGCACCCATCAGCTTCGCGGTGCGGGGCGGCTGCACGGGGCAATCCGCCGGAACACGCTTTTCTGCGGGCTGCGCAGCGGGTGCGGGGTGTTTTTTCTTTTTCTTATTGGCCACAATTAACCTCCGTCCCGGCAGTATGTAAAGCAGCGGGCCGCCGGACTCCCCTGCCACATTTTATTTAATTGTACCGCATTCGGCTTGCTTTTTCAACAAATCTGTGCAATTCGGCACATTTGGGGGAAAGCGGTTGTATTCCCCAACGCAAAATGCTAAAATTTCATTATTATCGGAAAGAGGAGAGTACAAATGGAAGATCTTCGTTCGTTTTTCAAGCGCAAGGATGTCATCATCTCGGCGCATCGCTACGGCATTGACGCCATGGGCGCCATGGCACAGGGCCTGTTTGCCAGCCTGCTCATCGGCACGATCATCAAGACATTGGGCCAGCAGACCGGACTTGCTTTTCTTGTCACGGCGGGCGGCTATGCGGCTGCCGTGGCAGGCCCGGCCATGGCTGCCTCCATCGGCTATGCGCTCCATGCACCGCAGCTTGTGCTGTTCAGCCTGATTGCCGTGGGCGGTGCCGCCAATGAGCTGGGCGGTGCAGGCGGCCCGCTGGCCGTCTACTTGATTGCCATTGTGGCGGCCGAGGTCGGCAAGCTGGTCAGCAAGGAGACCAAGGTCGATATTCTGGTCACCCCGGCGGTCACGATTCTGGTTGGCGTAGGGCTCAGCGCGCTGTGCGCCCCGGCCATCGGCGCAGCGGCGTCCGCCGTGGGCAGCCTGATCATGTGGGCTACCGAGCTGCAGCCCCTGCTGATGGGCATCCTTGTGTCGGTGCTGGTCGGCATGGCACTGACGCTGCCCATCTCGAGCGCGGCCATCTGCGCAGCGCTGGGGCTGACCGGGCTGGCCGGCGGCGCCGCTGTGGCGGGCTGCTGCGCCCAGATGGTCGGCTTTGCCGTTATGAGCTACCGGGAGAACGGCATCGGCGGGTTGGTCAGTCAGGGGCTTGGCACCAGCATGCTGCAGATGCCCAACATCCTGCGCAATCCCCGCACATGGATCCCGCCTACGCTGGCAGCCGCCATCACCGGGCCTGTCGCCACCTGCCTGTTCCATCTTGAGATGAACGGCCCCGCCGTGTCGAGCGGCATGGGCACCTGCGGTCTGGTCGGCCAGATCGGCGTCTATACCGGCTGGGTCGAGAGCGGCCGGGCCATCACGGCCTTTGACTGGGCCGGGCTGGCGCTCGTCTGCTTTATCCTGCCCGCCGTCCTGAGCGTCCTTTTCTGCGAGCTTCTGCGCAAAAAAGGCTGGATCAAGGAAGGGGATCTGAAATTGTAAGTAAAGAGGCTTCCCCCGAGAGGGAAGCTGTCTGCGAA
>OGCM01002892.1_pt1 | contig 14542 bp, 14 predicted proteins | sample 1570151 | NCBI WGS metagenome assembly OGCM01 (sample SAMEA4370582, study PRJEB24528) | human gut metagenome
TATGTATCCCCGCAGAATTTCCTTTTCCTTTTCATAGGCCCGTTTCTGTTGACGATAGCGTGTTTCCTCTTCCGGCTGAGGATTCGGCAGCACCAGTCCCTGGCTTCCATCTACAATGACTGGCTCTCCGTCTTCGTCCATCTTTAATTCATGGCGCATCCAGGAGCCCAGATGCAGTTCATAGATGGAAAGCGGCTTGTCCTTGGCCGACTCCAGCTCCCGGTTCTTCATCCAGATCTCATCGTTCCAGGAAAACTGCTCCAGATCCCAGACGATAGACGCGTTATCCGGGCGCAGTTCAGAATAGTTTCCGTACGGGTCAGATTTTAACATCGGCTCGCCGTGATGATTCTTAATCTCATATTTGTAAAGTGCTCCCACTTCAAGACCCGGCATAAACAGTTCAAAGACGCCGGAATCTCCCAGGCGCTTCATCTGGTGGCGTCTGCCATCCCACATATTGAAGTCACCGACTACGCTGACACGCATGGCACACGGTGCCCATACGGCAAAATAAACACCGCTTACCCCGTCAATGGTCATCGGATGCGCACCCATTTTGCGGTATACATCATAATAGATTCCTGCGTCAAACTTTTTCAGCTCTGCATCTGTAAACTGAGACGGGAATGCGTATGGATCCTGCAATTCCTCCGTTGTCCCGTTATCGTAAGTAATCTCCAGAAGATATTTGCTCATCTTCTTCCCATGCAGGAGCACCGCATAATATCCGGCCTCGTCCTGCAGTTCCATGGGATAGCTCTCATTTCCAACCTTCGCTGCCACAGCTACCGCGTGCGGCATGAACACCTGGATCAGCAGTCCCTCTTCCACCTCATGCGCTCCCAGAAGGCGTTCCGGATTTGCCGCCTCGGAATACACGATTTCCTCAATTCCAGCCCAGTCCATTAAATCATATAATACCTGATCCATTGATAGCCCTCCCAAAATATAGAGTCGGAAATTCGACAAAAATTGCGACTTTTCAAATTTTCCGTTCATTAATTCTGAAATTTATTATAGCCGATTTTTCCCGCGTTTTCCACTGGTTTAATCCAAATTTATCAAGTTTTCGTTAAGAATTCGGTAGGATAACATCAGGTCCACCATCCTTCCATAGCTTTTCACGCCGTCGGCCTGGGAGTTCATTTTCAGATAGGTGTCATTCATCCGGGTTGCCGCCTCCGATACCCTGCTTTCGTACCGGTTCCAGAAATCCGAATTTTCATCCAGGTCCTGCCTTGCTCCCTCGCAGAGCTGATCCGTCAGTTCTATGTAGCGTTTCCTGTCCACCCGCGCCAGGGCATTTCCCGCGTAAACCCAGCCAGTCAGGTAACCACTGTAGCGAAACGCTTCGTTTTCTGATGAAATACAGGCCAGATATCCGATAAAATTCGCCTCATCCTCCCGCATAAAGCCTTTCAGATGGGATAACTCATGGCAAAGGGTATGGGGCACGTTGTAATCCGGCATGTCCCCGTTATAGTTCGCTTCCACCGTAAACGGAGAGTAAACGCCGCACAGCTGCTGCACGGAAAGGATCCGGGATACCAAAACCTCCTTTGGTTTTGGATAAAATCCGGCCAGACAGGAGAATTGTTCTCCCGCCGCCTGCATGGCTGTTACCGCTTCCACCCGCCAGGCACTGCGATGCTCCCGGTAAGACTGCCGACCGGATTTTGCAGATTCATTGACCAGCTCCACCAGATCACTGCACAGGGCCTCCAGCTCTTCCACGGTGTAAGTGCCATCCTCCAGACCGGCATATGAGGAAAACGAGGATGCATAGTAGTTGATGCCGCAGTTGACGGTGTATAAAAACAGCAGCGCACTGACGATCAAAAGCCACCGCCTGCCAGTGACTGTCAGGATTTTAGCATGTTCCGCACGGATTGCCGCCACAGACAGTCGCACCACATCCAGAAACAGCAGGCACAGCAGACCATACAGCCCCATCTCCACTACAGAAAATGGCAGCAGCCCGGTTAATCGGCCCACACTTTTCACGATCCACGAGTAAATATGGTGGGCATACCAGGTGCCAAAGCCCGGAAGTGTCCGGGCAGAAAGCTGAAATACTGCTGTCAGAAGCAGCAGGGAGATTCCTGCTGCCACAAAATATTGACTGTCATATCGCTTATTCTTTTTCATGAATCTCTCCTGAAATGTGTACCTCAAATATTGTCCAATACAAAATCATTAAAAAATGGCAGAGAAAACGTGAGGTAGCCGCGCACTGAGCCATCCGCAATTCCTTTCCGGATCAATCTTTTCCGGTACGGATTTAATTCATTTTGCTCTATATGAAGCAATTCTTTGATCTCACGAATACTTCCACCCGGACATTGCGCAATGGCACCTGCAAGCTCACGGTCCTTTGCTGATAATTCTGACCATATTTTTTCATAAGACTGTTCTTCCAGATATTGCCTTGACTGACTGATCACCTTTGTGAAATTCGTTGAATCCTTCCACAGAAAATAACCAACAACCTGAAATGCAAAAGGATAACCCTTCGTGAGTTTTGCCATCTCTCTGGCATCATCGGCTGTAAGCTTTATGTTCTGCCGGTAATTATCTGCCATGGCTCCTATGTTCAGCGGAGAAAGAATAATTTTGGGCGCACGGTACAAAAATGTCAGATTCTTCTCGTTTTGAAGATCCGAAATATTCTGATACAGACCCGTCATCAGTAAAAATACAGGCGAATTTTTGCGCAGCATTTGCTGAACAGCAAAGGTAAATGCCTTGATCTGAGGAGAAGCGGTCACCTCATCAATCGTAAATAAAATTTTTTTGTGATGCTGCGCAAGGTTCTCAATCATCCGTTCCAAAGCGACCTGAATATCCGCAATCGGTGCCGCATCTGATACTTCCAGACCAAATCCAAATAAAGAAAAATTGAGTTTTGCCTTCTGAAATATCTGTGCCAGGCCCTGAATGCTGCTAAGATATGCTGCAGCCTCCTGCATCAGGTCCGCCTTGTATGGATTTAAATCAACAACAATCCAGTCTTCATCTCTTCCTATCTCCTGGGAAATATCTGTCATAAACACCGTTTTTCCACATCCACGGACTCCGGAAATCATATACACCTGCTGAGGAGGGTTTGGTGACAGAAAATCCTCTAAAATCTGCCGTTCTTCCGCAATTCGCTTAATATATTCGATTGGTTCCTTTCCGAATGTTAATGTATATGGATTCTGCATGGTTTTCCTCCATTTCCCATTAAATTTACTATTTTTGTTTACTATTTTCTTTTACCATTATAGCATGTTTTTACTATTATTTACTATTTATTTTTACTATTTTCTATTACGATGCAAAAAAACAGAATCAGGAATCTTTATACCGTCTTAATACCGGGCAAAATACCTTTGTGCCCTCTTTAACTCTTTTTTTCTATAATAGAACTAACAAAAACAGCGGTATCACTACCCGACAGAAGATTGGAGCTGTATCCATGAAACCATTTTCCATAAAACCATTAAATTCTTTTCAGATCATTGTCCTGGGATTTGCCGGGGTCATTCTGGCCGGCGCACTTCTTTTAATGCTGCCGGTTTCCTCCGCCACCCACTGCGTTACTCCGTTTTTAAGTGCATTATTCACCTCCACCACCTCTGTCTGCGTGACGGGTCTGATCGTGGTGGATACCGGTACCTACTGGTCCGTTTTCGGTCAGGCTGTGATCCTGGTGCTGATCCAGATCGGCGGCATGGGAGTCGTAACTGTCGCTGCGGCAGTCACCATTGTTTCCGGACGCAAGATCGGTCTGATGCAGCGCAGTACCATGCAGGAAGCCGTGGCCGCACCAAAGATGAGCGGCATTGTGCGCCTGACCGGCTTTATCATCCGGGCTACGCTCCTGATCGAGCTGTCCGGTGCCGCTCTGCTGGCCCCTGTATTTTGCAGAGATTTTGGCCCCATCCGCGGACTCTGGATGGCCGTGTTCCATTCCATTTCTGCCTTCTGCAACGCAGGGATCGACCTGATGGGGATCCGTATTCCCTTTTCTTCCCTCACACTTTATGCCGCAAACCCACTGGTCAACCTGGTCATCATGGCACTTATCATCATCGGCGGAATCGGCTTTCTGACCTGGGAAGATATCCGCAGTAACCATCTGCATTTCAGCCGTTACCGGATGCAGAGCAAGGTCATCTTAACCACCACGGCCATCCTGATCCTGTTGCCGGCCCTCTATTTCTATTTCGGAGAATTCCGACAGGGAGGCTTTGGAACCAGGATCCTGTTATCCTTGTTTCAGTCGGTAACTCCACGAACTGCCGGTTTTAACACAGCAGACTTCAGTAAACTCACTGAATCCGGCCAGATGCTGACCATTATTCTGATGCTCATCGGCGGAAGCCCCGGTTCTACAGCAGGAGGCATGAAAACCACTACCCTCGCAGTTCTTACCGCCACTGCCGTATCTGTCTTTCGGCGGAACGAAAACCCGGAGCTGTTTAAGCGCCGGATTGCCCCGGAAACTGTAGCAAATGCTGCCTCCATCCTGATGATGTATCTCAGTCTCTGTCTGACCGGCGCATTTCTCATCAGCCGCATAGAGGAGCTTCCCATGATGGCATGTATGTTTGAAACAGCCTCAGCGGTAGGCACGGTCGGTCTCAGCTTCGGCATTACTCCAGGACTCGGAAGTATCTCCCGGATCATCCTGATCATTCTGATGTATCTGGGAAGAGTCGGAGGACTGACTTTAATCTACGCCGCATTGTCCGGACACCGGATCCGGTTTGGCAAATATCCGCTGGAAAAAATCACTGTAGGATAACACGTAAAGGAGCAAGATTATGAAATCAATTTTACTGATTGGCCTCGGCCGTTTTGGAAAACATATTGCCATGGAGCTGCATTCCCTGGGGCACCAGGTGATGGCAGTCGATCATAATGAGGCGCGTGTCAACGAAGCTCTTCCTTTCCTGACCAGCGCTCAGATTGGTGACAGCACCTCGGAGGATTTTCTTTCTTCCCTGGGCGTACGCAATTTCGATGTCTGCATTGTTGCCATCGGAACTGACTTTCAAAGCTCTCTGGAAACTACATCGCTCTTAAAGGAGCTGGGTGCCAGACTGGTTGTCTCCCGGGCTGCCAGAGATGTCCATGCCAAGTTTCTGCTGCGCAACGGTGCGGATGAAGTCGTCTACCCGGAAAAACAGCTGGCCAAGTGGACCGCCATTCGCTGTAGCTCTGACCACATCCGGGATTTTGTTGATCTCGACGGAGATCATGATCTGTTCGAAGTCGATCTGCCTGACCAGTGGATTGGCATGAGTGTCGCGCAGATCGACATCCGGAAGCAGTATGGCATCAACATCATCGGAGTGCGCCATAATGGCAAAATTGAGTATTCGGTTACGCCGCAGACCAATTTTTGCGCAGGAGACACCATCCTGGTCCTTGGCCGCTACCGCGATCTGCAGAAATGTTTCCGGATCTGATTTTGGAGGTGATCTTATGAGAAATCTGATTCTGATCCTTCTTCTCGTCCTGTTTTTTGCCTTCATCTATCTGCTTATGAGCCGGATTGACCGGATTCTGGACCGGCTGCGCAAAGGGAATCTGCGCATGGAACAGCAGCGGCCGGATCCTGATCGGAAAATACCGGACGAAAATGATTCTTTCGATTGATTTGCGAAAGAATCCGTTTTATGATGGAAATCAGAAAAACCATGCCCGAATATGGAAGGATCCAGCATTATGATACAGAATAACAATTTTTCTGAAACATATCATTCCGAAAGGCAGACCAAGGAGCATATCCTTGTCTGTCTTTCTTCTGCGCCATCAAACCTGAGGATCGTGCAGACGGGTGCCCGTATGTCTGAGGCTTTTCATGGCACACTGACTGCGCTCTATGTCCAGACGCCGGATCATTCTGCCATGTCCGAAGAAGATCAGAGCCGTCTGAAAGAACACATGCGTCTGGCCGAGCAGCTTGGAGCCTCCATCGAAACCGTATACGGTGACGATGTTTCCTACCAGATCGCGGAATTTTCGCGCCTCAACAATATTACAAAAATTGTCCTTGGCCGCAGCAATATCCAGCGGCGGCATCTATGGAGCAAGCCGTCCCTGACAGAAAAGCTGACTGAGATCGCGCCAAATCTGGATATCTACATCATTCCGGATGCCGCCTCCGTTCATAGCAGCTACCACCTCAACAAGCATCTCCGGTCCACAGGCTGGCATATTCAGGCCACAGATCTGCTGCGTACCATTTTCATTCTGATCTCCGTGACACTGACCGGTCTCTTCTTCTACCAGGCCGGACTGTCTGAGGCAAACATCATCACGCTTTATATCCTCGGAGTCCTGCTGGCCTCCATCACCACGACCGGATGGAGCTGCAGTCTGCTGGCTTCTGCCTGCAGCGTTATTGTTTTTAACTATTTTTTTACCACTCCGCGCTTCACCTTTCATGTGTACGGAAAGGATTATCCGGTCACCTTTATTGTGATGTTTGTTGTGGCCCTGTTAAGCAGTGCCCTGACCACCCGTCTGAAGGATCACGCCCGCCAGTCCGCCAAGCTGGCCTACCGCACCAAGGTCCTGTTTGACACCAACCAGCTTCTGCAAAAAGCAGAAACCGACGAAGCAATCCTGAATACCCTGATTTCCCAGATCCAAAAATTACTCGGAAAACACATTATCATTTACCCGGTTCAGCATGGGACATTAGGAACTCCCATCCTCTCCCCGGATCCTGCTTCCGCAGAAAAATCCGAATTTCTGACCTGCCCCGGGGAACGGGAGGTTGCCCTGTGGGTTCTGTCTCACAATAAACGGGCCGGTGCCTATACCGACACCTTTCCGGATGCTCTGTGCCATTATCTGGCCATCCGGGTACAGAATGCTGTCTATGGAGTTGCCGGCATGGAAGCCGGAGAGCATCCCATGGATTCCTTTGAATACAGCGTTCTGGTTTCCATACTGGGAGAGGGCGCCCTGGCCATGGAAAACCGCCAGAATATCCGGGAAAAAGAGCAGGCAGCGCTTCTGATGGAAAAGGAACGACTCCGGGCTAATCTGCTGCGTACCATCTCCCATGATCTGCGCACCCCGCTGACTGCCATATCCGGCAATGCCAGCAACCTGCTCTCCAATCATTCCGCCATTGACGAAGCCACCCGGCTGCAGATCTACGCGGACATCTACGACGATTCCATGTGGCTGATCAATCTGGTAGAAAATCTGCTGGCTGTCACCCGCATTGAAGACGGCCGCATGAACCTGCGCATGGAAACCGAACTGGTCAGCGAGGTCATTTCCGAAGCCCTCCGTCATGTCAGCCGTCAAAGCGTTGAACATAGCATTACAGCAGAAAGCACGGATGATCTTCTGCTTGCCCGTATGGATGCCCGGCTCATTGTGCAGGTCATCATCAACCTTGTGGACAATGCCATCAAATACACTCAAAAGGGCAGCCGGATCCAGATTCTGACGGATAAGCTGGAATCCAACGTGCGGATCCGTGTCACGGATGACGGTCCGGGCATTCCGGATGAGGCAAAGCCGTTTGTCTTTGATATGTGCTATACCGGCGCAAACCGCATTGCGGACAGCCGCCGCAGTCTGGGACTTGGACTCTGTTTATGCCGCTCCATCATCCGGGCCCACGGAGGAGAAATTTCCGTCTCTGACAACACGCCCTCTGGCTGTATCTTTACCTTTACATTACCCTGCGAGGAGGTAGCAATCCATGAATAAACCGCTGATTCTGGTTGTGGAAGACGATGCGCCCGTCCGCAACCTGATCACCACCACCTTAAAGCTGCACGATTACCGCTTTCTGACCGCTGCAAACGGAGATACCGCGCTGATCGAGGCATCTTCCCACAATCCGGATATCATTCTGCTGGATCTTGGACTTCCGGATATTGACGGCATCAACATCATCCGGCAGATCCGCACCTGGAGCATGACCCCCATTATCGTCATCAGCGCCCGCAGCGAAGATACCGACAAGATTGAAGCTCTGGACAATGGCGCCGATGATTACCTGACCAAGCCCTTTTCCGTTGATGAGCTTCTGGCTCGCCTGCGCGTGACCCAGCGCCGCTTAAGCTTCATGCAGGAAACCATGTCCGCCCAGGATTCCGTGTTTGTCAACGGCCCTCTGAAGATTGATTTTTCTGCCGGATGCGCCTGCTTAAACGAGGAGCCGCTGGCCCTGACCCCTACCGAGTACAAGCTTCTGTGCCTGATGGCCCGCAACGTGGGAAAGGTTCTGACCCACACCTATATCACCGAGCATGTATGGGGGAGCAGTTTTAAAAGCGATGTAGCCTCTCTCCGTGTCTTTATGGCAACACTCCGTAAAAAACTGGAATCCGCTCCGGGCGCGCCCCAGCAGATCCAGACTCATATCGGAGTCGGATACCGGATGCTGCGACTGTAATCTTCCATAATTTTATATTTCATTTTGTTTCAATTTGGGATATACTTTTGATAACACGTGACCTGGGAAATATTGAACAGTCACGGTATTACAGACTAAGGAGGCTGAAATTATGGTTCGCAAAGAAAACACAGTTGCGGTGGAACACTTAGGCGGCGGCAAGGGCACGGCTTACGTTCATCACATCATTTCCAAAGAAGAGTTTTTAGGTCACGGCAGAATGTACGCTAAGGTGGTACTTCCTCCGGGCGCAAGCGTAGGCTGGCACCAGCACGTCCATGACACCGAGCCGTATTACATGTTAAAGGGACAGGCTGACTTCATCGACAACGACAAGTCAGTCACCAAGGTTGGCCCTGGCGACTGCTGCATCATCGAAGTCGGACAGTTCCACAGCATTGAAAATAATTCCAATGAGGATGTAGAGTTCATGGCTCTGATCTACAATGAGCCGGGATTTTTATACGAGTAAGAAAACCGTGTAGAATCCGGCAAAGAAAAGTCCCACAGAAACAGCACATGCATACTGCTTTCTGTGGGACTTTTATCTTTAGTGTTTCAATTTCAAACGCACCATTGCGCGCTTCAGCGCTGCTTCCGCACGCGCTGCATCCAGATCAGCTTCATGGCTTGCAAGGCGGCGCTCCGCACGGGAACGTGCTTCCTCTGCACGCGTAAAGTCAATCTCATCCGGCCACTCCACAACCTCTGCCATGACAGTCACCTGCTCCGGCAGAATGGTGATGAATCCGGACAGCAGTGCTGCTTCCTTTTCACCGCCGTCCTCATGGATTTTGAGGACACCCGGCGCTACTACAGCAGTCAGCGGAATGTGGTTCGGGTATACACCGATCTCACCCTCGGTGGTGGTCAGCTCTACCATGGAGACTTCTCCATCGTAGAAACCGCCGGTCGGGGTGACAACCTTTAATTTCATTCCATCAGCCATAGACGTACCCCCTATTTCACACGGGCAAGAACGTCGTCGATATTACCTGCATTCAGGAAATACTGCTCCGGAATGTCATCATGCTTGCCTTCCAGGATCTCCTTGAAGCCCTGAATGGTCTCGCTCAACGGTACATAGCGGCCTTCCAGACCGGTAAACTGTCCTGCTACGAAGAACGGCTGAGATAAGAATCTCTGGATCTTACGTGCGCGGGATACGGTCAGCTTATCTTCCTCGGAAAGCTCATCCATACCTAACATGGCAATGATATCCTGCAGCTCTTTGTACTTCTGCAGAACCTCCTGCACGCCGCGGGCTACCTTGTAATGCTCCTCACCTACAACACGCGGGTCGAGGATACGGGAGGTGGACTCTAGCGGGTCTACTGCCGGGTAAATACCCTGCTCTACGATGGCACGGCTTAATACCGTGGTTGCATCCAGATGTGCAAAGGTGTTTGCCGGAGCCGGGTCGGTTAAGTCATCGGCCGGCACGTAAACTGCCTGTACGGAAGTAATGGAACCGTTCTTGGTAGAGGTGATACGCTCCTGAAGAGCACCCATCTCTGTCTGCAGAGTCGGCTGGTAACCTACTGCGGACGGCATACGTCCAAGCAGAGCGGATACCTCGGAACCTGCCTGTGTGAAACGGAAAATGTTGTCGATGAATAACAGGACATCCTTACCACCCTGATCACGGAAGTACTCCGCCATGGTAAGCCCTGTCAGGCCGACTCTCATACGTGCTCCCGGCGGCTCGTTCATCTGACCGAATACCATGGTGGTCTTATTGATAACACCAGACTCGGTCATCTCGTAGTAAAGGTCATTACCCTCACGGGTACGCTCACCTACACCGGTGAATACGGAATATCCGCCGTGCTCGGTTGCAATGTTACGGATCAGCTCCTGGATCAGGACGGTCTTACCTACACCGGCACCGCCGAACAGACCAATCTTTCCACCTTTCTGGTACGGGCAGAGGAGGTCAACGACCTTGATACCTGTCTCAAGGATCTCTGTCTCTGTGGACTGTTCCTCAAAGCTCGGGGCTTTGCGGTGGATCGGGAGCTTTTTCTCCGTCTTCGGAGCTTCTTTATTGTCGATCGGCTGTCCCAGAACATTGAAAATTCTTCCAAGTGTCTGCTCACCGACCGGCACCATGATCGGTCCACCGGTCGCTACGGCATCCATGCCGCGGACAAGACCGTCGGTGGGACCGAGAGCGATGCATCTTACCGTATCATCACCGAGATGCTGGGCAACCTCAACCGTGAGGATCCCGCCATCCTTTGTGGTGATCTCAATGGCGTCATTGATCTCAGGCAGCCCGCCCTGGGGAAATTTGATATCCAGGACGGCACTGATGACCTGAGTAATTTTACCAATGTTTTTCTCTGCCATCTCACTTCTCCTTGTCTCTATCATAACTATTCAGCCACTCAAGCCAGCGGTAAAAATCCGTTCCAGCACATCATGCCGACTGATTTCTGTCTCCTGTATGCTGTCTTTTACCTCCAACACCGCAAGTACACAAGTCTGCCAAATAATTACTCATATTTCTTTTTAACCATCGATGGCATTCGCGCCCGCGATGATCTCTGTCAACTCCTGCGTGATAGATCCCTGACGCGCACGGTTGTACTGCAGCGACAGTTTTCCGATCATCTCTTCCGCGTTGTTCGTCGCCGAATCCATTGCAGTCATTCGCGCGCCGTTCTCACTGGCAACGGCCTCTAAGAATGCCCCATAGATCAGGCTGCTCACATACTTCGGAATAATTGCATCCAGAACTTCGTCCTCGTCCGGCTCATAGTTCATAATGAGAAGATCCGATTTTTCTTCTTTTACTTCGCCCTTTGGCCCTGCTGCCGCAAGATCCACCGGCAGAAGCTTTAAGAACGTCGGGATCTGGCTTACGGTATTTTTGAACGCCGTGTACGCCAGATAGATCTCTCCGATCTCATTCTTCTCAAACATGGCTAAAAGCTCTTTTGAGATCTGCTGCGCGTCGGAGTAGAGCGGCTCGTCGATCACGTCGGAGTAATCCGCTTTGATCTCATAGCCTTTCCTTGCAAGTCCGTCGCGTCCTTTCCGCCCGATCGCGAAGATGAGGGCGTCCTCTTTCGGGATCCCGCTCTCCGTCACGAGACGGATGATGTTGGAGTTATATCCGCCGGCAAGTCCGCGATTGGAAGAAACGACGATAACTGCCTTTTTCTTCGAATCCCCGCTCTTTAAATAGCGGTGCCGGATCCCGGTGGATTTCTTCAGCATCTCCTGGATCGTCTGGTACATCAGATTGAAGTACAGTCTCGAATTTTCCGCCTTCGTTCTGGATTTCTGGAGTTTTACAGTGGCAACAAGTTTCATGGCTTTGGTAATCTGCTCGGTACTCTCAATACTGGATTTCCTTCGTTTAATATCTCTCATGGTTGCCATGATACATCACCTGCCTTATCTTGCTGCCTTGCACTCTTCAATAGCTTTTTTCAGCAATTCTTCAGTCTCCGGTGTCATCTGCTTCGCCTCGCGGATGCTTGCCGGGATCTCCGGATATTTTGTATCGATAAACTTAAACAGTTCCTTCTCGAAATCAAGAACCTGATTTGTCGGAATATCGAGGAGATATTTCTTCGTCGCCGCGTAGATAATGATGACCTGATACTCGACCGGCATCGGCTGATACTGCGGCTGCTTTAAAACTTCACGGATGCGTTCGCCCTGGGCAAGCTGTTCCTTTGTGCTGGCGTCAAGCTCGGAACCGAACTGGGCGAAGGAAGCGAGCTCGCGGTACTGGGCAAGCTCCACACGGATCGGGGCAGCGATCTTCTTCATCGCCTTGATCTGTGCCGCGCCGCCTACTCGGGATACAGAAAGACCCGCGTTGATCGCCGGACGGAAACCGGAGTTGAACATCACGGTCTCTAAGTAGATCTGTCCGTCTGTGATGGAGATGACGTTTGTCGGAATGTAGGCCGATACGTCACCCGCCTGCGTCTCAATGATCGGAAGTGCGGTAAGGGAACCGCCGCCAAGGTCATCGGAAAGTCTGGACGCGCGCTCTAACAGTCTGGAATGCAGATAGAAAACATCGCCCGGATATGCCTCACGTCCCGGCGGTCTCTTAAGAAGCAGGGACAGGGTACGGTACGCCGCCGCATGCTTACTTAAGTCATCGTAAACGACAAGCACATCCTCGCCGTTCTCCATCCACTCTTCACCGATTGCGCAGCCGGAATACGGGGCAATATACTGTAACGGGGCAAGGTCGGAAGCTGTTGATACGACAAGCGTCGTGTAATCCATCGCACCGAACTCCTCAAGAGTTTTCACGATTGTCGCAACTGTTGATGCTTTCTGTCCAATTGCAACATAAATACAGTGAACTCCCTGTCCCTTCTGGTTAATAATCGTATCGATCGCGATCGCCGTCTTACCAGTCTGACGGTCGCCGATAATCAGCTCACGCTGTCCGCGTCCGATCGGAACCATGGCATCGATCGCCTTGATACCTGTCTGAAGCGGGGTATCTACGGATTTTCTCTCGATAACACCGTGGGCAACACGCTCGATCTTTCTGAATTTATCCGTAAGGATCGGACCTTTTCCATCGATAGGCTGTCCTAAGGCATTCACGACACGTCCTGTCATGGCATCGCCCACAGGAACCTCAACGACACGTCCTGTCGTCTTTACGGTGTCTCCCTCACTGATGCTTGAGGAATCACCGAGCAGAACCGCTCCGACGTTGTCCTCCTCAAGGTTTAACACCATGCCGTAAACCTCTCCCGGAAATTCCAGAAGTTCTCCCTGCATGGCATTCTCAAGACCGTGGATTCGTGTAATGCCGTCCGCTACCTGGATGACAGTACCCACGTCAGAGACTTCCAGCTTCGTCGAATATCTTTCGATCTGCTCTTTGATGACCGAGCTGATCTCTTCTGGTTTTAAATTCATTTGAGGTCTGCACCTTCTTTCTTTTCCATTTCATCACGTAACTGTTCAGTATAATTTCTGCTGCAGGGCTGCTGTTTCCGGTCCCGGATCCGCCGGGATCACGCCAGCTGCAGCTTCATTAAGTCTCTCCGGATCTCCCCGAGTCTTGTCCTGATGCTGCTGTCCACCACGCGGTCACCGATCCTGATCACGAGTCCGCCGAGGATCGCAGGCTCGACGCTATAGGTAACTTCCAGACTCACAAAAGCTGTGGTCTCCAAAAGCTTCGCCTCCGTATGGGCCTTCTGCTCCGCGGAGAGCTCCACCGCGCTTGTAACAGTTACGATACCGATCTTTTTATATTCCTTTACACGATTCACAAAATAGTCGAGGATCTTCGGGAGCTCCTTCTGCCGTCCCTTTTCGATCACGGTCTCAAGAAATCCCATCAGGTCATCGGAAACTCTTCCTTTAAAGATATTTTCCACGACCTTTAACTTCTCTTCTTTTATGATCTGCGGATGGTTCAAAAATTGTACAAGGTCTGCATTCTCCATGAGGACCGTCTGCAGTGACTGTGCTTCCTCATATACGGGCGACAGCATATCCCGCTCCATGGCAGCTTCAAACAGCGCGTCGCCGTAGACCTTTGACACTAACTTTGCCATGTGCTCTCACCCATTTCCTTTAAAGTCTCCTCGATCAGGGAATCCTGGATCTTTACATCCATGGAAGCGGCAACCGCCTTCTCTGCCATCAGGGACGCAATGGAAACGATCTCCGTCTTCATGTCCTCAAGCGCTTTCTTCTTCTCCAGCTCGATCTCCCGGTTTGCCCGGTCAACGATGCGGTTTGCTTCCTCTCTCGCTTCCGCTAAGATATCAGCTTCCTGCTTTTTCGCTTTTTTCCTCGCTGCGTCGAGAATTTCCTGCGCCTCTTTGTCGATGGACTTTATTTTATCCTCATACTCTGCCTTCAGCGCGAGCGCATCTTCGCGGCTTGTCTTTGCCGTTTCCAGATCACCCGCGATCCGTTTTCTTCTTTTTTCCAGTACTTCACGCGCCGGATTAAAGAGGAAATACGACATTACAAAGAACAGGATAAAAATATTGATTCCCGTGATCACAATGTCGTTGATCCATTGAGGGTCAAAATTTATTAACCGTTCCAAGGTCTCATCTCGCCTCCTTTACAAACTTCCGCGCATACCCGGAAGTTTTTTCCTGTTCCCAT
>OGCM01002893.1_pt1 | contig 14536 bp, 9 predicted proteins | sample 1570151 | NCBI WGS metagenome assembly OGCM01 (sample SAMEA4370582, study PRJEB24528) | human gut metagenome
TACCTGTTCAGCTTTTATGCGCAGGGAATGGCTTTTGTCGATATTGTCCTTTTGAGGAAGAGCGATATTTGCAATGGTGTGCTGGCCTATTCCCGTCATAAGTCGAAACAGCTGATTCGCATCGCGGTGACTTCGCAGATGCAGGGATTGATGGATAAATACAAGACGGAGAATGAGTACCTCTTTCCGATAATCAGCGGTGAATACGCTTCGGGATACAAACAATACCGCCTGGCGTTAGGGCGTATCAACCGCCATCTGAAGAAAATCGCTGTTGCGGCTGATATAAAAGTTCCGTTGACGACGTATACCGCCCGCCATACCTGGGCTACCCTCGCCCGTGACTATGGAGCCCCGATTTCTGTGATTAGTGCCGGACTGGGGCACACTTCGGAAGAAATGACACGTGTCTATTTGAAAGATTTCGATGTGTCCATGCTCAACCAGGTGAACAGCATAGTCACAAACTTGTCCAGGTGAGATGATAATTTGTAATATAATCCGTTGAAAATTAGCAGATATTGTATTTTTGTTTATCTTTGCAGCATTGTAATCTATTCCGTAATAGAGATTATATTAAAATCTCCTTGTTGTTTTGAACTGTTTCACGCTGCAAAGTAAGCTTATTTATTTATAATAGGAATTATCATAAAGTACATATTTTTATTCATTTTGTACACGTCGCGTGGTTATCCTCATAAATAGGGTTGTTTTCGGTCTGGCAGCGTTCCATTAACTGTTTGGCGGTGCATCCGAAATATAGTTTGCAGTGACGGTTAAAGTTACTCTGCGAATCAAATCCCAATTCTTCAACGGCGTCTTTTATACATACTCCCGGTTCGGTCATTTTTTCGAGTATCCTTTGGTTCTTTTGTTTCAGCATCCATTGTTTGGCAGTCATTCCGAACACCTCGTTGAATTTGGAAAAGAAGCGGCTTCTTCCCAGGTTCGATAGTGAGATGAGCTGTTCTATATTATCCACTCTGGTATGGTTGCGCATGACAAAATCCTTGAAGTCCATTTCTTTCCCGATGATGGGGTGAAGCAGGGCTGCAATCTCCCGCTTTTCATAAAATCCGCGCAGGAGAAAGAAGAACTCCCGCTGCATCAGGGTGTGCAGGTGGGCACAGTTCATCCCGTTCCTGATGCAGTGGGTCAGCACTTCGAGGAACGGTGTCAGCGGGTAGTGTATCCCAGTGGGTGCGAAGTCATATTCAATGTGGTCGCATATACCTGATAAAGACTGCAATATGAGCTTGTCACAACTGTTTTCGGGCATGTCGAAAAACATGGAGAGCAGGCTTGAACCGGTTTCTCCGGTTCCCTTCAGCCGGGAAGAACGGGGGATGAGTACCATCTCTCCGGCATGGAACGGCCTGTTGTGGAACTGGTTGCAAGTAATGGTGAAACCGCCCTTCAGGAAGAACAGAAGATAATTCTTGCTTGTATTGTCTTCTTCAAATTCAGTGTTTTTGTCGAACTCCAGATACTTGAATCCGGTTTCAATCGTTGTCATGTAGTTTTGGCATGACAGGTGTTCTTCGATGTACAGCAGTTCGCTTTTCATAAGTTTTGATTCCATGGCAATAACTGTTTTTATTGTTTGGCCTGTTAGTTATCCGTTTGTTTCACAATTGTTTCAGTATCCATGTTTTTAATGAATTATATATCAGAATATTATTTTCCGTTTTGTCTGCCATGATTCATTATTTCATGATACTGAAACGTTGTATGGTTGTTTTATGTAATGCAAATCATTGATAATTAGGTTTTTATTGTCTGTATTCTTTTTGAAATCTCTATTACGGAATAGAGATGCAAGAAAAGCAACAATAAATAATAAGATGACATGAAGAAATATCTATGTTTAATCGGTGTCTTGGGAGTACTCCTTTGCAATACGGCCAACTCTTATGCCCAAAAGGTTGCGGTAAAGACCAATTTGCTTTATGACGCTACTACTACAATGAACCTGGGGCTGGAAATAGGCCTGGGCAAGAAATGGTCTCTCGACTTATCCGGAAATTATAACCCCTGGAAGTTTGATGATGAAACGCGCCTGCGCCACTGGGGCGTGCAGCCGGAACTTCGCTACTGGCTATGTGAGAAATTCAACGGCCATTTTCTGGGTCTGCACGGACATTACGCCAAATACAATGTGGGCGGAATGTCATTCTTGAGTGATAACATGGAGCACCACCGCTATCAGGGACATTTGTGGGGCGGCGGAATATCCTACGGCTACCAGTGGCTGCTCGGCAACCGCTGGAGTCTGGAGGCTGTGCTTGGAGTCGGTTATGCGCAGCTGGACCACTCCAAATATCCCTGTGCCACATGCGGCACCGTTCAGAAAAGTGAGAAGAAAAACTACTTCGGCCCGACAAAGGCTGCCGTGAGTATCATATACATTATAAAATAGGCAAATGATGAAAAGAATCTGTATATACGTGGCCTTGGGAGTGCTGGGCGCATTTTCCGCCCATGCCCAGGAGATAAATATCGGACAGACCGTTGCCCGGAAAATAAGCGACGACAAAGTGGAAGTGTCATTCAGTATGGATTGCAGCACGCTGCGTCTTCCCTCGCGCCGGCAGATGGTAATCACTCCCTTGATAATCAGCCGGTCGGAAAGCGATACGCTCGCCCTGCCTTCAGTCTGCATTGCAGGCAGAAACCGTTATCGCATGAACAAGCGGAAAGAACGTCTGTACGGCAAGGAGTATGGCAAAGCACCGGTTGCGGGAGAGGGACAGGAAATGATTCGTTTTAACAGGAAACGGGATATGCTGCTGGAATATAACGAAACAGTCCCGGCACAGGAGTGGATGTCCGGGGCACGTGTCGAGATATTCCGTGAACTGCAGGGATGCGCAGGTTGCGGGGAAGCGCTGGGTAATGCGCCCGTTGCCGAACTTCCTCTATTCAAAGAAGAGGTGGAACGCCCGAATCTGCAAATAATGGTGGCACAGGCAGAGGAGAAACGCCGTTCCTTCACCCGCAGCGCATATCTTAATTTTAAGGTGAACCAGTCGGCATTGCTTGCCGATTATATGAACAACCCTGTCGAGCTGGCTAAAATCTATTCGTCCATTGATTCCATCCGTGAAGACAATAATTATCGCATTGCCCGGATTGAGATAGTGGGCTACTCGTCACCGGAAGGCAGTTATGCCGCCAACGCGCGCCTTTCCGAACAACGCGCGAAAGCGTTGGAACAAAACCTGAAACATGCCTATCAGCTGGACGACAGCATGATAGACTGCCGTTCGGTGCCGGAGAACTGGGAAGGGCTGGCTGCATGGCTGCGCGAATACCGTCCTTCCTATATGCAGAAAGTGCTCGACATTATCGGGCAGACTCCCGAACCGGACGCGCGCGACGCGAAGATAAAGGCTATCGACGGCGGAAAAATCTATAACGCCCTGCTGCAGGAGGTATATCCGAAGCTGCGCCTGGTGGAATATACAGTCAGCTATACGGTGGTTCCGTTCTCCGTGGAGCAGGGACGGGAAATAATCAAGACGCGCCCCGACAAAATGAACCATAACGAAATGTACCAGGTAGCAGCCAGCTACGGTGAGGGCTCTGACGAATACAACAGGATTATCCGGATGATTGCCGCCCGCTTTCCGGGTGACCGGATAGCTAACAACAACGCCGCCATCGTGGCTTGGGAAACGGGAGATTACGACGCTATGCGGGTGTACCTGAAACGTCTGGAAGAGATAAAGGCTGAATAATACAATCTGGATAATACAATCTGAAACATAAACTTAGTAATTAACATTTTAGTATTCATTAAATTTTAAAACAATGAAATTGGACAAATCTTTTTTAACGCTGTTTGTCGGACTGGCGATGGCAGCATGTAGTAATGATGAAGAGATGGCAACCGGCGGACAAAACCAGTTGCCGGTAGACGGCAGGGAGGCTTATATGTCCGTGTCTGTGGCAATGCCTAAAAGTACGGGGGCTGTGGCAATGACTAAAAGTGCGGTAACACGTGCTCCGGGAGAAAACGATGGGACAGCGGACGAACAGAACGTAAAGGAAGTGCTTCTCGCGTTGTTTGACGCGTCGGACGTTTGTCTGGAAACAAAGACATTGGCTACAACCGACTATATCCTGAATGTAGGCGGTGCTAATAAGTCAGGATATGACGGAAAGGCATTCAAAGTACCTTCCGCTACCGCCAAAGTGCTGGCAGTAGTCAATCCGAGCGACAAGTTCAAAACGGCCTGTGTGGCTTCCGCTTCCTGGTCTGCCATCAACGGTGCTGTGGAGCAGACACTTGACGAAGTGATTGGAACGTCAAAGAACAACTTTATGATGATTAATGCCGGCGACAATGCAAACCCGGCCAACGGGGCATTGGTGACAGCCAATGTGAAGGTGGTTGACGGAACGACTATCACTGACGTTGATGCTGCGATAGCCGCAGCCGAAGCTGACCGTTCAATGATTTATGTAGACCGTGTCGTTGCTAAAGTTTCTTTAGGAACAAATCCGGACGGCGTCAAGGTTCCTGCCGGAGTGACCTGTACATTCGGTGACTGGGCATTGAATATCACCAACAAGAGCATGTTCCCGTATTCTGAAATCGTAATGCCTGCCGGAGGTTCTACAGGTGCGGATTACAGAATAGACCCGAACTACGAACTTGCAGGATTCGATGTGTCGCAGTTCAACTACCTGAAAGTAGCTGACGACGGTACTTTGCCTGCCGACTTCTCGGCCATGGCAGACAGCAAATACTGTCTTGAGAACACAATGGCTGCCGACGCGCAAACCCAGGCACAGACTACGTCTGCCGTAGCAAGTGCGGTTTACACTCCTGGCTCATTTACTGTGGGCGAAAGCTGGTTCCGCCTTTTGGGTACCACTTACAAGACATTGGCTGATTTGCAGGCAGTATATAACGATGCAAAGGCAGCTGGTACTGCAGCCGATGCGGCACAAACACAGGTAATCACTCTTTGTGACCAGTTCTATGCACGTATAGCCAAAGCCGCTGCTGCACAAGGCAAGCCTGTCGGTGGTGATTTCGCCTCTATTACTATCACTGAACTGGACGACCTTAAGAGCGGTGGCGAATACTCCAAACCCGATGCGGCAGCCGGTGAAACCGTAGGTGTGGAATACTTCCAGAAAGGCGTATGCTACTATAACATCCTCATCCGTCATGACGACGCTATCACCGCAACGATGGCGCTTGGCAAATACGGTGTCGTACGCAACAACTGGTACACACTGACTATCAACAGCGTGAAGCAACCGGGTACCCCTTGGATTCCTGACACCACAAATTCTACTGACAAGAAAGACCCGGGTGAGGACGATGATGACAAGGAAGCATATCTCTCTGTAGAAATTACGGTAAATCCATGGACTACCTGGAGCCAGGGAGTGGATTTGTAATGACTGATATATCGGGCTAAAATAACAATTAAAATTATAAGAAGGCGTTATGATACGGCGCAGGCTTGTCTTGTGGCGCCTTCTTTTTTCTTTCTTTTCGTTTTTATCCAGCCGGCGGAGGCTTATTTCCGTGAATCAAGACCTTGATTTTAAAAGAAACAGATAAAAAACCAGGTCTTGCCATACAGACAAGTTTTGCGGCTTGTCCACCAAAGCAGATTATTCCGAGAAAAGCGCGCGAAGCCGCTTTTCCACACTATATATAGAAATTAGAAAAAATAAATAGAACCATAGATTATGAGAAAGATAATGAAAACAGAGGGTGCCGTCCGGCGGATGGGTTATGGAAGTTGCCTGTTGTTATTGCTTGTACTCTTTTCCTGCACATCCATTGATGAGACCCTGCCGGAATGCCGGCTGTATGTCCGTTTCCGGTATGACTATAACATGGAGTTTTCCGACGCTTTTGCATCGCAAGTGAATCGTGTCGACGTGTTTGTATTCGACAAGGATGGCACGTTTGTCATAAAGAAGAGCGAGCAGGGGGAAACTCTGGGCGGCAGCTACCGTATGCCGTTGCCGCTTCCGGCCGGTGAATACCGGATAGCCGCCTGGGCGGGAATGAGCGATGACTTTGAAATGCCGGAACCGGTTGCCGGAAAAACGACACTGGAAGAATTGACGGTAAGAATGAAACGGGAAGAGTCACTGGTGCACAATAAAGCCCTGAACCCGCTTTGGCATGGCGGGGTACAGGCCGTCAGCTTTACCGGCAGACAGGAACAGACGGAAACGGTCTCCCTGATAAAGGATACCAATAAGTTCCGCTTCATCCTGCAAAAGTCCGGACCGGGGGAAGAACTGGATATCAATGACTGCCTGTTCGAAATCCGTGCGGACAACGGATATTACGACTGGAACAATGACCTGCTGGATGACGACATGATTAGTTACCGGCCGTATTATCTGGAAAAAGTGGAGGATGTGGGCATTGTGGTGGAAATGAACACCATGCGCCTGCTCGAACATAAAAAGGTGTATCTGACGCTTACGCGCAAGTCGGACGGCAAGGAACTGATGAGGATTGACCTGATACCCTACCTGCTGCTTACAAAAATGGAAGGGCACAATATTCCGGCGCAGGAGTACCTCGACCGTCAGAGCGAGTATGCGATTGTCTTTTTCTATAACCCGGAATTATTGAATTTCCTTTCCACGAAGATTGTGATTAACGGCTGGACTATCTGGTTGAAAGGTGAAGACCTCTGATAAATAAACAAAGATTGATGAATATGAGATATAAAGGTTATATATGGTGGGCATGGTTGCTGTTGGTCTTGTTTTCCTGTACGGAAAGCGAACAGGCAATTGAACCGGTAAATCCCGGGGAAGTACGGATGAGCATGAATATCAGTACGCGTGCCGCGAATGACCCGGAAGTGCTGAACGCGAACGAAACCCGCATCAGCCGCCTTCGCATCTATGTCTTTGACGGCACGTCACTGGATAAGATGTATTACTGGCAAGGGCTAACCGCTACCGACGGTACTTATACTACTCCGGTTTTTACGGTGAAAGCCGCTACCGGGAAAACATTATATGCCATTGTAAACGAACCTGTTGATACGAATACCCGTGCTATATTGGAGTCCGTAGACCATCCCGACGACCTGGTGGACGTGCAGTATCAAATGGCGGATTACTTGACAACTAAGACCAATGTAAATGTAGTGGAATATACTAAAGATTACTGCCTGCCCATGTATGGAGAACTGGCAGGAGTGGATGCGGCGGAAGGGACGACACAGACAGTCAACATGCGTGTAGACCGTGCGGTGGCACGTGTGGATGTCTATATGCGTAAAGAAGCGGGAAACTGGGAGGAAGTTCAGATACCTGCGATGTTGGTTGTGACGGGAGTTTCCAAAACCGGGTTCATTTCTCCCGAGAAGACTGGTAATTATGCATCTTCCGTAATCAATATGCTGTTGAGAAAGACAGTCGGAGAAATTCCTGAAGAAACTTCCCCGAAAGACAAAGGCGTATTGGCTTACTCTTTTTATATTCCGGAAATGGAATGCAAAGACAGTAAATTGCAAATAGGTATCGACGAATACGATATGATAGAGTTAGGTGGAGACGCGAATAATTCAGGTGGAGCGCCTTTGGAAAAGCTGGAGCGTAATCATGTCTATCAATTACTGTGCCGGTTCATGCAAAAAACAGTCTCTTTGGATATAGACTTGACGGTGTGTCCGTGGATAGCGTTAGAACCCCAGGTGGAAGAAGTGAAGGATATACAAATAACGAACTGTTATGTTGTACCGCCCGGCGGAAGAGTACATATACCTACAGACGGGGTGTACAAGGCATGGGCACAAATGGATGAATTTGAACGTACGCCTATTCCCGAAGGTGAAGTTACGGCCGAAGTGCTTTGGCAGGACGGAATAGGAGTAATGACGGAGCGTAGTGTGAAAGTGATGAACGCGGAAAAGCGTGACAAGGCTTATATCGTTGTAGAGACAGGGAATAAGGCGGGAAATGCAGTAGTTGCAATGAAAGTGAATGGAGAAATTTATTGGAGTTGGCATATTTGGTGTACGGACTATAACCCGAACCTGAAAGAGGGACAACAGGAACTTAATGGGTTTGTCTGGATGGATAGGAATTTAGGAGCGACATACAATAAATATAATGAAGAGGGGGGGATTAAGTCCAAAGGCTTTTTGTACCAGTGGGGACGGAAAGACTTGTTTCCGCCTACAAAGGGTTGGGAGAAAACGGAATCTGATGAAGACTTGTACAATCTTGCTGGTGAAATTATAACTTTCTCAAAAGTTCCAGTGGAAGTCTTTAATAATATACCTAATTCAGTACATAACTCTATGAGTTTTTATACGAGTGAAGAAAGCTGGTATACGAATGCAAAGGGAACATATAGAAGAAATGATTTGAGCTTATGGAATAGCAAAGTAGGAAAGAAAACGATTTTTGACCCCTGCCCGGATGGTTGGAGGGTGCCTGTTGGTAAAGATGGGGAGTATGAATCTCCATGGGAACAGGCTAAAAAAAATGTTACGCCTTTGGTGCGTTATAAAGGATTTTCTCTCAAGGGTATTTATTATCCTGCAGCAGGTTATCGTGAACTATTAACAGGGAATATGCCAAATAATTCTTTCTTGGATAATGCATTATATTGGGCGGGGAATATTCCGTCTTTATATAGACAGCCTAGTATAATGCGTTATACATTAATAGATTCTACAGGTTATTCCTTTTCTATAAGTGTTGCGTGGGATGCTTATGGCGGTTCTGTACGATGTGTGAAAGAATAAAATGGAGGTTACTATGATAAATAAATTATTTGCATTTTTCTTTATAGCATACTTATTATCTTCATGTGTAGAAGATATAGAGAATTATGCCCTTGGCAATGTGGACAACATGATACCCGACGGCAAGGAACTGATGGAACTCCGTTTGGTGATACCCGGGGATAAACAGCCGGTTGCCCGAAGCATTGAGAATGGAACGGCCGGTGAGAACAGGATTGAGCAGCTTTACATGGATGTTATGGACGGCGGCGGGAATCCGATAGAGTACCGACCCCGTTCCACAGGGGACGGAACATTGAAGTTGACTCATGATGGTGATAGTGTCTACGTGGTTTCTACACTGTTTGATATAGGGACATTGAAGGATGGTTACACCTTGCGTGTACGTGCCAATGCGGATGAGCCTCACGGAATAATCGGACAACCCGTTCCCCCTTTCTACATGTCGGGCACGGGAGTGATTGTGGAGCGCGGATACAGGAACTTCAGAGCTTCCGCACATTTGTTGCGGGGGGTGGCCAAACTGCGGACAACCATTCGTAAAACTTCTTCTACTGTTCCGCAGGAATTGACTATAGGAGATGTGAAAGTACAGGTGCTTCACGTCGCGGATAGGATTCGTAAATATGCTCCGTTTCCTTCTCATGCCAATGAAGCTATTACCAATAATAAAGAAAATGGACTGGAGGAGTATCTATTACATTATTTGGATTATCCGGAAGTAAGTCTGACAGATATAGCATTACAAGAGCAAGGTGAACTTGACGGTGAGGCAGTCACTTTTTATTCTCATTACGTCTATGAAAATTATCTGGAACAGGAGTCCGATTACGACATAGATACCAACGTGACGTCATTGAAAGTAGTTATTCCGGTGACGGACGGAGCTACCAGTCGGGTGATAGAGCGCACGATACCTGTAAAAGCGGAAAATTCTTATCGGATAAAACGTAACCATATTTATTCGGTGGACGTACAAGTGCTAAGTATCAATGAAGTGAAAGTATTCACGGATATGCTCGATTGGGAGGATGTAGGAGTCACAGGGGATATTGTAGGCACTTACTTTGATATAGACAGGAGTGCAAGTAAGGGAATAACGCTTATTAAAGATATTGCCGACCCGGTGAAACTGGTGAAAGTGGACTGTCATACTCCGGGACGCTTACGAATCAGGGCTTTGCAACCTAATAAGACGGATTTAATATCAACAACAGATTTACAGCTATATTGCAATGGAATAGCGGAAACGGATAAACTGGCGGATAACAGTGGCATTTATGACCTTACTGCCGCGCAAGTAATGAATTTCTATTGTACCACCGGCAGTGTTCCCGCCAACTTTGAAGGTGGTTTTATCGAAATCTCTTCCGATAATGTACATGTGGTATATATTCCTATCGGTTCATTGGATACTTTTATTCCATTGGACACGGAAGGGACTTCCAACAGTTATATAGCAGATAGAGGTGCGGCTTCTTATTCTTTCACAGCTACCATAATGGGAAACGGAGCGGACGGTATTATTGACGAAGGGAAGTTTGAAGACGCAAGTGGCAATATACTGACAAAAGCCGGTGGTGCCAACATACATCCTTTATCGGCCAAATTGCTTTGGCAGGATACGGATGAACTAGTGGAACAGGTTGCTTTAGTCAATGGCAGGGTTCAGGTGAAAATGGGACGAAGCCGGGGAAATGCATTGATAGCTGTCTATGATAAGGCTAATCCTAATGCGGAGGATGCGAAAGTGTTGTGGAGTTGGCACCTTTGGTGTACGCCTGTGCCACAAATAATAGAATATACTGCACCAAGGACAGGTCATGAATATACAATAATGGACCGTAATGTAGGAGCAACTACTTCCACATTAGGCTTGGTAACGACTCAAGGATTACAGTATCAATTTGGACGTAAGGACCCGTTTACTACTTCATTGGATTATGATGAGGAAGTAGCAGTTTTTTTACGTAATGTAAGAAGTGATAGTCTGCCACATCTATTTTCTTATGAAGAACCATTAACTATTGCTCAAGCTATAGGTAAACCAGATGTATTTATCCACAGAATGAATCTATCCGGAGGTAAATGGTGTGAAACTTCAGAAATGAAGTATTTATGGGGAAATCCAGAAGGACAAGTAGAGTATTTTCCAAGTCTAACAGTTAAAACAATTTATGACCCTTGCCCTATAGGTTATAAAGTACCACCGGTTGATGCTTTAATATTAAAAATGAAGAGCTATAGTCAATATGAACATGGTGGAATTTACTATGCTGGTGAAGAAGGTGATAATACGAAATTGATTAATATGCCAGCTGTCCACTCTGCGTACTACGCATATGGTACATCTATAGCCTATTGGACTTCATCAGATTTTGGAAAACCTAATTCAACGTTTGAATGGGGAGAGTTTGGAGTTATGCACACGTATTATCCGGGCTCGTATACTTTAAGGTATAATGCTTTTGCACGCCCCGGCTCTATACGTTGTGTAAAGGAATAATTCATTAGAAATCAAAAAAGTATAAATGAAATGAAAACAAAAATACAGCAACGCTTATATTACTTATTCAGAGAATGTCTATTAATTCTCTGTACAATTAATATTCCTTTGTTAGTTGGTTGTAGCGATGATAATGAAATGGGTATAATTAATCCATCTCAAAAGATTATTATCAGATTATCTATCCCTGATGCGGAACTGGTTCAGGTACGTAGTGTGGCAAATGAGTCGGAATGTAAGATTAGCGGTATACAAGTGTTCGTATACAATGATTCTCACACCTCATCTCCTGTATATTATCAGGAGGGTACGACTGATTCATCTTTTTTGTTTGGAAATGGAACAGCGTTGCCGACCGTGACATTGAAAGAATACATTCCCGCTGACAAAGAACGAATCTATGTAGTTTGTAACCTGACCAATCGTTCTTCTGTATCGGGAACAGGTAATTTCCTTGTAGATGAAACGGTTAGTGAGGAACAGTTAAGAAATTATGCGAGTCAAGGCTTGATTAAAGGTATCTCTAATTTGAAAGATGAAGGACAGTCAATTCCTATGTACGGTTGGATGGAATGGAATGAAAATGCTACCTCTAACGTGTGTCTATTAACTCGCTGTCTTGCAAAAATAACGGTTGATGCAGCAGCGGATTTGTTTACCGGTAAACAGGTCTATTGGGAATGGAAAAATTTGAATTATTCGGATTTTGTATTAGACAGCGAATATCGTGGCATTTATCAAGGAGCTATCAATGGCGCCGCTACTTCCGGAAAGTATGATTTACTTTCTGCAACAACACCTGTCGACGAGTCGATTGGATTGGTGACTACCTATTACCCTTTAGAGTACAAACATTCTGTTTATGCTTTAGGAAATGTGGTGGATGAAAAAAAGTTTTCCCAAGACCGTTCCATGTTGCTTCTTACTGTTCAGAATCCGGATGGCTCGAATAAGGAGTATTATCGTCTGGACTTTTGGGATAAAGAGACAGGAAAGTATCTGGATATAGTGCGAAACCACGCTTATCGTTTCAATATTACGAAGTTGAAAAGTAAAGGATATACTTCCGCACAGGAAGCAATACAAAATCCGGGAAGTAATATTGAATATACAATAACTGTTTCTGAAAAATGGGCGCAAAAGTTCAACTCAAACGGGCAATACCTGGTTAATATGGATAGGAAAGAAATAAAGTTATTGCATGGTACAATAATGGACCCGGTGATAATGTTGAAGATAGAGTTGCAGGCAGATGATGCAGGAAATGTCAATTTGGATAATGTGACAACCCGTAAAGTACGTTTATTGGGAAAGGATAAAGAGCTAGTGTCCCGTTTTTTCATTCAAACATTTTATAGCACGGATAATGAACATCTGATTCCAATAGATAATGGAATTGTCATGGACGGTATACCTTCTGTACCTGGTGCGATAAATAGTACCGGAAACGAATGTGAATTACCGTTGGATAATAAATATTGGATATATGCTACTGTGGTCTACGGAGCTACTCTTATGCCGAGGGAAGGATTCCTGGAAATAACAATAGGCAACATAGTGAAGTATATCCCTTTCAGTATCATACCTGAAACAGAAGCGTTTCCTGTAGATGAAGACGGTCCGGCAAACTGCTTTATCACTCCGGTGACTTATGGCGTTTATTCGTTTGACGCTACGGTGATAGGAAATGGGGTGGATGGTATAGTGGCGGAAACGAGAGGAAATCCAGACGGGAGGAGTGGCGTCTTTACAGAGGAGATAGAAAGATATCATTTTAAAAATGGAATGGGGGAAGATATATCTGTTTCTAAAAATGTAGGTATAACTCCTAAATCTGCAAAACTTATTTGGCAGGACCAAGAAAATCTTATTTCGCAAGTGTCATTTAATACCACTACTAATCGGGTTGAATTTTTGAGTAACGGTGCAGGAAATGGGATTATTGCAGTTTATGACAAATCAGACCCGAATGCGGAAGATGCAAATGTGCTTTGGAGTTGGCATATCTGGTGTACGGAGAAACCTGATATTATTGAATTGGGGTTACCGACCAATGGAGAAAAGTATAGCGGGAAGAATTATAAAATTATGGACAGGGATTTGGGAGCGACAACTAATATTCCCGATAAACTGACGACTTGTGGCTTAGGATATCAGTGGGGACGTAAAGACCCTTTTATTGGTATGGCTTCATTTTATACATATACATCTCTAGACAATCTCGAACCCAAAAATGCTCCAATGTATAACGTCCGTGGAACGAAGCAGGAATTGAAAGAGGAAATGTCAAATGAAAGTACAGGGACAATTGAATATGCAATAAAACACCCTAATGTGTTTATTAGAGCTAGCAGCGATTGGCTATATTATAAGGAGATGTTTGGTAATCAATATCTATGGGGAAATAATCCTTATTCGAGATATAAAATGGTTGATATAGAGACAATGAAGACTATTTATGACCCATGTCCTGCAGGTTATAAGATATCGCCGCCAGATGTATATGGAGCATTTCTAAAAGAGCCTATAATAATGTATAGTCTGACGGATGATGATTTTACACCAAATATTATTGGACATGTAGGAGAGATGAAGGCAAAGAGTTTTTATACTCCGTCATTTACTGAATATGGAGCCTATTTTTATTGTGGAGGAGAAAATAGTGCGCGAAAGGTCTATTTTATTTCTGCGGGTATTCGTTTGGCGGATGTTTACGAGGTTCAGCCTGGTTATACAGCTCATCTTAGTGGAACAATGACTTCGATTTTTGGCGATGGCATGAATACTGTAATGTCCTTTACTATCGCAACGCATGATATTTTTTATTGTTCCTTCGGAGGAGTGGATGGTTTATCGGAACTGCGTGCTTCCGCTGCACAAGTCCGCTGCGTCCGTGACGAATAAACATATATAATTCATTTTTAAATACAAACCTATGAACAAATCAGAACTAATCAAAGAAGTAGCCCTTAAAGGTCAGTTGAGCTTTAACGAAGCTACGAATGCTGTAGATGCAATCATGGAAACCATTGCGGAAACAATGCATAAAGGGGAGAGTGTCACTTTAGTCGGTTTTGGCAGTTTTGTCATCCAAGAGCGGAAAGCACGTAACGGGCATAATCCTGCCACAGGCGGCTCCATGGTAATTCCGTCAAAGCGACAAGTGAAATTCCGTCCCGGAAGTAAAATGAAATTAGAGTAAAGAAACAGGTTAAACTAAATGTTGAACATAAAAATTGAAACATGAAAAAGAAAATTATTACAGTTGCATTGG
>OGCM01002899.1_pt1 | contig 14507 bp, 7 predicted proteins | sample 1570151 | NCBI WGS metagenome assembly OGCM01 (sample SAMEA4370582, study PRJEB24528) | human gut metagenome
TGTCATACTTTCTCTCCCCTCAATACATACATTATGTGTTTATATTATTAATTTACCAGATTATTGTCAACACGCAGCTTTCCACTCCTCAGCTATACAACACGCAGCAATTCATCCCCCGTTTTAAGATGATTTGCTTTCCAAAATACGCAATTTCTTCCCATCTCTTTCTATAATTCCCTCATCCACCAAATTTTTCATCTCACGCATCATGGCACTGCGGTCTACACTAAGGTATTCGGCAAGAGTGGTGTAGGACATGGGCAAAATAACAGTTTTCGTCTGTTTTTCTGCGGCAATGGAATTTAAATAGGTCATGATCTTCTTTCGGATGCTGTTTCTTGACAGCACATAAATCCGGTTGGCCTGCTGGCTGGCACGCAGGGCAATCATCTGAAGCAGGTTGCTTACCAGCTGGCTATGGAATTTACAGGCATTTTCGCAGCGTTTAATCACATGCTCATAGGCGATAAACAGCACTCTTGTTTCGGATTTTGCACAGACATAATAGTGCTGGGATTCTTCAGATAAAAGGAATGGTTCGCCGAAAACACTATCCTTTTTCAGGTTATCTATCATATATTGATTTCCATCTTCATCAATGCAATAAAGGACTGCCTGACCTTCCAGGATCAGACCTATTTTTTTCATGGAACTGGCATATTCCATCACAGTCTCATTATTCCGATAGACTGCTTCATGCATATCGAAACAGATGCGCATACGTTCCTGTTCTTCAGGAGTTATGTATGAAAAAAGTGTCACTGGTGTCATTTCTACAATCCCTTTCTATAAATTTATCCAGAACATGTTCAAAAAATAATTTCTTATATCTTACACCATTTTGTTGTATTTGCAACAGATTTTATTTCAAAATTTGGTTATACTAAGACCATGTTAAAGAAATAACAAAGCAGTAAAAAATACATAGTTCCCGCAGAAATCACAAACAATTACACCAATAACAATATCTCATAAAAAGGAGACGAACCCCTATGAAAATTACAGACACCATCCGCTACGCAGGCGTAAACGACCATCAGATTGATCTTTTCGAAGGTCAGTACAAAGTACCGAACGGTATGACGTATAATTCCTATGTGATCCTGGATGAAAAAATCGCAGTCATGGATACTGTAGATGCAAATTTCACTCACGAATGGCTGGATAATCTGGACCGCATCCTGGAAGGCCGCAAGCCAGACTACCTGATTGTACAGCATATGGAGCCGGACCACGCAGCAAATGTGGCAAACTTCCTGAAAGTTTATCCGGAAACCACCATCGTAGCCAACGCAAAAACCTTCACTATGATCCAGAACTTCTTCGGTCTCGACCTGGAAGGACAGAAACTGGAGGTTACAAATGGCGGCACCCTCAACCTTGGAAACCACAACCTGACCTTTGTTTTCGCTCCCATGGTGCACTGGCCAGAAGTTATGGTAACCTATGACAGCACCGATAAAGTACTTTTCTCCGCAGATGGCTTCGGAAAATTCGGCGCACTGGATGTAGAAGAAGATTGGGACGATGAAGCTCGCAGATACTTTATTGGCATCGTTGGAAAATACGGACCACAGGTTCAGAAATTACTGAAAGTTGCCGCAGGCCTGGATATCCAGATCATTTGCCCTCTTCACGGACCTGTTCTTACAGAAAACCTTGGACATTACATTGGTCTTTACGATACATGGTCCTCTTACACACCAGAGACAGAAGGAATTGTCATTGCCTACACATCTGTATACGGTCATACAAAAGCGGCTGTAGAGCTGCTGGCTGACAAGCTTCGCAGCAAGGGATGTCCCAAAGTTGTTGTATATGATCTTGCAAGAGATGACATGTCACAGGCTCTGTCCGACGCATTCCGCTACAGTAAGCTGGTTCTTGCTACCACAACCTATAATGCAAGCATTTATCCGTTCATGCACGACTATATCACCCGTCTGACCGAGCACAACTTCCAGAACCGCACAGTGGGCATCATCGAAAATGGTTCCTGGGCACCTCTGGCAGCAAAAATTATGAAAGAAATGCTTTCTGGCTGCAAGAAGATCAACTGGCTGGACACTACTGTAAAAGTGCTTTCCGCAGTAAACCAGGAAAACAAGGATCAGCTGGAAGCTATGGCAAGCGAACTTTGCAAAGAATACATTGCCCAGAATGATGAGCTGGCAAACAAAAATGACATGACAGCCCTTTTCAGAATCGGATACGGTCTTTATGTAGTTACCTCCAATGACGGCAAAAAAGACAACGGACTGATCGTCAACACTGTGACCCAGCTCACTGATACTCCAAACCGTATTGCGGTAAATATCAATAAGGCAAATTACTCCCACCATGTGATCAAACAGACTGGAGTTCTCAACGTAAACTGCCTGTCTGTAGATGCACCGTTCTCTGTATTCCAGCAGTTTGGTTTCCAGACCGGACGCAGCGTAGATAAATTTGCAGGTCAGAAGGTCTACCGTTCCGATAATGGACTGGTATTCCTGGACAAATATATTAATGCATTTATGTCTCTGAAGGTTGAACAATATGTAGACCTTGGTACCCATGGAATGTTCATCTGCAGCGTCACCGAAGCCCGCGTCATGAACGATCTTGACACCATGACTTACACCTACTATCAGAAAAATGTAAAACCGAAGCCAGAAACCGATGGCAAAAAAGGCTTCGTCTGCAAAGTATGCGGCTACATCTACGAAGGTGACGAGCTCCCGGATGACTTCATCTGCCCGCTGTGCAAACATGGAGCTGCAGATTTCGAGCCCATCGGATAAAAAACAACCAGATAAATTTCTCAAGGCAGCGCAGGATCCAGATCCTGTGCTGCCTGATTACCGGTAATAGCAATTCCTGCTGCACCCGCTGGGAAAAATCTGCAATTTCAATTTTCGCCGAAACTCCATTTCGTCAGCGGATTCTTTCAATATATTCAACGCCATTCGAAGATTTCGAATATCTTTTTCCATGTAATCCGTATAATTTCCACGGCCAACCAGCTTCAAGTGCGTAATTCTGGCTTGCTTTAACTGATAAAGTGCACATAGACCACAGCCAGTTTCACCGCAAAGATAACCCGCAGAATCATAGGAAAAATCATGTAAACTGTGAAAATCATCAGGAACAAAGCCGTCTGGCAGCAAATGCCCTCCGTTTATTTTCTGATTGAAGATTTCAGAACCGGCATTCCCTGTTTTTAAGGTTCCGATCTGATAGGGCACTTTACAAAGATACCCCATCTCATCGCAATGCAAAGAATTACAAAATGCACCTGTAAACTGGCACATTTCATTCAATACAAAGGCCTCAAATTCCGGAATTCCTTCTGTCCCATCCTTTTTTCCACATTTATCAACAACCGCTTTCATATCTTCGAATGTATTTTTCCTGTGAAAAATCACACGTTTCAATCCCAGTTTTTCCAATGAAGCCACCATCTGGCTGTTAATTTCTCCACATTCTCCACTGAGATGGATTTCGCAGTTTATACCATTTTCACGTAAATATACCATCAACGCCGGGTCTGCAATAATATAACTGTGAAAACCGATTTTCATACACTGGCTTATAATCCCGGCAATTTCTGGATATTGTTCCGGGATATAATACAGGGAATTGAAGGTAAGATGGACTGGTTTTTCGTACTTTTTCATCATCCCAGACAGGATTTCCAGCTCACTGAATGCGCCAAGCTGTACGTTATAACAAAGTACTTCCCTGCGGTTTAAGGGCAGTACCGTTCCGTATTTTTGGGACCAGGAATAGGGAACATAACCACAGAAAAATTCATCTGCACCAGCCTCCGCGAACTTTATATATTCATCTATCGAGCCTAATCCTGCTACTATTTTCATCACTTATCTCCATAAATTCCAGCCTTGAGCAGCCATGTACTTCATCCTGAATAAACTATCGCTTCTGCCTCAACACGGGTATGTCACCTGCCGGCGGCATTACCATGCTCTTATTACAACCCGGTCCACACCGTTTTGGATATAATTCTTCAGTATTTCTTCCTCTTTCAATATCCTCATATCAATCCCAAACAACGAATTATACCGCCCTATCATATGCAAATGTTCCGGATACAAAAGTGCATATTCCGTACAATATCCCGGGCATTTTTTTGCAAGCTTTTGTCGTCCTCTCTCGCCTGTTTCACATACTGCACCAAGAGGACAATACTGTGATGTATTGGTCTGATAGAACGGAATATGCAGGCTGTTTTTTCCAGGTGGAATCTGCTGTTCGTAACCGCAGGATTCCCATTCAAAGCGTTGGATTCCATATTCTCTTTCCAGAAAATTACGGTAAAATCCAGCATTCAGGCTGTTCCTCTCAAACCATTTCTGTTCTCCTTTTTTGAACGGAATCCGAGGGTCTTTTCTGCGTTTATTTAACAAAATTCCAAGGCTGGGAATCAGATTCCTTCTGCTTTTTTTTACTAAAGAAGCCATTCCCCAGTCATTTACAACAATCTCTACAGACTGCCTTTTTTCTTCACACCACCGGTTAATTTCATCAAGCAATTCTGTTATATAATCCAGCATATATTCCCGGATATAAGAAAAAACAAGTGTGATTTCCACCTGTTCTGCCGCTGCTTTTTCTATTATTTCAAACAACAATTTACGTTCCGGAAACAGAAGATGACAGAACTGATTTCCAATATAAAGGTGATCCGGTACTCTATGTTCCAGAATAATGCTGCCGCAGATACCGATACATTTTCCGGCATACTTTTTGGAAAATTCTGTCAGGGAACTATTCAAATATTCCTGATACAATTCCGGGCGATCTATCTCCAGCGCCAGCTCCGTAACACCTGATTCAAGCGGTACCTGGCACTTATACCCAGGCTTAAAGCCAGTTCCGTACTGAGAACAATTATCAGTTAAATCTATACGTTTCCCATTATAAGCGGACTCCAATCCATCTGGCGTAAGCTCTCTCCGCCATATTTCCACCTGCTCTTCCAGACTGCCACGCTTGACCTCATCCAGTTCCCCCGGATACCCTGTCAGGCTTTTCGCCAACGCGCTGTCGTCCTCTTCCAGCTTCAGATGAATGTAGTGATTATACTGATAAAGAAGCCTCTGAACCGCCTCTGCATACGCTTTCTGCTTCACCGTCACCTTATATTTCACATAAAATCCGGAGAGTTCTGCGTCCTCCATATCAAACCTTTGTATATCGTATTCTGGAATTTTCAATTCACGATAACACCCATTCTTTATATCATAAAAGCACACCTTCAAAGCTTCTGAATCAGAGATATTTTCTTCTATTGTCCGAAAACAAAATCCACTCTCATCAACCTCTGTAATCCGAACCTCCCGTCCCCCCACAACCCCGGCAAGAAGCCCGAAAGGAATCATTGAAACCATTGCAATCACACCCTGTTCCGTCTACGAATACTGCAAGTATATCTCAGAACATATAAAAAAACAATCTTTCCGGTTTATAAACTTTTTCTCCTTTTTTCTTCACAAAAGAATGATAAAATTAACTTAACGGCTATGAAAACATAATCATTGATTTTTCAAACACGCTCTAGTTCTATCTGGTATGCTTCATATTCGCTCATCGCAGCAGGAAGCAGTATTCCAGCCTCCATAAGTGCAGCTCCCGGATATACTTTTCCGGTAGTTTTTTCCCGATAAAAAGCATCCTCTTCCATTCCTTTTAAGGTAACGTATGCTGCCGGCGGATTGGCTTCTGCTGTAAGTCTTATCACACTTACCAGTGCCTTGGATCTGTCATCTGATACCACCATCCAGGCCGCAAAATTATCCTGGAAAGGATTGGAAAGACGGTAATAATCTCCTTCACGGATCAATTCCTGATACTCCCTGTATTGGGCAAGCTGGGCACGGATTTCTGCTTTTTCCTTTGCATTTAAAAGTGCGGGATTCAGTTCATAGCCAAAGGTTCCAGACATAGCTGCAACGCCTCTTGTATGCATACTGGTCACTCTTCCGGTCTGATGGTTTGGCACTGCTGACACATGTGAACCCATTGCTGCTACCGGATAAAAGAAGGAGGTTCCATATTGAATCCGTGTACGATTAATAGCATCTGTGTTGTCACTGCACCAGATCTGAGGCGTATAATACAGCATTCCGGCATCAAATCTTCCGCCGCCTCCGCTGCAGCCTTCAATAAGAATATCCGGATAACGGTTCGTAAGTTTTTCCAGGAAATCGTACACCCCAAGAACATAATCATAGGTCACGTTTGGTGCATAAATATCTGCCAGGCTGCGGTTCATATCCCATTTAATGTACTCCACATTTCCCTGATCCAGAACTGCGCAGATGCGTTTAAATATCTCATCACGTACTTCTTTTCTGGAAAAATCAAGGACCAGCTGGTTTCTGGAACGGACAGGCTTGCGGCCTGGAATTGTGATTGCCCAGTCCGGATGTTCCCTGTAAAGATCACTGTCCTCACTGACCATTTCAGGCTCAATCCAGATACCGAATTTCACGCCTTCTGCGTTTACTCTTTCGATTAATTTTGTCAGAGTTCCGCCTAATTTTTCCTCATTTACATACCAGTCGCCGAGAGAAGAATTGTCGTCATTTCGCTTTCCGAACCATCCATCATCCATAACCACCATATCGATTCCAAGCGCTTTTGCCTCCTTTGCAAGCTCTACGATGGTGTCTCCGGTGAAATCAAAATATGCTGCTTCCCAGCTGTTGATCAGGACAGGACGATTTGCATGGACGTATTTTCCCTGGCAGATATGATTCATAATGCAGTGATGGTACTGCTGGGAAAGCCTGGAAAGACCTTTGTTTGTGTAGGATAAAACAACCTCTGGCGCGGTAAATTCAGCTCCGGCTTCCAGGGAATATGCAAACAGTTCATCAGTCAGACCCATCTGGATTCTGGTCTGATCATACTGGTCCTTTTCTGCTTCTACAAGGAAGTTTCCACTGTATACAAACAGCATTCCGTAGCAGCTTCCGCTGTCTTCATTTGTGTTTTTTCCTGCAAGGATTACCCCTGGATTATACTGGTGGCTGGAGGTTCCACGGCGGCTGCCAATTCGGGTGCTTTCATGGGAAACCGGCATTCTTTCCATGTTTCTTTCCATAGCATGTCTGCCATAAAATTTGATCAGATCATAGTCTCCGTGAAGGAAATCCAGGCATGCAGACTGGGCTTTTTTTACTGTTACAGGGGCTTTTCCAGCATTCTTAATTATCACACTTCTGGTGATAATATCTTCTTTTTCCAGTACTCCGTAGAGCAGATGAAGCTCTACTTTTGTAACAGGATCTTCCAGTATAATCTTCAAAGTTTCCGCTTCATTTTCTTCTGCACGGACGAATGGAAGACCTTTCAGAGTGTATTTTCCAGCCGCAATTTCATGTGTTATGTAAACCGGATTGCAGCACTGGGAACCATCTGCATTCTCTATGTTTAACGCATAATTTCGGAAATCTCCTGTGCCAAGTGATGGATATTCCTGTGGCAATGCATCCAGAGAATAGGTTCTGTCGCTGCCTGCTGAATTCGGATTTCCAGAAAAGCCACGGTCTCCATAATTCAGAAGATAGTCCATTTCTCCTGCAGTTCTGGCACCATAATACAGGTGCAAAAGGTACCCTTGAGCATCCGCCTGCATCTGATAGGTAGTGTGGGCAGTGGTGAGGGTAAAGATCCGGGTTATTTCGTTGAAGGTAATTGCCATGAGTGGGGCCTCCTTTTTCTATGATGTGTTAAGTATAGCATACCAAAATCAACACTTAAATAGCTTAATTTTTCTTATTTTATGCCTTTATGATGGTTTTTTATGGTATAATGAAATATATTATCGCATTATGATATATTGTCAGCAAATGTAACAGGAGGATTCCGGATATGGATAACAACTTTCACATTTTTCCGAGCGAAACTTTCATTGATCTATGCCTTTACCAATATGGACATGAGAAGTGTACTCCCGGACATTTATTTGGTCCGGCAACGCGGAATCACTATCTTTTTCACTATGTTCTTTCCGGAACAGGCACCCTGATGGCCACGAATTCCAAGGGGCAGAATGTAAATTATCAGGTTCGGAGCGGACAGGGATTTATGATTTTTCCAGGACAGATCACCACTTATGTGGCAGATATTCAGGTGCCATGGGAATACGTCTGGGTGGAGTTTGACGGGCTGCGTACCACAGAAATCCTCAACGTTTGTGGCTTTTCCAAGGATGCGCCAGTCTATATGGCCCACTCCAGGGAGGCACGAAAAAAGATGGCGGATGAACTGATTTACATTTCTCAGAATTCAGAGCAATCTCCTTTTCATCTGATGGGACATTTCTATCTTTTTGCGGATCTGCTTGCGCAATCTGTTGCCAGACCGCAGCCTGCCGCCACCAGTAAAATGAGTGATTATTATATAAAAGAGGCGATAAATTTTATCGAACAGAACTTCCAGAATGATATTTCTATTGAGGATGTGGCAGCTGTATGCGGTATTAACAGAAGCTATCTGGGACGAATTTTCCGCACCAGCACAGGACGCTCTCCACAGGAATTTCTCATTCATTACCGCATGACAAAAGCGGCGGAATTGCTGAAGCTGACCACATTATCTATAGGAGATATCGGCTCTGCCGTAGGCTACGAAAACGCCCTCCACTTCTCCCGGGCTTTTAAAAATGTGTATGGGGTTTCACCGCGGGCGTGGCGGGAGCAGCATAGATGAAATTTTGATTATACAAAAAGGACTTTCCGATTTCTCAGAAAGTCCTGTATCTGCTTGCGGTTATTGAATTTTAGAAGTTAAATCCTACGGATTTCAGTGTTCCGTCTGCGGACTGTGCGGTTACGTCCTGGGCAACTACGCCAGCTTCTGTCTCCTGGATGTGGAGGGCGCTCTGGGTTTCGTTTTCCTCTGATGCAACGTTTTTGAATTCCATATTAATTACAACTGCTTCGTCTGGAACTTCGATCTCAACACCATCTGCGATGAAGGTTACGTCGTAGAAAGTATACTCATCGTCTTCTGTTGTTCCAAGGTCTCTGATGGAAGCCTGTTTTGCTTCTTCGTATTTCTCACTGCCAGCTTCAAGCTTTACAGCGTTCATTTCAGCGTTTTCTGGAAGAGCTGTCTCATCAAACACTTTTGCAGTGATAATGACTTCTTCGTTCTCGAAACGGAAATCGGAATCTACGGTAGTTTCTACTGCATCTCCAACTTCACCGGTTCCATCGGTAAACTCAGCTGGATCAGCTTCTGCAGAGCTATCTGTGAATCCATCAACAAAAGCGGCTTCTTCAGCAGATTCCCCGGTCTGGAACTCATCCTGAGATTCTTCTGCCTGAGGCTCTTCTACCTGAACTTCCTCGGTCTGTGCAACCTCCGGCTGAACCTCTGTCTGAGTCTGCTCTGGCTGAACCTCCTCAGTCTGTGCAGCTTCCGGCTGAACTTCTTCCACATATACAGCTTCATCACCTGTAGTAAAAGCATCCATCTCTGCAAGTGCCTCCGCATCTGTAAATCCTTCTGCGGAAACTACTGTATATCCTGTCACCAGCATTGTCGCTGAAATCATAACTGCCATTGCTTTTTTTAATGTATTCTTTCTCATAATGGAAACCTCCTGAAATCTATAAAGTCATTCCCAAATGTAATATCCTTTAATTTGACTTCATTATACCAGTAGGGCTGTTTCGTCAACTCTTTCTTCGGGATGTTTTTCCACTTTTCAAAAAAGTTTTTTTACTTTTTTTGCAAAACCAGAACCACAGGGCTGTTCTGTGGTTTTCCTTAATTGAGCAGGAAGCTAAAGTGAATCTGCAAAAAGGCGATCCGCTTTGTGTGCGGACCGCCTTCGTTTGTACTTACTTTGTTATGGTTCCAATCTGGTCAGAAACCTTGTTTTGCTTTACTGTCTTTTGTTTCTTCTGCGGCGTCTTTCAGTCTCGGCTGCAAGCATTGCAGCTGCAAGAAGAAGCATCAGATAAGTTCCGATCGGGGTATCATCTCCGGTCTTCGGTGATTTGCCACCGCCGTAGCCGCCGGAATGATCTTCGGAGCCACCGCTATTTCCACCATCGGAAGAAGGAGTAGGTGTTGGTGTTGGTGTTTCTGTTACTGTGCTTTCTTCCTGGTTGGTGATGACAACTTCTGCTGTCATATTCGTTTCATCAAATGTAACAGAATCTGCACTTACGGTAACTTTATATCCAAAGCCTTCGGAGCCTGCAATTGGTTTTCCGTTGGAATCAGTTTCCGTTACATACAGGGTTACCTTTGCTCCTGACTGGGCAAGACCAACATTGATGATCTCACTTACTTCATAGCCACCGTCCATATCAAGCTTGATAATGTTCTGCTCAACCTGCTGGGAAAGCTGTGTATGAGCTGCATCATCAAAGATACCTGCATAGAATACCTCGTTGCTGTTTCTGGTGCCTCCATCTGCACCAAGAACCTTCTTGGTAATTGTCAGCTGACCCTGTTTGTAGAATCCATCTGGCGGGAAGCTGCTGAACACGTTTTCAAAGGAAACGGTTGTTGTTCCATTGGCTTCGGTTACTGTTGTGGAGTTACCATTGCCAAATACAGCTTCATAAACAGTTCCATCTGCAAGAGCGCCGATCGTCTGAGAAGTTCCATCCTGTGTACACTCTGCAATGTAGTATGTCTTGCCTGCCTTAATATTCTCTGAGAATACTACGGTGGAAGCATCTGCATTCTTGAATACAAGAGCTTTCACATCAGAAAGTCTCTGAGTGCATTCTTTATCAGAATACAGGGCTACATAGAAGGTCTGATCTCTTGCTGCCAGATTTTCACCAATATAGGTAAGTTTCTTGGTTACTGCAATAGATGCTGAGGTTGCCAGTTTATCCTGTACAAGTAAAACACCATCCTTGGAAACAGCTGTTGTTTTTTCTGCATCTACTGTTCCGTCTTCTTTCAGAACAAAAGTAGTGTCGCTTGTAAGTAAATATCCGTCTGGCGCTACAGTCTCACGAAGAGTGTAAATCTTACCGGTTTTCAGTTTCTCGGTAACATGAGCTTCCTTGGTGGAATCCCACTCGTCTACTACGTTTCCATCCTGGTCAATGATCTGGATGTGAGCACCTTCCAGCTCTTCCCCGTCGGAAATATCTACTTTGCTTACTTTTACAGAAGTTCTGCTGTCTTCTACCAGAAGGGTTCCATTATCTGATATGGTTGTTGTGGTAGTATCTTTGTTAACGGTTCCATCCTCTTTCAGGGTAAAGGTGGTATCGCTGGTCAAAGTATATCCCTCTGGTGCTACAGTCTCGCGAAGGGTATAGGTTTCGCCAGGCTTCAGGCCAGTTACTTCGTGAGCTTCCCATGTGGAATCCCACTCTTCTACTACATTTCCATCCTTGTCGATCACCTGGATATGAGCACCTGCCAGTTCTTTCTGGTCGGTGATGTCTACCTTGCTGATCTTCACGGAGGTAATGGTGTTGGTAATGATAAAGCCTTCTTCTGCATTTCCGGTTACTGTGGAAATGTAACCAGCTGCTTTTCCAGTCTCTTCTACGGTATAGGCAATGTCTTTACCGGCTTTCTTCTGGTCAAGGTCAGACCATGTGTAGGTCCAGTTGTTCTCTGCATTCAGGGTAATTTCCTCGCCGCTGTTTTCTCCATCGGCTTTCAGCTGAACCTTGATTTCCTTCGGTCTGTGACCGCCGCGGTCATCGTTATCAGCCCATGACTTGGTAACTGTGACGCTGGTCTTTTCTGGTGCATAGCTATTGGTGATATCGTAGCCGGTGATCTCAGTTGTGTAATCTGCAACTGCATCCTCGGTTACCGTGTATACAATTTCTTTTCCAGCCTCATATTTCGGCAGTTTTTCGAAGCTGTAGGTCCAGTTTCCATTTTCGTCTGCGGTTACGGTCTGGCTGTCTTTCTCCTCGCCGTTTGCAAGAAGTCTTACAGTGATGCTCTCCGGACGTTTTCCATCCTGATTGTCCGCATCGTTCCAGGTCTTGGAGCCCTTCACCTCAGTTGTCTCGGTTGTGTAAGTGTTGGTGATGTTAAATCCGTCTACACTTGTTTCATAGCCTTCCACTGCTTCCTCGGTTACGGTGTAGGTAATTTCCTTGCCATTTGCATATTTCGGCAGGTCTTTAAAGGTGTAGGTCCAGTTTCCTGCTTCGTCTGCTTTTACAGTCTGGCTTGCTACGATCTCTCCGTTTGCAAGAAGGTTGACGATAATGCTCTCTGGACGCTTGCCATCCTGATTGTCTGCGTCATCCCAGGTCTTGGTTACGGTGATGGAAGTTGTTTCTGGAGCGTAGGTGTTAGTCAGAGTAGTTACAGTTCCGTTCTTGCTGTTGTCGGTAAGTTCGTAACCTTCTGGGAGAGTTTCCTCTGTCCAGGTGTACTCGATTGCTTTTCCGTCTGCTTTTTCCGGAAGGTCAGATATAGTCTGTTTCCAATTGTTCTCGACGCTCAGGGTAACGGTCTTTCCGGTTTCTTTACCGTCTGCAAGAAGACTTACGGTAATGCTCTCCGGACGTTTTCCATCCTGATTTTCAGCGTCGTTCCAGATCTTGGTTACTGTTGCACTGGTCTTTCCTGGAGTGTAGCTGTTGGTGATGTTGCTGCCATCGTAGGTTGTAGTGTAATCAGTTACTTCCTCCTCAGCTACGGTGTAGGTGATTTCCTGGCCATTTGCATATTTCGGCAGATCTTTGAAGGTGTAAGTCCAGTTTCCTGCTTCGTCTGCAGTTACGGCCTGGCGAGTTTTCTCTGTGCCATTTGCAAGAAGGATTACAGTGATGCTTTCCGGACGCTTGCCATCCTGGTTGTTTGCATCGTTCCAGGTCTTGGTTCCGGTAATCTCGGTGGTCTCTGGCTGATGAGTGTTAATGAAATTATAGCCATCACTCTCGGTTGTGTAGCCATCGACTGCATCCTCAGTTACGGTGTAAGTGATTTCCTGTCCGTTTGCATATTTCGGAAGGTCTGTGAAGCTGTAGCTCCAGTTTCCGTCTGCATCAGCACTTACACTCTGGCTCTTAAGCTTAGTTCCGTCTGCAAAAAGGTTTACGGTAATGCTCTCTGGACGTTTTCCATCCTGATTATCTGCATCTTTCCAGGTCTTGGTTCCGGTGATGGAAGTAAGCTCTGGAGTATGAGTGTTGGTCAGAGTGGTTACCGTTTCGTTCTTGGAAGTTCCTGTCAAGCTGTAGCCTTCTGGAACATTAACCTCGGTCCAGGTGTAGGTGATATACTCTCCATCTGCTTTTTCCGGAAGACCAGTTATCGTCTGTGTCCAGTTGTTCGCAGCAGTAAGAGTAACAGTTTTGTTAGTTGGCGTTCCATTTGCAAGGAGAGCTACGGTAATGCTCTCTGGACGAATGCCATCCTGGTTGTCAGCATCATCCCAGATCTTGGTTACAGACGCGCTGGTCTCACCTGGGGTGTAGCTGTTGGTGATGTTGTAATTATCATCAATAGTTGTTGTATAACCAGGTACGGTAAGCTCGCTTACCGTGTAGGTAATTTCCTGACCATTTGCATATTTCGGCAGATCGGTGAAGCTGTAGGTCCAGTTATCGTCAGCTGTTACGGTCTTGGTGTCTGTAATTATGCCATTTGCAAGAAGGTTGACGGTGATGCTCTTTGGACGTTTGCCATCCTGGTTGTTGGAATCGTTCCAGGTTTTGGTTCCGGTGATGTCGAGGGTTGCTGGTTTATGAGTGTTGGTGATGTTGTAGCCTTCTACCTTAGTCTCATAATCTGCAACTGCTTCCTCTCCTACTGTGTACTTGATTTCAGTTCCTGCTTCGTACTTCGGCAGGTCTGTGAAGCTATACGTCCAGTTGGTTGCTGCTGTTACATCAAGGCTCTTCACTACATTTCCATTTGCAAAAAGGCTGATCTTGATGCTGGTTGGACGTTTGCCATCTTGATTATTCGCGTCGTTCCAGGTCTTTATTCCAGTGATGGAAACTTTTTCCGGAGCGTAGGTGTTAGTCAGGGTGGTTACAGTTCCGTTCTTTCTGGTGTCGGTCAGTTTGTAGCCTTCTGGCATGCTTCCCTCTGTCCAGGTGTACTCGATATCTTTTCCACCAGCCTTCTTTTCCAGATTCCCTACAGTTGCGCTCCAGTCATTCGCTTCTTTCAAAGTTACAGTATCCACTACTGCATTTCCATTCATCAGGTTTACGGTCAGTTCAACCGGGCGGGTTCCGTCCTGGTTGTTGCTATCATTCCATACCTTCTTGACCGTTGCTTCTGTCTTCTCAGTTTCATGGGTATTTGTGATCGTATACTCCGTCTTGTTTTCATTGGCTGTTACCGTCTTAGTATAGCCTCCCGGCACGCTTACTTCGTCTACACTGTACTCAATCTCGGTTCCGCTTGCCTTCTTCGCAAGACCATTCCAGGTATGGGTCCAGTTGTTTGCCTCATTCAGCTCTACCGGCTCTCCGCTCTCTTTACCGTCTGCTTTCAGCTGTACGGTGATGGAGTCTGGACGGATTCCG
>OGCM01002904.1_pt1 | contig 14487 bp, 8 predicted proteins | sample 1570151 | NCBI WGS metagenome assembly OGCM01 (sample SAMEA4370582, study PRJEB24528) | human gut metagenome
CGTTGTAGGGGCTGTAATGCAGGATATTGCCGTTCTTGTCGATCTCGTAGAACTTGCGCGGGAACAAGGTCGAACGGTAGAGGCACGAATAGAACGTGCGGTACTGGTCCGTCGTGCCTCCCTCGACTTCAATACGTCCGAGCACCTCGTCCCAGCGTGCTTGCGCCTTGGCCTTCACGGTTTCGAAATCATCTTTTCCCAGCTCCCCGAGGTTTTGTACGGCCTGCTCTTCGGAGATGAACGACGAGGCTACGCGTGCCATTACCTGCTCGCCGCGGTGGGTTACGAAACCTACCCGCACGAGGGCGTGTTCGCCGACTAACTGTTCGCCTTCGACGGGCTTCGTGCCGTCATAGATCTGGAAATCCCGGATCTTCCGGTCGAAGCGCACGATAAACCAGTTCTTGAAGTTGTCGGGCACACCTCCGCTGTTGCGCGTGGTGTATCCCACGACAGTCCGTTTGTCGTGCATGACCCTGATGTACGATCCGCGGTCGAAAGCGTCGATCACCACGCCCGACTCGTCCGATTCGGGGAACGTGAAACGCATGATCGCAGCCCGCTCGGTCGGGGCGATCTCGGCCTTGATGTCGTGGTCGGCGAGGTATACCGAATAATAGTAGGGGCGTGCCTCCTCCGACTGGTGCGAAAACCAGCTCTGACGGCTCTCTTCATCGACCTTGTCGCGTCCGCGTACAGGCATGATGGAGAACTGCCCGTAGTCGTTGATCCACGGCGAGGGCTGGTGCGTCTGCTTCAGACCTCACTAAAACCGTCTTACAGCATGTTGTAAGACGGTTTTTCTTTTATTTTCTTTTGTCATGCATTTATAATACCAGACAGTATTACATAGTTTTACTTTCCTTTTATTTTCTGATTCCGCTTTAATTCTTTTAGCGGATTCTGGTTGTATACTTGTTTGAGTTTATATAGATCCGTATTGGGTTCGATAATAGCTTGTCGATAATTGACGTAATATCCTATAATGTATCAATGTAAAGGTTTCCGGTAAGTATGATTTGCTAAAATCGTTTCTGTGAATAATATTCAATGTCATTTCCCATTCTTTGGGTGATACATTTTTTGCAATCACAAAAGGCTTTCCACCATGAATGTGTTGACGCATTGCATATTGAATCATTTCCTAAGATTTCAATAGTCATTTTCTTTCCTCCATTTTCAAGCCCAAGCCATTCGAAGAAATAGCGATAAATAATCATGGTTTCAGGTATCTCAAGGAGTTTATGGTACTCTTCGATATTTTCGCCAAAGGCTTTCCTGAAAAAAGATGTTCCCTTGCCTATTTTACCTTTTGTACTATTAAGAACAGCTTGAATAGCCCGAATATACTTGCGATTCCAATATTTGCCAATATAGTCCCGATTGTGAGAATAATCTTCACCCATATCCGTAGTGCGACGGATTGGGTGGCATTTCATAGGGAAAGAGTATATGCTCACATTTAACCTATCACACAATTCTTATATGGTTTAGCCCTAAATCCATACAGTTGGTTGGACTTTAGAAATTTGCACGGTTTATGATGGGATAAGGTAACGATCAGGCGACGGCTCTGTTTTCCGCATATTACGCCGATATTCACCACCTCAAATAACTGAAGTAAAGATAGTAAATAATCCGAGAAAGCAAATAAAAAACTTCGTTTTTTCGGGTTTCCAGGGCTATTTTTGCATCCCCGCGCCACAACGCCCTACCTCTCCGACACCTTGGCTGCGCTGGTCGCTACCGACACAGGGGCAGGGAATATAAGATACAAGGCACCCTATTAGGACCCTTAAAAAAAGGCAATAGTCTGAAAAATTGGGCTGTTGTATTTTTTATATATAATAGGACGAGGCAACGAAAAGGCAACGATTCCACTTGCTGCTGCTTGCGTTGGCGTTCACAATCTCAAATAACTAGCATAAAAATAATAAAATTATTGCACGAGAAAAAATATCACCTCGATATCCAATAACGAAATTACTACTTCATACCAATATTGTCGTACCTTTGAAACACGCCAGACGAAGCAGACATTGGGGATAATAATAAAAATCACGTCCGAACAAAACCGCAGAAGCGTTGTTAAGTTTTCCTTCATGCAACAGGTTGAATTTTTCGAGGATGGTCGGCAAATCCTCCCTTATGGTCGCTTCGGGCAAACGTCCGCATTTGATGCCCCCAGGTACCGCGCCCATGACGGCATGTTCGTCAAGGTCGGATATTTTAAGGTCGGAATTCGCCATAGCCTCCCAAGCTTATTTTCCTCCACGCTGCATCAGGTGCTGGTTGTATATTTCCTGCGGCATGGTGGATGTCATTTCCGTTTCCATACCTTTATAACTCATTATCCGTCATCATCCTTCTGCAACGCTTGGAACGAGCAAAACGACATACTTCTATCGGTTTTGAATCAATGCAGAAATAATCTTCGCCTCCATCTATTTCTGCGGCTATTCTTTCCCGGATTGTATTACATAGGGACAAAGTAATTTTACGTCTGTCATTGTATTGTCTGCGGAATATAAGATTGTGAATTTCAATACTATATTCCTGTAACTTTGCAAACAACAATGACTCACTGTCAATGCCAACAGCCTTTGATGTCATGTTCAATGCCTCTATTTCAAGGTCTGAGAACTACTCCTCTTCTTGACATATTCCCTGATTCATTGACCAAATTGCCGACTATTTGCTTGTATGGGTTAGGATTTTTTGCTAATATTGTGTTACTATATTTTCTGTTGAAAAGTTTTAATTTGCTAAATATCAACAATATGCACAACTTTTTATACATAAATCTTTTTATCAATCTAATTCCGCCAACGGATTTTTAAATACCAAATATTTTATGAACGCACGTACACTTCTTATTCCACGTACACTTCTTATTCTTAGTCTGGTTGTCCTCTCCGGAGCGCCATGCGCATCTGCGCAGTCTTTCAAGGAAAGACTCAAGAACGCCGCAAAGAAGATAGAACAGAAAGTCAAACAGGAAGTAGCGCCCAAAAAACTTCCGGAAAAGTCCGGTAACACTTCAAGTCTCGACAGCGAACTCCAAAAGCGCCACGACGCCATGGTGGGGCCGGACAACAATAAGAACGCTGAAGACGAAGCTCCCACCGTCAGGTTGCCGGAGACCCACACTGCTCTTTTTGCGCCACTCGGATACCCTGTCGAGGCAACGTATGGGATCAAATCGGTAAAGCCGGTGATGCCGCCGAGAGAGGCATCCGATCAGGTGAACTGGAGTGAAAAACAGCCGAATGTCTATGAGCTCGACAACCAGAGCCTTGTAGCCGAGTTTCTGATGCTCGACGACTGCTTTGCCGACGGCTACATCAAAACCCTCACCCCGGCACATTGGAGATACGATGAGATCGTCAAGGGCGAACTTTGGGCTCGCGTGGGCGCATTGAACAAGATGGTCGAGCAATACAACGAAGCCAAAGAAGAATACGGCGCCGACACTTACCAGTGGGTCATCAACGGCATCCACAACAAAATCGCCTCCGTGCTTGACTCTCGCGAGTACAAAACCCTGATCCGCTCATCCCTCACTCCGCTCTTCACACTTAAAGACAAGTGGATCAGTGATGAGACCAAGGCATATTTCAATGCTCACGGAGGCTATGAGAACGCCCACAAAGCCAACTGGACCGTCTGGGATCCGCAGCCGAACAAAAAAAGCATCACGACATCAGCGTCCGGCCAGACCGGGAAAGTGATTGAGGAGGTCGGGGCTGGTGCTACGGTTGACATCGAGGGAGTCCTGTATGTCCTGCACAACTCCAACAACGGCGGCGCATCCCACGCATTCATCTCGGAAGTGGCGAAGACGGCCGTTGCCGGCAAGAACATCGTGATCCCGGACTATGTCACATACAACGGTAAAAAATATCCGGTGACGGAAATGCGTGGCAATATTTTCTCCGGCACCGCCATCAAGTCCGTGAAACTTCCGTCCACGTTGACGGAGATTTCCAATTCGGCATTCCGCGAGACTCCTATAACTGAAATAGTAATCCCGGCCTCGGTCAAGATAGTTCAGGGTTCGGCTTTCTACGGCTGCAAGAACCTCACGAAAGTAGTCTTCGAAAACGACGTCATGGATGAAGTCCACGGCTGTTTCCAGAAGTGCATAAATCTGAAAAACGTCAAGTTCCCACGCCGCGTCGGACTGATGAGTTACGATATGTTCGAGGGCTGCGTCAATCTCACAGAAGTGATGCTTCCGGAGAATCTGAGCGAAATTTATTCATCCATGTTCAGTGGCTGCAAGAACCTCAAGAATGTGGATATCCCGGCGAGCGTGACCAAGGTCGGCAACAGCGCATTCTCGGACAGCGGCATCACCTCGCTCGACCTCTCCAATGTCAAGGAATTCGAAGGGTTCTGCTTCTCCGGATGCAAAGCGCTCAAGACTGTCAAGCTGAACTCCAGCCTGAAGGAGAATTTCCTTATGGAGACCTATCAAGAATTCACGGAATGTCCGTTACTGGAAGTCAAGTACATAAACAACGAATATGTCTTCCCGGAAGGGTTCATCTTCGTAGACGGCAGCAAGTAGAGTCATGAAAAAGATATTATTTCTACTTTCAGTGGCGGCACTGCTGCTGCCTTTGGATAGTTCGGCCCAGAGCAAGCCGAAGATCAAGTCAGTGGATTTCACTATACAGGTTCCGACCCCGGGGATGTCGCTTTTCGATGCACGCGAGATGCAGTTCACATCTGCGAAGACCGAGTTCGGAGACCTTGCCGCCACGGGCGGCATCCAAGTCCAGGAGATTGACTGGATCGGGGATTTCCGCGAGGACGATGAAGGGGACATGTTCTTCAAGGACGGGTTCATATACAAGGCCCGGATCAAGTTCATGGTAGACCCTTCGGGCAAGTACGACACCGATTACATATTCAAGGACAACGACTACTACATCGACGGCAGCCGCATCAGCGCCACAGTCAACGGAGTGCAGGCCAAGGTCGAGCGCAGCGCTCCTTACTTCATCGACATTGAGGTATCCATGCCTGTTGGAGCCGGTGGAAAAGGCTCGATGCGTGATCTGGCACAGAGCAGCCCAACGGACTATGAGCTCAACAAGGACTCATACCGCGCATCGCAGAAAGCGTATTCAATCGCCGAGGCCGATGCTGCTTGCCCGGATGTGAGCCCGCTTGACGTGATAACCATCAATAATACGTATCACGCGGCGTTCCGTGCCATGCGCGAGTTCGGAGATGAGTTCATCGGGCATAAGAATATGCTTGTCACCAAGGTAATCGTAGATACCGATGACGAGCGCATATATGGAGATGTGGCATCGGACGTCAACAATACCATACAAGGCCCATTCAACATCAGGGAAGTCTGGCTCAGCGACAAAGTCGATGCGGTAAAGTTCATACGCGCCATATTCGCAGTAATGCAGGGTTATACACCGGAACACAGCGATATCTACTGCCCCGAGTTCAGTTACCTCTTCCATACCCAGCGTGCCACGCTCTTTATCCCGGAGACTGCTGTAGCCGATGTAAGGGCGATGTTCAGCCGTCCGACCTGGAGTTTCCGCACACTGTTCTCGCTGAAAACCTACTCCGGCGACGTGCACTCCGCACAGGGAGCCGGTGCGACGGCAGCCAAACCGTTCTGCACAAGCCACGTATTCACCGACAAGGTAGCTGCGGCAGACAAGGTTTTCAGGTACGGCACCTGTAGCAATTGGCCGGAATATTATTATTCCTGCAAAATCTGCGGAAAGTGCGAACACAATGACAAACACGTGTTCAGTATGAACAGGCCAACGTGGGAGGTCCGGGCTCATCAGTATGATCAGCCTGTTGCTGATGACCAGGCTTATGTCGGAGTCAACTCCGCCGGGCAGCATGTATGGTGGTACAGTTGCATCTGGTGCGGACACTCCGAAGGCTATGACCAGAGGCACATAACCAAAGCAGAATGGCAGGCAAGCGGCACAGAGGGAACATACGAGAGCTATAGGGACGCCATGGCCGACATGACAAAACAGTTCGAGGAGAGTGCCCTTCTGAAGACCACGGCACAGCCGGGGATGTTCATTCTCAAAAAAAAGTCGGACTCAAAGATGAGTCCTGCCTTCCAGAGTAGTGTGAACTTCGCCCTCAATGACAACCTCTTGGATGAAAGTGTCCTTGGCAATGATTATACACTTCCCCTGAATCACCGCCAGCTCAACTCGCTGGCCGAGCATCTCGTGAAAGAACTTACCGGCAGCGAGGCCACGGCGTCCTCCATTGGCCTGGACAAGGCTCTTGGCGGAAAAGCCCCGGCAGACGACTCCCCTGTCTCCCGCCAAGAGATGGCCGCCGTGATGTACCGTGCCCTTAGGTATAAAGAAGATTGCGGAGTAATCTCATATACGGAGTTCGTTTCTGGGTTGGATAAATACTCCGATCACATCCGCATTGCCCCTTGGGCCAAGGAAGCCATGGCATTTATGGAGGCTCTCGGGCTTATGAACGCTTCTTCCGGCGGTACCCTCTTTCCAGAGAAGACCTGCTCCATCGAAGAAGCCATAGACCTGACCGAGAAGTGCACGCACGCCCACCAGCTCGGCTGGTATCAGGCAAGGTCGTGGGGCGAAGGTGACGGCAGATCCTATTTTGGCAATGTCTGTTATATACCTCACCAAGAAATGAGTACCAACCATACCTATGCCCCGGGTGAGAGGGTTTGGGTTACTGGACCGCGTTTGGGCGGGTCATCGAAATCCCTTCCGATTTTGGAGCCGTACACCGGCCAGATTCTGTATGTGGATGCCGAGTGGTTCCGTCCTGTGCGGAAGTTCGTCTATACATCGAAGCGCACAATCACAGGACCTATCATCTTCCAGGATTATTTTGATGGTGTTTCCATCAAGACTTTCTAAAACGAAGAAAGCGGCTAAAAAGGCAATAGACAGATGAATATCCGACGCCAAGGCGTACACGCGCAAATTCCTGACAGGATCTGCAAACTGCCGGGCAGATAAACGTAAAGCGGATAAAAATGCGCTGCTACTCTCGTAAAAGTAAACACAAAGAGGTGAGAGAAGATAGAATATTGTACTTTTGATAGGTGGTTCTCCTCGACTGTTCGAGGAGAACCATTTTTTTGAGTTTCCTCTCCCGCTGGTCGTACAGCGTTTCGGGATACGGTCGTACAGGACGGTAAGCCTCGTTTTTGCTGGTTCCGTCTAGCCGGGCTCGGTGATGACGCTGCCGGAGAGTTCCGATTCTGCGACCGTTGCGATGAGTACTTCCGTTTTTTCACTGCCTCTGCGGGTAGCTTCTTTCACCGCTCCGGGTAGATCTTTTGCCAGCCGCTTGCCCATGGCAGCCCTCTTCCACTGTTCCCTATGAGTTTCCATTATCGCCACGAGTATTGTATCTTTTTCGGCAAGAAAGCGACGCAGAGTGTCTATTTCGCCGCCAGGTATGATTGTAGAGTACCGTTGTCCGAGTACGCCGAGCATACTGTCCGTTCTCATGCGATGCGTATGGTATTTGTCCCTTTCCGCATCACTCCATCCTGCCGCAGCCTCGCCTTGCAGGGCAAGCCCGGTGACGTGGCGATGGGCGATGTGTATGTCCTCGTACATCCTCCACAGCCGTGCCACGCTGCCTTCCACTTCCCGCATCTGCCGCCGCTCATATATCAAAATGGCGATCATACTGCCTATGACCGCCACTAAGATGATATATCCGAAAATGATTTTATGCTGCAATGGCATTCGTTTCTTTTCCATCCGTATCACTTCTTATTCAAAATGCAATTTCTTACCACGGCAGACCTTGCAAGCTCGACCTGCCACAAGACTCAACAAAATCTTTCTATCCTTCTTCTCCCAACAGATGGAAGAGCATACAACACTTCCTCCTTTCTTTATCCGGATACTGTCCTAACAGCTTTTGGAAACAGTCGTCAGTACACCGGTTTCTCAGAAAGCAAGGACGGGACGCACATTGTCACTGCCGTCGAATTTACTTGCCCAGATGCAGCGCACCATGCCTTGGAAGTTGTTCAAAATCCAGTACCATGTGTGGTACTTCGAGTGCTCCGAAGACGAACAAAACGAGACGAGGTTGTTGAATGTATCCTTGTCCCCAACGGCGATATTCTCCATCCATTTGTTCAAAGCGGCGGGAACATCTCCTTGGCTCTTCCAGAGGAATTCTCCAGTGTCTGGCGAGGTTTGCTGGGTAACGTCCGCCAAAGCCGGACAACCGCCCAGATTTTGCAGGATGTCCCACCATTGGCCGGAGGCTGGAAGATACCAGCCGGTCGTGGTCGCAGGAACCGGACAGGTCGTGTTATAATCATAGGCGGCCTTGAATGCGGGATAACTGTCGAAGTTGCCGCGATTGGTGCGGATATGCTCGCAATTTCCGTAACCGCTGATGTCGTTGTAGTTATCGGCTTTCGTCCTGCATGTTGTAAGCCCCTCATCCATACCGAAAAGGCCCCACGCTTGTCTTGTCGCGATATTCTTCACAGCCATGACAAGGCCATGGACATTACCTTCTCCGCCTAACTTCTCTTTTTCCTTTGCACCGATACGGCTCTTGTCCGTCTGGAAAACGATGCCGACGACTTTAGCCGCCTGCACCGTCGTTTCGTCCGCCTCTTTCGGAATCAGATACCCCGTCGTACCGTTATTTTTCGTGCAGTAGAAGTCTCCGATGCGGGCAATGCCCGATTCGGCATAGGTGACGTTCTTTATGGTTTCCGCCGCGCCGTCCACCTTGTATCTCTTGTATTCCCCTACGACAGGATGGGACGCGGACGTGGTGATGGTAAACTCCCTGTTCCCCCCGTCATAACATCCCTCGATAGTCGGCATGGACGAGTGCACCAAGTAGCGGTAAGTGCCGTCAGCCATGCGCAGCGGCTTGGCGGTGCCTGTGAACGTAGCTTCTGCCCCCACGGTGTAGTCGGGAACATTCGCGTCGATAAACTTGTAAACGGTCTTCGGCATCTCGATGACGGCCAACGCCATGCGGTGTTTCATGGCGAAAGAGAGGTGGATGGTGTTGCCCGTCCCTGTCGTTGAGCCTCCGGCTGTCATCAGGTCGGAGGCGGTGTAAGCGGCATGGGTGCTCTGGTCGTCCCCGGGTTGCCAGCCATCAATGAGCGGCTTGAAGAACTCGGCATCGGTCATGACCGCCCCCTCCGCAGGTGTGGCAGTCTTGCCCGCCATGTCCGCCTGATAAGGATAGTAGAGGTAGTAGCTCTCTCCATCCATTCCGGCGGCAAGCGTCGTACCGTCGGTTTTCCACATGATGCCGCCCGTGGCGGCATCCTTTTCGGCTGTCAGCTTCACGTTTGAATAAACCGGCTTTCCGCCGCGCACCATGTAGAATCCGCAGGCATCGCCTTCGGTGAACTCGGTGGTGTAGCCGTTCTCCACGGCACGGGTCTCGACACGGGTTTTCATATTCTCAACAGCCGATGTATATCCGCCATCGGTAACGGAGATTGTCAGTTGCTGCGCCTTGTCTTGCACGGCAGGGAACTCTTCTTGCGTGCAGGATACAAGCAGCAGGAGCAACGCAGCTTGCAAGAGGTGGTATATGTTTTGTATCTTCATATTCTTAAAGGACTAAATAGGCAAATAGTTCAGAAAGCAAGGACGGGACGGACAGCGTTACTCCATTTCTTATAGACAAAGTCGCAGCACACGTAATCAGAGGAGTACACGTTCCAGTTCCGTGCGCGGAACTGATTTAACTCCGATGACGACCAAAAACGGTCACCGGTGGTAAAATCATTCTTGCTGTCGGCTGCAATTTTATTCATCCAAGCATTCAAGGCAGCTGGAACATCGCCTTGACCTAGCCAACGGAAATCACCGGAATCCGACGAGGTTTGCTGACCTTTATCCGCCATAGCCGGACAACCGCCCAGATTCTGAAGGATGTCCCACCACTGACCGGAGGAAGGAATAAACCAGCCTGTGGTATTACGAGGTGGGCGGTATTCATTTATACTGTACATATCATTCCATTTCTCGACGGCTTCGAAGGCCGGATATGCCTCAATTCCACCGATACTATTTGCATGGTCAAGAATCTTGGTGTAATTGTGCAGACCGCTGATGTCAGAGTAGATTTCAGACTTGGACCAGCAGTCTTTCACGTCTTCCAAATTATTCTCTTCATGGCTCCATTGGATATCTGTTGCGGTGTTCTTTAAGGCCATTACAAGGCCATGCACATTCCCTTCGCCCAATTTGGACTTTTCGGCAGTGCCGATACGGCTCGGGTCCGTCTGGAAAACGATATCGATGACTCTTCTTTCTATTTCACTTTTTGTTTGGAGTACGGGAGCAGGCTTGGGGCTTGCTATCTTCATACTGCCGTCAGTATAGATTTTGCGCAGGCCGCCGTCGCTCCACGTACCGTCGGAGTAGAAGTAGTCACCGATTTTAAGTTCATCCGCCGTGAATCTTTGCTTTACCCTTTTGGAGGTGACGTTCTCCTCGCCATTTGCAACCCACGTGCCACTGGTCACCGACTGCACATCAATGCCGTTGGCTTTCACGGTGATGGTGTAGGCATACCGCTTGCCACCGAAAAACCCAAATTTGCCGGCAGCTTCTGTTTCGGGAGTGTAGGTAAAGTCATTGCTGCCTATGCTGATTCGGATGAGCGGCTTGCCCGTCATATCCTGCGGCGGCACTAACGCCTCGTATTTCTTCGTTGCGGCATCGTAATAGGGCTTTATCTCGCCGTCCGATTGGTCACCCGGTGATACCAAGCCGGCGGTTGAGTGCGTTAGCGGGTCTCCGAAAATGGTGACGGTCGCACCCTCCAACTCCTCTTCCGTAATGCCTTCGCCAGCTTTGAGAATTACTTCGATTTTCGCCATGCGGTGGATGAAACGGAGATTTATGGCTTGGTCATAACGCCCTATGGCACTGGCGTACAGGACATCGAAAGCGGCGTACCCGCCACTTTGGTCGGAAATATCCGTTTCCGATTCTATGTCCGGGGTCCATGCACTGACGCGGGCTTCATCGGTGTTCTTCCAATAGAAGGCATTATCGGCATCCTTCGGGCTTGCATTGCCCGATGCGTCCATCACGTATGTTTTGTTACCAAACACGCCTTCCAGTGACACTCTAATCTCCTCGCCGCCCGTCCACGCATCCTTACCTCCGGCGCGGGTCTGCGGCTGCGCCACCTCCGCCGTCAGTTGCAGCGGGTACTTGCCGTCGGGCAGGGGCGCGGTGCTTTCATCCTCACTGCTACAGGAAGCGAGCACCCCACAGATGAGCATCATAACCGGCAACCAGCCGCCGATGCGCGGCCACGGCCTTCTCGCTATGTTCCTTATTATTTTCATATTGTCTTTATTTATTTCGTTTTGTGCCACTGCCCGTTGCGACGCGGGCTGCCGCACCATTTATTATATATGGCGTGCCTCCATGCTTACGCCTGATGCACGGCAGTGGCTTTCAGACACACTACATTTTTGCATCACCCGCATGGCTACCACCGTCGTTCCAGTTTTCGATGGTGCTTCCGCTAAGGGTCAGCCCCGTCTTCTTCACCGTGATGGTGTAGGTATAAGAATAACCGGCCTCCAACGCGGGTTTGATCATGTCCTTGTTGGAGTAGCTCTGGTATTCCCCGTCATCGGGAGATATCTCAAGCACCAAAGCGTTGGCGAGTGTCTGCGGGAGCAGGATCATGGTGAAAGTCATCACGCCCGTGGCGGCGTCAAAGGTTGCCACGCACTTGTCCGTGGCCGTCTTCGGGGCACCGGTGCACTGGCGTAACATCCAGTCGCTCACAACGCTGCCCGCGGTCGCGGCGGTACCGGTCTTCACATCGAACGTTCCCTCGTGAACCAGGCCGCCCAGCTTGTAGTCGGCGAATTCCAGCACGGCAGTGTCGTCGAAACCGTCGGTGTTCGACACCTGCACCTTGAGGATAAGACGGGCCATCTTGTGCTTGAAGGAGCAGTCGCTGCCGCCCGCGGCGGTGTTGTCCGTGAAGCTGACGGTCGGACTGTCTTTATCGGCCTTGGCTCCCGTGGCATGGATGTAGTCCACCTTCTCCTGTTCCGTGGTCGTGGGCTGGTTGCTTGTATTTACCGTAATCTTCCCGTCTGTACCAGGCAGGGTGGAGGCGTTTGCGCCCGATGCGTAAGGCGCGTAGGCGGCAAAAGTAAACTCGAGGAAAGCGTCCTCGAAGAAGATGCCGCCACCCGCCGTCATCGGGGTGAAGTCCGCGTTGGTGCCGGTGCTCGTGGTCGCGTATCCCACGTTCTTGTACTTGCCGCCCATGGTCGTGGTCGTGCCAGGGGCATCCACCACCATCACGCCGATTCGGTCGGCGTTCCACCCGTTGTCCACAGCACGGGTCTTCGGCCCGCTCACGCCTGCCGTGATTCGTGCTTCCACCGGATTGTTCTGTACCTCGTTCTCTTGTGTACACGCAGCCAATAGCGTTGCCGCTGCTGCAATAATGAAAAACCTCATGTTCATTGTCATAATCTTGTTTTTTTGATTAAAATATTTATCGTCAGTTAGCATCCCCATTGCCGCTTTCTACCTCGTTCCAGCCCGTGATGGTTGCGCCCGTTACCCCGGCCTCTACGGGCAAAAGCAGATTACCCGTGAGTTTAACCGGTTTGGTGCCGTTATTGAAGTCCCTTATGGCCTCGGTAAGGTCGCTCACTACCCGCTGCGTGTCACCGTTGTTGAAAGTGATGTCCACCGTCAGCGTATGCGTTTCCGTCGGGACGATGCCGAGCAGTCGGAAAAAGATTGTGAACTTGTTGTCGTCCTGCCTGAAAGCGTTTGTTACTTGTGCCGCTACACTCCGGTCGCCTGTTGCCATATCCGCTGCCGAAGCCACGCCGGAGAGCGTTGCCGTAGCCGACTGTACACGGCTGTAGTCGCCTTCCGTGGCGGTCAGTTCGATGTCGAGCCTGCGCACGTATTGTCTCATCGGGGCGGTGACGTGCAGGGTGTCGTCCGCCACGACGCTGATGTCCTGGTGCGAGGCGAAGAGGTAGCCGGGGTGCGGCTCTATTGCACCCGTCAGATCCACCGGATTCACCGTTGCCTTGTTTCCGTCGATACTAATCCCCTCCGGGGAGTTGTACACCGTCAGACCGTAGCCACCGGGCGCGAGCAGCGCGTCGAACACGTTGGTCGCTGCGCTCACGTTCTGTTCCCTCCCGCCGATGCGCAGTGTGTATGCCTGCGGTATGTCCGCCTCGGTGCTCTTTCCGCTCCAGTCCGTGGTTACGACCACCGCCCCACGGTCGGGGTGCGGCGTGTCATAGAGGTCGTCCTTCACGCACGAGGTCAGTATGGTCACCGCACCTATTAGATATAATAAGGTATAAGCCTTTCCGTATGCTCCCATATATTCCTTTATCTGTCGTATGATTGTCGTTGTATTCATTGTTCCTCCTTTCCGCTAAAAGATGTTCCACACCAGGGTGACACCCGCCGAGACGGGGCCCCACCAGTTCTTTGTTTCGCTGCCGCGCCTTACCCTCACGCCGTTGATGACCACATACTTGTCATAGTCGGCATGGATATAGCCCAACCCTAAGGAGAAGTCCATCGAGAGGGCATTGTTCAATTTCAGTTGGTAGCCTCCGGTGATGCCTCCACCCGTAAGGTCTCCCTGTTTGCCTGTCGCGGAGAGCTTATAATTGAACTGCCCGGTCTTGAACATTACACCAAGGTAGCCACGCTTCTCCTTACCTATATAATGGCGGAATTCGGGAGCCACTTCCCAAAGGGCGTATCTTCTGTCCTTTTCATTCCACGACCACGAAGTCCACGATCCGTTCACGGATATTCCCCATGACGGGTTGATGCGCCACTCGATGCCGAGGTCGGGCGTGAACGTCGCCCAACGCAGCAGGTTGGCACGCAGTGATAATCCCAAAGTTGTGGATGATGCCGGCAGTACGGATTCAGGCTGATTTTCCTGTCCGGAGGATGCCTTTGTCTCCTCTGCGTCTTGGATTGTTTCTGTAGCCTTGTCGTTTTCACGGAGTGACTGTTCCTTTTCTTCCTCGTAACCGGGATGTGTATCCTCCACAATAGCCGGCACTTTCTCTTTCGGCAGTATGATACGCACCGTCACGAAGTCGCCATCCGAGGCATGGTTACGGGTGATGAAGTTGTTTTCACGCAGTCCTTTCCGGGTGATCAACTCTGATTTCACACGGTTGGAACGTATCTTCGCAATGGCAAGGCTTGCCCGTTCCGACTTGCCGGAGTTACAGTATCCGTCCACGTAAAGAGGCAGCCGTCCCTCCACTATGTCCGGTTTGTTACTTTCGATGCACTCTAGAAGGCGCGTAAGTTCCTGACCATTACCGTTCCATGGCACATAGAACATGTCCTTCTGCGGCACGAAGCGGAAGGTGTAGGTCGTGTCTGCTTTCTGCTGCGCCATTGCCGGAAGCAACAGCAGTGTCAGCAGTGCGGTCGT
>OGCM01002906.1_pt1 | contig 14476 bp, 10 predicted proteins | sample 1570151 | NCBI WGS metagenome assembly OGCM01 (sample SAMEA4370582, study PRJEB24528) | human gut metagenome
AATAGGGACTTTTACCCCTTAGAAGCTCCCACTTCTATAAGTGGGAGTAGTTCACCTGGACAGACTTCGTCAATGGGACAGTGAAAAATACGGCAAAGCATCAAAAGCCATCGGTACAAACAATTTGTACCGAGCAAATGGCAGAACAGTAGACGAAATTGAAAAATTCCTAAGCGTTTACATGGATAAACCATGTAAACTGTTATCCGCCGGAGAAAACTTAGGATATGACGGTTATCACTACACGTATTTGACTTATCAGAAATTAGATTCATAATACAAAAATCGCTATGGAATATTCCATAGCGATTTTTTTAGACATAGAATTTTAACGCAGAATTTTCTTTCATGAAATCCCAGAAATATACTACAAAATTCCAGATAATCATTACAGCACTTCCAATTGTGCCTTCCAGTAATGCTCTGATATACAAAATAATATCACATAATTTCGTACCAACGCATAACTGAGCAAACATAGAAAACACATCATACTTAAACAATGTCTGACAAATTGGAAACATTGTACCAAGTGGTGTCTGATATGTAATAAAATGCATGATTTCAACAAACAATGTCAAACCAATCCACCAGCTTACTATTCCTCGTAATTTCTTAATAAAAAATACCGATATACCAATTCCTAATAATAAATATATCATTGCACGAAATGAATCACTACTTAATACAGATGGATTCAATTGACTTAACGCCGCATCATGCAATTCTGTCAACATTTCTTTCATAGATTTTCCGCACCATTCCTTTCATACATAAATTAAGAAAATGTCAGAAAATCATCCTGTTCAGCTTTCTTGACAATCGAACCAAACTTCTTTTCAGCTTTACTACCATAATCCTGCATCTTAATCGCATTCATACGTTCCTTTGACATTCGACCATAACCAGCTGAAGCTGAGATTAAATCTGGATTATTCATCGGTTTTGTCAATCGCTTTCCATGTGATGGTTCTACTTGTACAGGTTGCTTTGCCTGCATTTTCCGCTCCTGTTTAATTTGCAATCGAGATGAAACACCCTGTAAACGCAATGCGTCCTGACGCATCTGCATTTGCGTATGACTATCTGCATTTTGCGTGTCAATAACTTTTCGTTGTAACTGTTTTGACATCACTCACACCCCACTTTCATATTTATTATTATATACTGAAACATCATAATTGAAAAGTACCAAAAAATATAGGGAACACAGAAACTGTGTTCCCCACCTGCATCACAAGATTCTTATAATCCCAACTCAGCTTTCATACGTGCCAGTTCATCATCAACTGATACGTCATTTCCACCTGATGCATACTTATCAGCCAAATCATCCGTGCTATGTACGCCTTCATTCAATTCAGCTTCTGCATTGGCTTCATCCAGCATCTTATTTGCTTTTGCTTCCATTCTATCGAATGCAGCCATAGATGCATCTGTATCGACACCACTGGTCATCTTATTCATATGAGCCTGTGCCTTTGCCGTAGCAACTTTACCCTTAATAGCATCTTTACGTGTTTCCATTGATTCAATATCATTTGTCAGCTTATCATGCATCTGACGCATCTTTTCTGCATTTGCATGAGCAACATCATATGTAGACTGCAAAGATGTTCTTGTTTCTTCCAACTGCTGCTTTCTTGCAATTAATGTCTTTGCATCAGTCTCATTGCCTGACTTCAGAGCGTTCTGAGCAGCCGTTGTATACTTCTTAATTTCAGCATCATTTTCATCCAGCTTACGCTTCGCATTTTTTTCATCAGCCATTACTGATGCTGTCTCTTTTTTCACATCTGCCAAATCTTTACGTAAATCCAAAAGTGTCTGGTCTACCATCTTTGCCGGGTCTTCGCACTTGTCAAGTAATGCATTAATATTACTCTTCATAATATCTCCAAATCTCTGTAAAATTCCCATAATCGTTAGTTCCTTTCTTATGTTATTTATTTATATTTATTTAGCAAATCGTCTTCCGATTTATCAAGAGGTGTATTCAAAATACGCTCTGTCTCTTCTGCTTTTTCTTTATCGCGTTTGAATTTCATACGCAACATACGAATAATAACAAAACCGCCTGCACAGACAATAACCAAAATAACTACATATTTTGCAACATCAGCACCTGTAGTACTCTTATCCATGATACGTTTTGCCGTGCTATCAAATGTTTTAACAATCATATCGTCTGTGGACATATCCGTTGCCCAGTATTCATCAATATACGCCCAAAAAATATCAACAGCTTCAGAATCCATAACTGATGTAACCTGCTTACCATTTACATAACACATATAGCCAACATCATCGTCTGTATTCTTCTCAGCAAAATACATGAATAAAAATGTACCTTCGTTATCGATATTCTCTTCATAATATTTATTGGCATACGCTTCTTTTTCTGACTCTGTCTTCAAAGATTCATCATATTCATGAAATACGACATACGGCTGAATACCTGTTTTGTTGTAAAAGTTTTGCAATCGTTTTTCAGTCTTGGATAAATTATCAATCCAACCAATTTCATCCACAACACAGTTATTATCAAATGCTACGCCTGTATGTACTTTTTCACGATTCTGTGTACTTGCCGGAATATTCCCTTTCGTAGATAAACCGCTAAATATAGCAATCACAAATATAATTGCAACAATAATACCTGTGATTCCTGAAAAACCACCACCGCCGTAAAAACGTCTGCCAACATACGTTGGTCCATAATGATTGTAATTTCCGAATGAATTGGAATGATATCCACCACCAAAACTTGGTCCTGAATGACTGGAACCAGACCCAGCTCTATGGCTACTACCGCCGCCAAAAGAATGTCCACCACTCATTCGAGAACCTGAATGACCACCAGATGAATGTCCACCAGAATGACCACCGCCACCTGCTCTACCCATAATATGTCCTCTCTTAATAAATTCAAAATTTCAAACAAAAACAGAGAGTCGCAGATAATACGACTTTCTGTCCATATATCTGATGTTTTTATCATATCAACAAAACATCATTTAGTCAATATATTTTACGCATAATCCAAATCATTCGTGGTCTGATTTTCGGATGAAATATTGCCAAATTTTGCTTCCGCTTTTGCAATCTTATCAGCATTAGACATTGATTTGTCATTTGACTTCGTCTGCGCCCTTGACTCTACCAATGATTTGCCAGAACCAGCATGTGATATTGTCTTTGCATTTGCTGATTTCATTGTATCAGCTTTTGACTTATCCGATGTTAAATCATCATCAATTCCGGCATTCGCATACATACTCATATCATCTTCTGCTGATGCAGACGAAAGTTTGTCATTTTCTGCAGCCATATCACCAACCTGATATTCATCATAATTCGTAACGCCTGTAATCTCCATCTTTGACAATGACTTTTTATCCTTATCAGATAAGAAATCATATTTGTTATCCATGTCTTTAATTGCATCAATAAACGGCAATGTTGCTGATGACATAACTTTTCCAAGTCCGTCTGTCGCTTTCTTTGAATTTTCAGTATTTACACCATACTTCTTTTCAATCTCAGATACAGCACTGTTATCATACGCATCCAGACATTTCATGACTGCCATACATTGCTCAGATAACGCTTTCTTATCTTTACTTGATAACTTATCAGAAGAATCAGCCATTTTCTGTGCCTTTTCTTCTAACGCTGCTGCAGATGTATTCATCATAGTCTGAATATCCGTAATTTCCGTATCAGTTGCACCTTTATTTGCTGCAGTAAGCAATACACCGTCATTGACAATTTTCTTACCATTTGCAGACATTGACTTGTCAATGTTCAATGCTTTATCTGATGATGCTGCTGTTTTTACAGATGACATATCCGATTTTACACGCTCATCTACAGTAGAACGCGTCTTATCAGACTTATCTTTCTCTTTTGCATCCTGTTTCTGGTCTGCTTCTGACAAATGCTTCTCAGACTTTGTCTTATTCTTACATGATACTTCATCATTACCAAGTTTATCTGAAATATTTGTCAACGCCTTGCCAACCGTACTATCTTTGCCAACAAAACCTGTTACTGCATCTAACACTGGTTTCATAGATTTTGGTAAGATACCAATCGCCTGTAAACCAAAAGTTGCAACACCTGCAATCAATGTATTGCCTGTTACTTTCTTTAACAACCAAAATTCACCCAATGAAACCGCACCACGGTCTAACAGATTACCAGCATCGCCAAATTCACTAGATTTTTCGTTCTGTTCTTTGATATCGGTTGTCTTTTTTGTACCGTGTTTCGTCTTTACAGACCCACTAGATGCCAAACCATCCGTCTGTGCTGTCATATCATTGGATTCTACACCATTTACTGCATCGAATTCTTTCAATGATTTATTAACTTCCGATACTTCTTTCTTCGTCTTGGTATCTACATCCGTACGATTCAACGTATCGGTATCTTCATCATAATATTTTGAATAATTACCCTCTAAGTCAGGCATTATCTCATTATTAGAACCCGTGTACATTCCCTGTGCAGCCGTCTTTGAAACATTAGAATCTGTCAAGTCTGTAACGGCTTCAGAACCAAACTTATTTGCAGTCTCATCTGTACCAAGCTTTTCTGTATTATAATACATACCACGAGTTACCTGTAAATTCTCGCCTGCTTTACCATATGCTTCTGTCAAGTTTGTACAACCGGAAAACATTTCTGTTGCGTCTTTTAATCCGGCTGGCATTTCCCATGTACCACCTTTACCATCTTCTTTGGCTTTTTTACTAGCAAAAACAGCACCACCTACACTAGCCACAGCACTACCTACACCAACAGCTGTTCCTGCCACTGCACCAACAAGTGTACCTGCACCCGGAACAACAGAACAAGCCATAGCACCAGCAACGGCAGCACCACCAATAGATGTACCAACACCTGCAGCCACTTCACCCACAGATGAATGTTCACCCGTTTTCGCATTTTTAGCTGCACGTTCTATTTTAGTACAACCCTTAAAAGCTGCATGTGCAGTCTCTACAGAATCTGGAATCTTTGGAACTGTTTCCAAATCTTTATTACCATCAAAAGAATAATCAAGTGATTTTAATCCCTCAGGAATCGTAATATTGCCACCATATACTTGGTCACCCTGTGTCCAAGAATTATCTTTGTCAATATAACGTAAAATTGGAATTTTAGTGCTTACTCCGCTGGCGGCATCTGTGACAGTCTTTGTACCCAAAGCCCACTCTGATGAATCGTATTCAAACGTACCAAGGTCACCTTCGTACTTAACCTTGCCACCACCTTTGCCAGTAATCTTTCCACCAAGGTTAGCAACCTCTTTTGTTTTACCATTACTAACATCATCCAGACGTTTGCCGTCCTTATCTTTGATACTGATAGTATCGGCTTTACTACTCTGTTTTGTCTTTGTACCGATAGTCGTTTCACGCTTCTTCAAAGCAGCCTGAGCAGTCTTTAACTCTTCGTCTGTCATTTCAGATGCAGGCTTTGTTGCCACATTCGCATCCCATGTAATAACATCTTCCGCATCTTCTTTGGAAGCATCTTCTTTGGAAGCATCTTCTTTGGAAGCATCTTCTTTGGACTTATCCTTTGATTTGTCAGACTTCTTAGATTTCTTATCGTCTTCATCTGAATCCGGTAATACTAATCCATCTTCTTCTGCCAGCTGTCTCTCAACAGCAGATAATGCTTCGTCATCATATTCATACGTTTTCTTTGCTATATCTGACTGTTTCTTTGCCTGACTTAATTTCTTTCCTGCCATAAAAATCTCCTTTCTGAAACATCAATCACAGCATACAAACCGTGATTGACTGTATCTCATATTATTTTCCCATGTCCATGTCGTAAGAACTCTCTGGAGCATTTGCTTTATCCAAGATATGTTTGAATTTATCTTCTGCCATCTGACCTCTATTTGCCGTACTCAAATCATTCTTACGAGCCTTTGTAGCATTCTCCATCTGTGCCACACGACTGGTAACACCTACAGTACCTGTCGTATAACCATTGGTTTTGTTATCAGATTTATCCGATTTCACAACTGACATATCAGATTCTTTATCAACCGTCTTATCCATCGTCTTATCTAAACCTGTATTTTTCTCAGGCTCCAACTGATGTTCTTTTACATAATCGGAATATGTCGTTGTTACACCCTGTAAATGCATGTTGTCCAACTCTTTCTTATCAGCTTCTGATAAGAAGTTATTCATTTTATTCGAGTCACCAATAATGCCATACATATTTTCCGATGCATGAGTCATTAAATTACCAAGACCTGCTTTGGCAGTCTCTAACTTCTCAGGGTCATCTTTGTATTTCTCATTGATGCCTTTTAATGCTTCGTCATTATATGCCTTTACACCGCGTGCCATCGTCATATAATTGTTTGCAACATCCGAATAATCCTCAGCTGTTGCATCATCCGGCGTTAAACGTACCGCAGAATCCATCTGCAACTCACGACCCATAACGTTCATAGAACTGGTCATAACCTGAAATTTGCTATCCTTTGCATCTTTCATAGATAAGAAATCATCATCAGAAACAGCTAAATCAGCAGACTCTTTCATATGTTTATTGGATGCTTTTAACTGCTCATCACGTAATGACTGCTTTTCAGCAGTTGGTATATAATCTTCAGACTTTGATTTTGCATCAGTCATTTCAGATTTAGATACAGACTTTTTATTCAAAGCATCCGTTGCAATACTACCGTTTCCACGCTGCATCCGAGCTTCCATAGCTTCCTGCTGAACCTCATGTGCATCTGTTCCATAACGGTCTTCTAACTGATTCGCAACTTCTTCGAACTTAGAACCAATAGCTGAATCTGTACCAAATACACTTGCAACTTTATGAAACATTGATGCAAATATATTGTTGTATTTCTTCTCCGGTATTGCATCCTTTGTATCCTCAGGTAATACATTATTTGTATTATCTGATAATACATCTTTTGTTGCATTATTATTTGGCATCGTCTCTGACTGATGTTCTAACGTCATTGCCGTCTGATTCTGCGTTTTATCTGCTGGCAAATTGATTGCATCCTGATATGTATCTGCAGAATATGCTGCAGTCATATCACCCCGATTATATGCATCTCTTTCTAATTCTTCCTGTTGCTGTAAAGCTGCCATACTAGCATATGCCATGTCATCATTTTCTACAGTCTGATTGACCTGATTATTATTTGCCATAATCGTTCATCCTTTCTTAATTTCATCATATTATTTGTCTTTCTACTAACAATATCATACCAAAAAATACATAGAACACAAGATTATTATTATACAAACAAATGAGAAATTTTACGCTCGGACTGTAAAAAATCAAGATACTCACGTGCAGGTATTTTTGAATAAATGCTACGCTTATAATTCAAAAAATCACGCATCACATGTTCTCTGGTTTCAACGACGGACCGTTCTTTCCATCCAGTCGATTTATTTTTATAATAAATCGTAATCATATCACTATTAAAATTTACATGTGCTTCATTCTTTGCATATTCATTATGTGTCCAATACAAATCGTCTTTTTTAACAACAAACGTAATAAATGTATTCGGCACAATAAATGTACTCAAAAAGCTAATCATAAACGAATGTTCATCTTCATTAATTGCCTTTTCTTTCATACACATAAGGTCAAATTTCTGATATTCACGCTCAGGATATATGTCATAATATGCATCCGTAATTGTATACCGATGCACAGATTGAATCATTAATAACATATCATCCTCTGTTTCTTCATCGACACCATAATAATACATATCATAGACTGGTTCCATCAAATAAACATCACAAGTCACCTTGTCATCATGCATGACAACATCAGACTTCGGCACATAAAAACAAATCATATCATATGCATCATCAAACACACGACATGAAATTTCGAACTTATCAGCTTTGCCCGGACGCAAATCTTTCACCAAAAAATCACGTAAAATCGTCTGCACTCTATATTTTACATCATAAACATCCTGTGTCATCGTCATCGTACATCACCCCTTTTACTTAATATGTCTTATTATATCAAAAATATACTGATATATCAACGAAAAAAGAGAGTGTCACATGACACCCTCTCATAAATCTTTTTACGATATCTTATTTTATGCAAACGGTTCTTCTTCTACGTCTACAGAACCCTGCTTTTCATCTGCTGGCATTGCATCAGCAACCTGCATAGACTGTGCACGCCACCGTTCTACGGCTCTCTGCTGTAAATCAGCAAGGTCTCCGGCTTGCATCTGAATCCGTTCATACTTACCGCCCCTTAATACACTAAGTGGAATCATATTATCCTTTGGACCAATATTCACATTTACATGATTTGGTACAGTTTTTCCATTTAACTTTGTATCAAAGATATTACGTGTAGGAACAGTAACCTTTGCATATCCATTCTCAGAACCAGCATACGGAACCGATACAATTTTACACTTTGGATTTTTTGTATCATATACAAATTTTCTATCCACATTGTTCAAAAATGCATTATTCCTTGGATTTTCTTTTCCTTTTCGTGCATTCTCTGCCGTCTCTGGAGAAGTCATCAAAGTATCTTTGTACTGCTGCTCAATCAACTCAATCGGTACACGAAGCATTGTACGCTGTTTATTCTGAATGACACTTAAGTTACGAACCTGTCCAGCATTACCAAGATATACCTCATAAGTAGAATCAGGATTTTGTGCCACATCAGTCGCTTTTACTACATAATTGCTGTAGCCTGTATCAGAACGACTATCAACCATAGAAAATACTTTAAACTTACCGTCCTTTGACGTAAATAAACGATTTGGCTGCACATTATGTAAGATAATTGCATTATCATATTGTGCCGTCGCATTCGGAATATTATTTTTACGTACGGTGTTTGTTACAGGTTCCTGTGCCTTTGGTTCAACTGATTTAGTTACCGCTGCTTTTGGTACAGACGTTGTATCTGGTTCTTCAAACGGTAAAAAATCATCTAAAGACTTATCAGAATCCTGTGTCTGTTCTACAGATACATCATCAACCAATGACTTCGTTACTTTCAAAAGATTATAAGACGAAATCTGAGCTGCAGTCAATGGTTTTGAATAATGTAATTCGCCATATGCAGGTACATCAGAACCATATTCCTCTGATGGTTTTACATCATCATAATCGCACTTCTTGACCAAATTTTCTACAGGATAATAACCAACATCTAACGGTGCAATATACTGATACATATATTTTTCCGTTGACAATTCTTTACCATAATCAAATATTGCCATAAAATAGCCCCTTTCTGTTTGTATTTTATTTGTTCCAATTCATTTTAACACGAAAAAAAACATAATACAATCCACCAAAAAAGCGTCTATGATTTCATATCATAGACGCTAATCTTATGCTAGTATTACATCTTTTGCAATTGCAAAAATTGTTTCTGTTTGTGTCTCATCCTGATGCACATTTCCATGTAAATATACATCAACAACTTCTTTTGAAAGTAAATGGAACAAAATCAATTCCATAACCAAATTGTAAGCATACACAAATTTCTTTGCAAACTTCTTGCAAACAAATCCGATTACAAATAACAAACCTGCGGTAACAGCCAGATTTAACATAATACCACTTCGTGTTGCAAGGAATCCGGTCATATCAACAGAATTGACAAAGCATACACGTCCACCAATGATTGTTGTCGATAATGCATTTGACACTAACGTTGTAACAGGATTTTCAATGACTTCGATAAACGCTGTCAACAAATCCGATACAACCAAATACAACACCATCGTAAGTAACAATTCAATTACCATTGTACATACCAATACAACCAGATTTACAATACTTCGTATTGAACCTAACATTGCACCCGGAATACTCATAAACAATGAAACAGAACGTTTTAAGTTTGCTATCAACATCACAACTGCATAATATACACCAATAATTGATAATACAAACAATGCACTAAAACATGACATATAATAACAAATTCTTGAAACGCCTGAACCAATCAAATTCACAGCATAATGTTGCTGCTTCGTATAATCACTCGGTGCTTTTTCATTCGAATATATAATCATCTGACCAGAATCAAAAGTTGTAGACAAGTAATTATACAAAGATACCGTTGATAAACCGAGTTTTGCATCCACACAAGTACCGGAATGACTCAAACCTGAATATTGACCTTCTGTATATTTTACATAATCCGTATTCTTTAATGTGTTCTTACATACACCACTTTCATTACATGCTATCAACCCACCATTCGCAAGAATATTAAAGTCTTTCCACTTCGATGCATAATCGTCACTCTGTTTGAAAATATCAGAATTATCTTTATAAGAACGACCTGTCCATGAATCCTTTGTATTGATTTCACCAAACATTTCAAATATCGTATTGGTATTATCCGGTGCATTATCCTCATCAACACCTTGCTGACGACCAAGTTTATCTTTATGGTTCTTTGACATTATTGTAAGTACATCAGATTCCCACGTACCAGCCGTGTAAAAATCGCCAATCATATAGCTTTGAATCAACGATGCACCTGCCTTGTAAACATCACTTGTGATTGCTTTATTCGTACCAATCAAAGCATTTTTCAATACTTCCTGTTCGGATTTTCCTACATAACCGTTCCAATTCATTGTTGTCGGAACAGCACCTGTTGCCATATTGATGTTGGCAACAGTTCTACGTAAATCTGAATAAGAAACATCAGCTGCCTGACCAGCTTTTGAACCGCCTTTACCGTTTGAACTTGACTCCAGTTTCAAGTTTACATTCGAACCGTTTACTGTAACCGTTGGACTTAAACGATACTGCTGTGCCCAGCCTTTAAAATCTACAAAAGTTGTCGCAATCATCTGTGTACCTGATGATACTGTATCTGACGCATATCCATTCACATATTCCAGTGAACTCGTATACAACGAACCGAGAAGCGGAATACCAACACATAAAAAGGTCAATCGCAAAGCAAGCAATTTTGCTTTTGCCCAAAGTCCACTATTGTTATCTTTTCTCGAATTCCAGCCACGCTTCCACCATAATGCAGATACGATAAACAATACTAAGAACAATGGAAATACAACAAAGCCTAAATCCGACAATTTATCATAACAGTCAGCAACAAAATCTAAAATCTTTGTTGGAACCGTCGCTGTCACACTATTTGCCATAGACGATTTTAAACCTGCTGAAATTGTCGATGCATTTGCAAATAACTGAAATGGATTCAGTTTCATTAACAATTCCACAATCTTTGAAAATACCATGCTAATACCTTGACTCAATGAATAAACCAAAAACATTAACACACCCGGTATCATATGTGGAGAACCATACGCAGTACGAGTTGACGTAGAGTCCAAACCTAAATCTGCAAGCAGATAACCATATCGAGCATACAAATACATCTGATTTGAACCATGGCTTCCATTTTCTACACCTAACAATGCAGAATAATCAATAACAGAAGACGTCTTTGACTGTCTACCTGTAATAAAACTGTTAAAACCATAATCCTTATCGCCATAGCCTAACACAGCACCTATATTACCGACGTAATTCGTTGCTGCCGCAGCTAAACGATGTGTATTACTTACCGTTTCATCTTCCTTTGCAGATGATGACAACACATCGTTCATATATGATGTTAATGATGATGAAACAGCATACAATGACTGATTAATAGATTCCGGTGGTTCATCATTTGGATTTAAAGTCAGAACCGTATTCCACATAATATGAAAGATGCTTCGATACGTTTCATCACTATAATAATAATTCGGAGACGCACCTGATTTTGCATCATTTCCATTTGCAAAATATGGATTTGACTTGTAAAGCATTTCAAACATGTCCAAACAATCGGAAGCACCATTCTTAAAAGCTTCATTAAACTTCTTTGGTGCATCGTTTAATGACTCTGACATTTCAGAATGATTCTGTGATAAATCCTCAGCGTTTAAATAATCTTTTGCACGTGGACCATCTTCGAAAATATAAATTTTCAAATCACTATACTGTTTTCTCCACTTCTCAAAAACACCTTCGACATGAAAAGTACGTGTAACCTGTTCTTCTTTCTGTACACAATGTTCATGAGCACTATGTCCATGATGCGCTGGCTCATTACAATAATCGACCATAATGGTATTGCCATGAATATCTTTTACTACATTCCCATACGCATCTTTTTTTGGCACTTTCTTATCCACATGTCTATCCTGACAATGGTCACCATGATTATAAGACGGTTCCAAACCACTTACATCCACATTCGTACCATCTATACACTTATCCGTGCCAGAATGTGGATTCGAACTATAATCTTCGCCATAAACTTCGTTACCGTTTGCATCCAACCATAATTTAAACGTAAACTGATAGGTATAATCATATCCATACAACATACGCTGAAAACCAATAGCATTATAAGATGCTGCATCACCAATATTTGCATCGGAATCCGAACCTAAATTGGAACGATTAAAATAACCACCAAATGTAGATGTATCACGAGAATCCAACCATCGACTCGTATTCGCCCACATAACAATAGCTTCTTTACTACGTGTATCTTGGTTAGACGATACATGACTCATGACGTCATTTAATCCGTAAACCCATTCATGCTGATTCGCATCCTGTGTACCAGCACCGCCCCACTGTGAATCTACTGCATTCTGCATTTGTTGCATATGGTCACCACCATATGGCTGAACAAAAATCAACTTATTTATTTTTGTATTCTTCGCAGCAGACACAGTCACAGGATGTAATACTGACATCACACTTATCATGACAGTAATGATTGCCAAAAACAATGACAACCAAACAATCGTCTTACTGCGACTATTTGCACGCATATTTCATCATCACTCCTTTACAATATTTTTATGTCGAAAGACATATCTTATTTTATTATAATTCAAAAATTAGCTATTTACAAGCAATATTTTAGATGTTTTAAATTAAAAATTTTATTGATATATGAACAAAAAAGTCGATGCACAATGTACACCGACTCTTTTTTTTAAACGCTTATTCAGTTACGATATTTGCAGTTTCTTTTATTTTTTCTAATGCTTTTCTATCCAGCATTGTTCCTTCCACATTAGATTTTCTGTAAATCTTATGCAGTTCATCCTGATTTGCACAACCATAATTAGAAATATAATCAACTACGTTCTTTTTATATTCATCAGACGAAATTGTAATATGATTATCTTCTACGATTGCCTGTAAAATCAATTCGATTTTTACATTCTTCTCACAATTATCTTCAAAAGATTTCTTCAAATCATCAAGCTTTGTATACATACCTTTCGTCTGATTTGTAACAAATGTATCAACGTCCTGATTTGACTGCAGAGCCGCATTTTCATATGCAACAATATTACAAGATACATACCAATCTTTCAAAGAATCAGGAATAGATTTAACAGTCACAGTCTCTAACAATTTATTCTCAATTGCGCTATCAATCACATCTGTGTTATTTGCATCCAATTTTGTCTGTAACTGCTCTTTTACAGCTGATTTTAATTCGTCCACTGTATCATAATCTGTATCTGCTTTTACATTCTTATCATTCAATTCTTTTTCCTGTTTCACACTGTTTACAGAAACCGTAAACACAGCTTCTTTGCCCTGCATATCTGCAATATTATAATCTTCAGGAAATGTAACAGATACATCTTTCTTATCGCCAGCCTTACAACCAACAAGCTGGTCTTCAAAATCGTCAATAAATGATTTTGAACCAAGCTGTAAATCATAATTTGTAGCTGAACCGCCTTCAAATTCTTTTCCATCGATTTTACCAACATAATCAATATTAACGATATCACCAGATTTTGCAGCACGGTCCACAGTCTCAGCTTTCAGCATTGATTTCATCTGCTTTGTTACCATATCATCTGTTAAAGTAACAAGACTGGAAGCACCAATCTTTACATCGATATTTTTATAATCACCCAAATCAACATAATCAGACGCTTTATAATCAGGATAATCCGGCAACGATTTCAAATCGACTATTTTTGTCTCTGATGTAGCTTCCGTATCAGACTTTGATTTTGCAGTTCCACAACCAAATAACATTGTTGTACACATAACAGCACAACATGCGGTCATAATCATTTTCTTTAATCGCATAATAAAAATCTCCTTTATCACTTATTGTAAATTACAACTCATTATACAAAATCTAAATGCAATAGTCAAGAATATGCTGATATATCAGCACATTTTTATTGTACAAAAAAGTTATCCACAAATTTATCCACACAATGTGGATAAAATAAAAGACACCGACAAAATTGTCAGTGCCTTTCAACCGGAATCAATCCGGTTCTCTCTTGTAATTTTCATAATTTCTTGTGAGACAAGCCGTATTATAACAGATTTACAGTATTATGTCAACTAAATATTGGAAAATATATAATACATTC
>OGCM01002916.1_pt1 | contig 14406 bp, 9 predicted proteins | sample 1570151 | NCBI WGS metagenome assembly OGCM01 (sample SAMEA4370582, study PRJEB24528) | human gut metagenome
TGCATTTTTCAATGAAGAAGGAAGCTCTGATATTCAATATCGGAGTAGGTCACCTCTTTCTGTTTTTATTTTTTATATGCACTCGTATGTGTATATCTGTATAAAAAGAGATAGGCTTATTTGTAAGCCTATCTCAGTGTTTTCGTCTTTATATCACAGTGTTGTTTTGAATGTGGTTGGTAGTTTATATTTTCGGATGTAGTTTTCCCATTTACGGAAAATACCCTGTGGATTGCATCCACGGTTGATACCCAGACCGAATAAAATGCCTGCATCCACATCTTGCATTTCTTCGTCAGTTGCATGTCCGAAATAATCAGTAAGTCTTGATTTATCTACTGTGTGTACTTGTTCGCAAAGTGCGATTGCTTTTTTATTACCTGATGTCACTCTAATGTGTGATGGTGAGAGCCTTTTATGTTGTGATGTTGATACGTACACAATTTCGAGTGCGTCACTTGATTTGCAAATGGCATCGTTAGAAACGATGAGTCCTGCTCGGTCAGACCAGATTTCTGCACCAATCGGTGGATTTTCAGGGTCACCAATAATATAGAAAATGTCACCACGTTTAATACTTTTTTCGTTCAAATGTGATGTCTCCTTTATTTTTGAATTTTTTAGTAAGCATTATCCAAACGGAGCAACGTTTGTGTATTGCCCCGTTGGAATGATAGCTTGATTAAATTTTAATACGACGATTTTTAGGTCGTGTATTTAACGGACTGTTTGCAGCTGGTGCTGTTTTATGCAGTCCTTCCAGAACAGTGATGTAATCTGCCTGTACCTGAGGTGAAGCAACTGTATCATATGCAAGAATGTATTCGGACTTCATAGCACGTGTAAATGCAACATAGTACATACGTTTCTTGTCTTCAGCCAAAGCGTTCTCATTTCTGTATAAGACAACAACGTTGTCAAATTCCAGACCTTTTGCAGAATGGATAGTAGAAATTAAGAAGTTTGAGCCTTTGATAGCGGCTTCTTTCTTAGCCTGCTGATTCTTATTGGAGAGTAATGCCTGTTTCATAGCATTGCTCTTGATTTCATGCTGAAGCATATTTTCCTTTAACAGTTCCATGAATGCATCAGATGTCAACTGACCGTTGTTTACCTGTGCAAGCCATGCTGAAATGATGGCACCTTGTTCATTTTTCCAGTTGGAAAGAATTTTAGCAACTTTTGGCTGTGCTGCAACAGGGTCATATACCAATTTATCAAGTCTATACATGATTTCACTGCAAATGGTGTTCATGATGCTTGCTTTTGGTACGAATTTGATATCGCCCCAGTAGTTCTTGATGAAGTTCGACATAATGGTTGAATTGAACATCTTGTCCGGTACCAAACTTGTTGTTGTAAGATTTGGGTACTGATTTGTCAAGATATTCTGAATCTGGTATACATCCCTACGTGTAAATGCAAGGACAGCAACCTGTTCTCCACGAGCGATACAATCATCAATATATGGTTTGATTTCATTTGCAAAGATACTCGGTAAAGCGTCTTTCCACTGTGTAATCTTATTCAACTGATGATAGTTGAAATGAACTTTGTCCAAGAAAGACTGTTCTGTAACCTGTGCAAGTGAATTAGCCTGCAACTGAATGTTTGCATACTGGTTGGCTTCGATATTACGCAAAATTATATTTGCGAAATCTAAGATTTCCTGATTGGAACGATAGTTTACATGTAACTGGTACGTTGTAAATGTGCCGGAACCCTCAAGGATGTTTAATGCTCTTGGGTTTGATGCACGGAACTCGTACAGCGTCTGTGAACAATCACCAACGATGAACAGAGACTCTTTATGTTTGTCGATATACTTTAACGTGTATACAAACTCGAAGATGGAGTTATCCTGTACTTCATCCATTATGAGGAACTTACTTGTAACAGAAGGTGGTTCGATTAATGTATCAATTTTCTGATAACAAATAATGATTTCCAATTCAAGGGAAGTCTGATGAATGGTATCAAGGATTGCAATAACGTCGTCGTAATTCTCTTCGATAAAGTTGTTCATATCGGTGAATGCATTGGCATCGTTTCTGATGATGCGTGAACATCTTCTCTTGAATGTCTCAGCGACTTTCTGCTGAGGTGACTGTGTACCAACTGTTGTTGGATAGTAAATATCCAGTGAGTTGATAATCGTGTCAAGGGATGACAACTCATGACCTGAGAAATTTGCGGAGTAAATTTCATGAATCATGCTTGCAATTGTCATGCTGTGTACATTTGGATTTTTCTCCTTGATGTTGTCAGCAGCTGCGTTGGTGAATGACAGTACCATGATGTCATTTGGATTAACACCACATGTCATAAGATAATCGATTCGTCCAAGAATCAGTGTTGACTTACCTGTACCAGCACCAGCCTGTACAAGAATTAATGGTTCTGTTGACATAACTGCGTTTGTCTGTTCTGCAGATAATTTCACTACACTCTGTGGCAACTGTACAGTTGGCTGTGGTGGTGTGAATGACTGAATTAAACTCTTGTTGTTCTGTAAGTTATTCATTGTGTCAGAGAGCAGCAGATTTAGATTCTGTTTACAGAGGTCATTTGCTTCCTGTGGTGTGAAGTATTTTGCAACGGATTTGTAGATGTTTCTGTACAAATCAAGTGGAATGTTATATGTCATCAGATATTTCAATTGATATTTCAACATGATTTCTCTTGTTGAATTTGCAAATGCCTGCTTCTGCGAAGACATATTGCTTAAGAGTTCATCCATGACCTTGTCGATTGTTGTCTGCCATACTTCACACGCTCTTACAACCATATCGTAAATGTCGATATTTGCTACGTAGTCTAAGATGGCTTTTGTGTCGATGTCAAACCTGCTGGATAATGCCTGTGTAATGATGTTTGGCAATTCTACTAGAGGATTTGATGTCATTACGTAAGCATATAAATTTTCGTATGTGTTGAAGCTTGGCATATCTGTTAATACGGCTTTCTTGTCATTTGCATCCTTTACAACAAATACACGCGTGTAGTAGCATTGAATGAGTTCTCTCTTTGTGGTTGTTGGTCCAAAACCGTTCTGTGTTGTAATCTTGCTGTCATTGATTGTGATACATGCAATCTGCATATTCATGTACAGTTTGCTGTTGTTGGTAGCTGTGGTACGGCTTTGACCAATACACAATAATTCCGAAATGTCAGGTCTTGTAATTTCGGTCATGTAGTTAAGACAATCCTGTGCAATTGGCAGCATTGGAATGATTGATGTCTGTGTTGTTCCATTATGATAATCTCTTTTTGACGAAGAATAATGGGAACTTGATGTTACAACATTCTGGTCAATTGTGTTTGGATTATTCTTTGCTGATAACAGACCAGCAGTTGTGCCACCACGACCTGTCAGTTTATCGTGGAAGAATAACTTTGGATTGAATGTTTGTACTGCACCAGTGTTCTGCTGGACGTCGTCTAAAATAATTGGCATGAATTTTTTTTCCTTTCTATTAGGATAATGAATTTATTGTTATTCAGGTTCTCTAATTAGAGAACCTGATTTAACACGTATTTCTTTACGGCTTTTGCCGCAGGTCTTGCACCGAAATTCTTTTCATACGTACTCTCGACGATTTCATCAAGGTCGTCATCAGGAATTTCAGGTAAGATGGTTGTTCTCGGATAATCTGTGAGGATTCGAGTAACGTCACGTTTGTATGTTTCCTGTATAATCTCTCGATACGTTTCTTTGCTGATTGGATTGAACGTAAGGATATGATTAAATCTGTTTAACAGAGCAACGTCGAAGAATTTCGACAAATCAGCAACGGATGCATCTGTACTGTCAATAGCATTGAAACCTAACGATTTCTTGAAATCCTGATTTCCTGCATTTGTAGTTGCAATAATGATTGCTCTACTGAAATCAACGATTGTTCCTTTGCTTGTTGTGATAAATCCCTCATCGAATGCCTGCATAAACAAGGTTTTCACAGCGGCGTCACATTTTTCGAACTCATCAAGAAGTATAATCTGATATGGATTTGTTGACAAGATGTCGAATGGTAATTCGGTATTGCTTGAGTAGCCAACATATCCCGGCGGTGCGCCGATGATTCTGTTGATGGATGCTGGACTGTTGTACTCTGTCATATTAAGTACAATTGGGTCGGTACCTGTAATGTATTTTGAGATAATCTTTGTGACTTCAGTTTTACCGACACCTGATGGTCCGACAAACAGGAAGGTTTCCGGTTTGTTTTTCTCATCATTTGTAGCAGTGTATTTGTAAAATGGACTGTTATGCTCTTTTAATGCACGTACAAGGCTGGTGATAGCTTCGTCCTGACCTTTGATACGGGATAATGCATCGTTGATGGCATCTTCCTCGAAGTCTGTTGGTTTGCTGTTACCTGTTGCTAAGTTGATAGCCGTCTTTTTAATCTGACGTTCTGTGAGTGGAATAATTGGCATAGCTTTGAATGCCTGAATTAAGTTCTGGTCACCAGATGCCTGAGCTTGTAACTCTTTTACCTTTCGGTCAATAATGGCATCACTGATACTTCTGTCGAGAAGTGTCAACGCATTATCTGGACGGTGATTACCTGCTTTCTTGTATTCATTCGCAAATGTTACAACTGTCTTTAATGTATCATCATCAATTGTAACTTTGTTGTTGTAATGCTTGAAAAATCCAGCTTTTGAATTGATAAGGATTTCAAGTGTCTGTTCTGATGTCAATTCATCGACAGTCAACTGTGAAAATCTTCGATTGAAAGCTGGGTCAGATAAGAGCGATTTTGCTTCCTGTGTAGTTGTTGCACCAATACATTTCATATTGCCACGAGCCAGTGCTGGTTTTAAAAACTGAGCAATTTTCTTATATGTTGTTGTGGATGATTCTTCTGTCAACTGATGAATTTCATCAATGAACAAAATTGCTTTTTCTTTTGGATTAGAAATAAAATCCACAACAGCTTTTACGTTTTCCTCGAACTCACCGAGCAAAGATGCACCAGCTACGACATTCTGTAACGGAAGTTCGTAAATGGTATAACCTTTTAATGCGTTTGGAATTAAAGGGTCGTCATTCTGTAAACGATATGCGATATCTTCTACGATTTTTGTTTTACCAACACCTGCTGGACCAACAAGTAATGCATTTGGTTTATTCTTGCCAATCAGTACGCTAAGTGTCTGCTGAATCACTTCATCACGATACAGTATGGTACCTGACTGGGCAAACTGTTCGTTGTAATTGATAAGCATGTCCGTTGGGTCATTGCCTTGTGCGGGTGGTGCTGGTGGAATGGATGGCATACCACCTAATATACCGTTATTGCCACCTGTTGGGGCATTACCACCGCCTGTGGGTTTACCTGTAAAATTATTAAGTCCCATGTTTACATGTCCTTTCTTGGATTTGAATTTTTTATTTTAGGAATTTCTGTCAAACCTTACGGAGACAGAATTGCCCCCGTAAGTTTGTATGTTATTTAAAACAGAATGTGTTTACGAATCTGTGGGTCGTTGTGAACCATGGATTTTGCAAACTGTTCAGCCCAGTATTTGATGTTGTCATAATTGATTGTCGTACATGGAATGTAATACAGGTTCTTTGGATGTTTGATATATTCACGCGGAGCTGTAAATTCAAAGTCTGAAATGATAATACTCAATTCACGTGTACGTTTCTTGTTGGAGTTGATGAACTTCCAAATCTGAGCATAGTCGGTGCTGCCCTCAACTTTATCCACTTTCTGAAATTCGCGGTAAATCTGTGCTTTTGATTTGTTCTGCAAATGTAAACGTGTTGTCTGTGACAGCACATGACTGAAACTGTTAAAGTACAGATTAATGTTCATTTTCTGAGCCATTGTGATGCAGGCTTTTACAGCATCTTCATAGTCACGTTCTGAAATAGAACCTGAGGTATCGATGTACAAGTGGATATCAGGTCTGTACTTTGTACTGACCATTTTGCCCGGTTTATTGTAATCATCAGGGTCACGTCTATTTGGTCTTGCATAAGATACTTTAGACTGTTTGTAAACGTTCATAGACTTGTTTACAAAGGACATTTTGTTCATGACCTTTTTGATAAGTTTTACAACGTCTACTGTTGTTGGTCTTGTTTCTTTGAAACGGAAGACTGCAGCTTTACATGTGGCTGAATTTGTGTTGTTTGCAGCTGTAACTGCAGCGGATGCAATTTTCTTCAGAGTACGAGATGCGGCTGTCAGACGACTTAGCTTTTTCATGGAAATGACATTCGGTTTGGTTGAAATGGAATTTTTGATTAATTTCCATTCTTCTGCGATTTTACGGGCTGTTGCTTTTGCATGACGTTCCACGTTGACAAAGACAATGGTCTTTGGACATAACAGTTCTGTAACTGAAAATGGTAAGATACCAAATTCAGCGTTTGACACCGTATTTGTATAAATCATCAGCTGAGAAACGATGGTTCTTGCAAAGGAATATGGGTCATTGTTGTCATCGTCTTTGGCACGTAACTGTAAAGACTCTGTAAGGTCAGACAGTTTTAATGTCTGAAAGTCTGTCATTAGTTTGGTTGTATCAGGTGGTAGTGCATTGCCGAGCATGGTCATCTGCTGTGCAAGCCATGTTTTGAAATCGTCAAATGCAATTTCATTGCAGAAATAAAATCCAAGTGTATCAGGTCTTGCATAAAATGCAAGTGATGCAAAGAACGTATCATAGCTACACTGACCACCAATGAACTTTCTTGCAGATGGAATAATATCTGCAGATGGTGTGTAGATAATCTTGTCTGTTGGTTCCGGCATCTTTTCTGCGGCAGCTGACTGAATTACAAAGATTTCGTTTGCACCGATATTTGTGTTATTGTTATATGAGATTAATGTCTGCTGGAACAAATCTTTCATGAAGGCTTCTTCTGTTGGATTCGCAGCGTCCTGACAACAAGCCAGCATATGATTTGTAATATCAGCAGATGACAACGTTTGATTGTTTGCTTTAATAGAAACTGAATTACCTGCAACCAATGGTGTAAACATAGGTTTTGCAATAATGTTTTCCATGAAATTGATTGGGTCAAACGTATTTGAGATAGTATCATGATAAATTGGTGATAATACTATCGGTTTCTGGTTTGTTACTTTCATAGGATTTTTTGTCCTTTCTTGAATTTTTGTATAACATAAATTTTTTAAAAGATACCCATCACCAAATGGCGATGGGTAATAACTCACTTGATTGTTAGCTTAAGATGCTTGACAATGTAACAGCAAGTGGTGCATTGTTGCTGATGAATGTGGCAACATTTGCGTCGTCCAGCTGGTCTGAACCGAACAGAGACATTAGACTCTTCATGTCGTTAGACTCTAATGTTGTAATGCCGGATGCTAAGATTGCATTGATGTATGCTTTATTATCAGTTTTCTCATATAATGCATATACAAGACAACCTGACTTATCATGGTCAGACATTGTAGAAATGAACTGGTTCAATGCTGTGATGTCAGGACACTGTTTCATCTTATCATAGCACTGTGGCTTCGGTACAGATGTTACGTTAGACTGATTATTTACAGTCATAAGGTTTGTGGCGATTTCTGCCATCAGGAATTTCGTGAAGTTTGTTCTACCTGTGAATCCCTCTATGATTTCCTGTAACAGTGATACTTCTTCACCGTCACGATTACGGGTTTCCTGTAATAATGTCATCAGAGCTGCGTTATCATAGCAGTTTAACCAGTTACTTACACCTGTGATAGTTCTTGGTGTTGTAATCTGATTCATATCCTCACCGTCATCCAGAATTTCATCGATGCTTGTCATTCCGTCATCATCGTCATCATCATCATTCTGTGATGTGACAGTCTGCACCATTTTGCAGAACAAAGACTCAGGATGCTGCATAAGAACATTCTTTACGAATGGATTTAACTCTGTATTTACCTGAATGAATGTTTCAACATCCGGCTCAACAGGGAAGAGAACGAAACGAGAAATAGATGCTTCATCAAGTGTTGTGATGTTACCCTTGTCGTTTCCTGCAGTAATAACACGTAAGTTCTCTGGAAGGTCTGTGTTACCGATGGCACGAAGTGTAGGAATAGATAACAGCTCAGAAGTTACATCCGGCGTAGTTCTGTTCAACTCATCAAGGAACAGGATTGGTGTCTCATGTGGATTTTCAATTGCATAAGCGATGGCACGTCTGATAACGGCATGAGGGTAGAATACCTGCTCATAGGTTGTCTCACCTGTGGATGTCTCTACTGGTACAAGTCTTGCACCTGTTAAATCTGCTTTATCTGCTAACTGGTTACATGCTAATGTAAATACTTTTGTATGGAGTTTTCTGCCTAAGTCCTCAACCCATGAAGACTTACCAATTCCCGGCTCACCTAAGAGCATTGGAACCTGCTTTGAGTTATTGATAATTTTTTCTACTGTGTCCTGAAATACGTCATTAAATTTCATTTAAGTATTCTCCTTTAATTTTTTGGTTTATGAATTTATTATGTTAGATATCAAACTAATATTTTGTTCGATAACTGCATCGTACGTTGTGGTCTGTGCAAAGTTTTGTTTCTCTGTCATAACGCGGGCAATCGTCAGGGTCTGGATAATTGCATATATAAGATTTGCCTGATATGATTGAAATGATAAGATGTGTTTTTGCACTAAGACGTTGCGTAAAGACTGTAATTTTTTTCAGCTTTCTATGTTTTTTTGTGTCTTTCATGATACAATATTTCTCCTTTCTGAATAGTATTTGTCGTCTTATACCACACATCAAAACACTCGAAATCCGATTTTATCAAATCGGATTTTGTGTATTTTTGTAATAAGATTTGACGATATCCATTCTTGTAAACTCAATTCTCGTATCGTATAATGTTGATATATCAATTATCTTTTTCAGAAAGGAGTATTACAAGTTATTATGATGGGGAAACGACACGTTATTGTCAATAGTGCTATTGTAACATCTATGTATTTCTTTTGTGAATATACAAGAAATTGCCAATTTCAGTCAGTTATTCCACCAACCATACCGAATCAGTTACATCAGTACTTTTACGGAACAATGTCAGGTTCGGTACTACAGCTCCCGTGGACTGTTGTATTATTTGTATCGATGCTTTTTGGAACATTATTGCCGGATATTGATAAGAAAACGTCGATGCTTGGTCGATATGTTCACATCTTTGTAAAACATTGCATATGGACGCATACGGCGTGGGCATTGTTCATCTTGTTTGGTCTGAGTTTTGTATCGTCTATCTTCGGTGCGATGTTTGTTGGTTATGGATTGCATTTACTTATGGATTCTGTATCGTGGGCTGGCATTTGTTGGTTCTATCCAATACAGCAATATCGGTATTATCCAAATGGAGCATTTGTGGCGAAAAACCATAAGTGTAAACTTTATTATGCTGGTGCAAAGTCTGAAATCGTGTTCATGTGGCTGATTGTACTGATTTGTTGTGGAATTATAATAAAGACTGGCATAGATTGGTCGTCAGTAGGCGTATCTGAGTCATATTGGCGTTAGAATTGTATATGTGATAACTTCTTAGTGTTAATTATAAAATGTCTTAAATCGTCAAATACGGCGTTTTAAGGTTATACCTTTTTTGGGTATAGCAAAAAGAACCCACTTGAATATATGTGTATTCAAGTGGGATTTTCTTATGCATACATGTTCATGATGTAATCATACATGTACATACGTGAGTTTTCAAAATTGTCATAATAGACCTTAGATGGAACATCTAAGAAGTTTGGTGAATGTTTGTAATCGGCTGCACGTTTACTGTGATATTTCAAAATACGACCAATAATTGCTGTTGGCTGTAATATTTCACTGGATATTACTTTATGCGTATTATCTTTGACAGAACAAACGATGTCAGCACCGTTATTAACATTTACAAGGTTGGCATTGGTATTTGGGATATAAAATACCTGTTCCGGTTTAACCATGATGCTGCCCCATTGTGAGTCATAATCATGAATATCTTCCGGCGGAATAAAAATTTCGATGAATTTTAAATTCTGTTTGGATTTATATTCGGCACAATGTTTCTGCATCACTACGATTCTGATTTCAGGGTCTCGTTTTCCTCTATACATAAGCACCGTCTCCTTTCGGATTATATTAAAGATTTAGATATCAGAATTACCCTCGTCATCCTCTGCGTATTCTGGTTCATCGTCGTCATAAGATGGTTCATCATCATAGGATTCGTCATCATCTGTATAAAAACCGTCATCTGTATTATCTGTATAAAATTCATTATCATCTTCAGGTGTATTTTCGTTTTTTGATGCAACTGTGAGTGCTATTGCATAGTCTATCAGCATAGAATCGTCTGTTTCACCTTTGATACTTGCTAAAATACTGGCTTTTGTTGATGTTTTTGCTTCATTGTTGAAATCCGTATTTTTGTTTAATTCGGATTCAAAATATTCTGTTGGTGTGATATTTGAGTCGAATGCAAATTCTGTATCAGCGATGGTTGTCAAAAATTCATTATCTGACATATTTTGTAAGGCACTTAATGTTTTTCCCATTAAAGTTTCATCCGACATGTTTTGGATTGACTGAATATCTGTTGATACTCGTTCTCTCATGTGGTTTTCAATCATTGGAACGTCATTCTCGATTGATGTATCGTTTGTATCAGTATCAGATTGTGCATCGTCAGATGATGTAACTGTTTCTTCATTTGTGGTTGGTTCTGTTGTAGATTCCGTTGCAACTTCTGTTGCGTTATCTGTGTTGTCATTTGTGACATCTGATGTTGCTTCAGGTACAGGTTCAGCTGCAGAATTGTTTTCATCAACAGGTTTTTCTACAGGTTCGGATGCAGATTTTTCTGTTGGTTCTGGTTTTTTACTTGATTTTTTTGAAACAATAGATTCATCTGGTTCTGCAAATGGTAATTCTTCATCGATATTTGCAGGCATATCTATATATGTTGTTGTAGGTTCTTGTGGTGTTTTTGGTATTGACATCATCGCACCTGCATTTGCACTGATGTTCGTTGCATTTGTTGCAATAATATTTGCAGTCTGTTTTGCATTGTTAATGATAATCTCAGCTGTTTCTTTTGCCTGTGCAATAATGAAATCAGCCTGCTTTTTTGCTGCGTCAATAATTGTTGATGTATCAATGGAAGTCGGTGCAAATTTTGGTGCAGATGAAGCATTAGATTCATTTGCAAGTTCGTCAAGATTGACTGTGTTTGTCAATTCTTCGATTTTTTTACGACAGAAATCTGTTGGGTCTGTATTTTTTAAATATAAAAATTCTCCAGCTAATTTCCAGAATATCTGTGTATCTTTGCATAATGTATTCAAACTTGTCAGTCTAGTTGATTGTGCATCTGTCAATTCTGATTTTGATGCTAATGCACCCTGTTCGTAACCGAATAAGCGTGCAAAATAAGTTGCTGTTTCTTCTAAGATAGATGGTTCATCAGCAATGACTCTGGTTGTCTCTTGAATTGGTGAAACATAATATGTTCTGTTTTTCTGTGACAAACCTAAGTCACGTACACGGATATGAATATCTGTTGTATCTGTTGGATTGTTCGTTGTAAGGAATTGATTCGGTATATGATTACGTGTAATTTTTTCTGCGTCCTGTTTGTTTTCAGCACAGATTAAAAAATCACGGGTGTATCTCTTTTGTGTATTGGTCAACCAATTTGCAGTGACATGATATAATCTATCAGTTCGCATCATAGGTATCTGCATAGTGAAGAATCTCCTTTCAAATAAATGTATTTGTGTATTTGTTTATACAAAATCATTATACCAAAAATCATAGCATGTATCAATCAGAAAAAAGATAATGCATGGATGTATTATATAGTTTGATATACGTTGATAAAAATAATGATAATTCGTTATTAATATTGAAAAATGACGATAAAAACTGTATAATATATGTTGTCAGTAACGATAGTAACTATGTATTGTTACTTAAATGTCAGAAAGGAGATATACATATATTATGCCCGTTAAAAAACAATATACTGTGGAACGTGTTGGTCAAATGGATTTCTTTGACAATTATCGTGTTCCATATAATGATGATGCATCTGTGCTTGTAGATAATACAGATGGTGTGTACCATGGAAATATCTTGGAGTTTAAGCTAAATATCAATAATACAGGAAAGGTATTATTTCAGGCGATTAAGTATCTGTCAAAGATGCGTATTAAAGGGGAATCGGTTCCTGCAAGGATTTTACTCATTGACTTAAACGCAACAAAGGTTTATGTCTATAATTCCATTGATTATATTGACGATATTCAGAAAGTTTACATCGGAGCTGCATCTGTTGGAAATAATGCGTTCAATTCAAATGTAACGCCTGTTGCAGAATATGATTATATGGATATGGTTGATTCGGCAGAGGTACAGAAACTTCTTATCAATCGTGTTCCAGATGAGACAGACTGGTATATCCCTGTTGACCTTGATGAGAATTGTATTGTCGGATGGGCTGAGAGATATTACAGAGAAGTACCTACAGCAACAAAAGGTGATTTTCTTGGAGACGGTACAGGTAAAATCAATACAAATGGAGAAATCCGTGACCCACGACATTTCAAAGGTCTTATCAATCCATATACAGAGCCTACTAATGAGAAGTTCAAGTATCTTATGGACTGCTTGAATGACCGTTTGAACAAAAAGGATTTGGGTGCATTTTACACGCCAAAGGCTTATTGTGAAAAAGCATCTGAACTTGTTATGAAAGCTGTGGAACGTGTGCCTGATGGCAATGATTATGTTATCATAGATAGATGTGCCGGAACCGGAAATCTTGAAGCGGCACTTATCGGTAAATTCGATAAAAATGGGGACGAGCTTATTTCTCATTGTGTCGTATCTACATATGAGTATTATGAGTACAAGGTCTTATCAGAAAGAATTGGCGACAAGGTACGAAATATTATTCCACCGACAGAAGCAAACGTTATTTACGAGAACGGTAAAGTCTCAAATGCAGATGCTATGAGTAAAGATTTTATCGAAAATCCATTGATTAAACAGTATGTGGATAATGATAAGTGTACGATTATTCTGTTTGAGAATCCACCGTATCAGGACTCCACTTCTGTATCATCAAGAAATGCAACTAATAATTGTGCGTTTGCTAAAACACGAGCAGAAAAATTTGTTGCATCTGAGATGAGAAATGATGTTAAAAATAGAGATGCTGTTCGGGATTTAGCAAACCAGTTTATTTGGTCTGGCTTTGAATATTATTTGAGACAACCAACAGATAGTTATATTGTATTTAGTCCTATTAAATATTGGAAATATGTTGGTCTTGCTGAAAAAGATTTTATATCAGGTTATATTTTCAATCGTAACCATTTTCATGCAACAGCTTCTTCGATTGGATGCATTTTATGGTCTAATACAAATAATAATATAGTAGAAACACTAACTTTGCCAGCTTTTGATATTGATGATGAAGGCAATATCAAATATGAAAAGGATATAGTAACTTCAAAATGCAAGTACTCTTATGATTTTTTTAAGAATAAAGGTGTGCAATCAACAGATGTTGAGACTTCTGTTCATTGCGAAAGAGATGGCAGTGAAAGTTCAAAAAAAGCAGATTGTAAGGCATATTATAACGATAATATTATAGCATTTTTGGGTGTGCCAAGTTTTGCAATAGACCCAGCATTATGCAGAATTTTGATACGTCAAAATTATTTTCATCATGGAATGGGGTATTATATTCGTAAAAATGATTACCTTAATCACTTACCTTTTTACGTTGGTAAAAGTTTTCCTATTGAAAAATGGTATGATAAGGATGTATATGCAACTACTTCCGATGGTGGCGATGCCTACACACATGACCCTGATTTCTTAAAATCATGTCTGATTTACACTTGTCTTTCAAATCAGAATAAGTGTTTATCATTCGATGGCTCTGATGGCAGATACTACCGCAACGAACTTTGTTTCGATACTACAAATGGTGATACTGTTGCATCTGCTGACCTTGCGAAGATGACCTTAGATGCAGATGAAAAGGCTCTTATGAAGCTCTGGGATGATATTCTTGCAGAAGCAAAGAGAACAGCAAATTACGATAGCAGACTCACATATGGTGTGTATCAGATTACAAAGGAACTGAATACATCACATAAGACTGGTACTGGTCGTTCACAGCAGACTGTTTATGATTATCCTACGTTGAATGGTTATCTGGAAACGCTGCGTACTAATTTGAAGGCTTATTACAAGAGCCATATTACAGACAAGATGTTTCAGTATGAGTTATTGAAGTAAAATAGTGTGGACTGGACTGTTTTGAATATGGATGGTTCAGTCCTATTTACAGGAGAAATATTATGTTTTTGGATAATGAAATAGATGCTATCAATCAAATAAACCTTGGA
>OGCM01002919.1_pt1 | contig 14394 bp, 9 predicted proteins | sample 1570151 | NCBI WGS metagenome assembly OGCM01 (sample SAMEA4370582, study PRJEB24528) | human gut metagenome
TGGCGTATTTGGCGGCGGGACCGGCGCTGCCATGCCAGCCCCAACTCAGCCCACGGAGAAGCCGCCTGTGCCGGAGCCCTTCATTTACGTCTAGCCGGGGATGCCTGGTATTTTGGGGTTCTTCACAAAAAGCAGTTTATCGGGGATAATGACAGGGAGATCGTCCCGGAGGATATCTGGAAAGCCTCTCTTTTAATGTTCCTGGCAGAGGGGATACTGATGGTGGTGCTGTTAATGATCCTGGCAGCAGTCAGGTGATAGGTGATAATCACGGAAATACAAATACAGATATTCAAATAACTGGTTCAAGATCATCCCCAGCCGGGCTGGGAGATGAACAGAGTATAGATATTCATTTTGGAAAGAAGGAATTCATATGCATACCAAATATCAGCACGGCGGTGACATTTACAGCAATAAAGTTTCTATAGACTATTCCGCCAATATCAATCCTTTAGGACTGCCTCAGGGAGTAAAAGAAGAGCTGGCCCGTTGTATAGAAGAGCCAGTCTGCTGCGTTTACCCGGACAGCCAGTGCAGGGATCTGGTAAAGGCATTAGCTGACTACCATAAGGTGACTCAGGACTGGATCCTCTGCGGTGATGGGGCAGCGGATCTGATCTTTGGACTTGCATTTGCCTTAAAGCCGAAAAAAGCACTGCTTTTAGCTCCTTCTTTCCTGGAATATGAGCAGGCATTGAAGGCAGTGGACTGTGATATTGATCTTTTTTATCTCAAAGAGGAAAATGGCTATCGTCTGGATGTGGAGGAACTGTGTAAAACGCTGGAACGGGCTAATGCCACTTATAATACTACCGCAGTCGGTTGTTCTGACCAACAGAAATCTACATCAGAAGCCAACAACGGCTACAACATTTTATTCCTGTGCAACCCCAACAACCCAACCGGCATTGCCGTAAAAAAAGAGCAGGTCTTAAAACTGGCTGAAACCTGCGAAAAAACAAATACCTTTCTGGTTGTGGATGAGTGTTTTGAAGAGTTTTTAGATGAACCGGAAGCTTACAGCATTATTCCGTTTTTAGAGAAGCTCTCCCATGTCTTTGTTTTAAAGGCATTTACCAAGATCTATGCCATGGCAGGCCTGCGTTTAGGTTACGCTTTATGCAGTAACGAAGATGTTTTAACAAAGATCTGTCAGGTAAGACAGCCCTGGTCTGTGTCAGGACTGGCCCAGAGAGCAGGCATTGCAGCCTTAAAAGAGACAGAATATGTATTAAAAACCAGAAAACTGATCCATGAGCAGAGAGAAAAAATGGAGGCGGCATTAACAGAACTGGGCTATATCGTCTATCCGTCCCAGGCCAATTATATTTTCTTTATGGAAAAGACTCTGGAAGGAGCAACAGACAGCCTGTACGACCGCATGCTAAAACAGGGCGTCCTCATCCGCAGCTGCTCCAATTATCCGGGCCTGGACGCATCCTGCTACCGCATCTGCGTAAAAACAGAAGAAGAAAACAGAGAGTTCTTACACAAACTTTCCCAATGTACAGTCACCAAACGTACAGATATAAAATGTACAGATACAAAACATACAGATACCGTATATACGGATGCCAATCCAACACAAGCACCCCACAGACCTGAAAAGGAGGAATAAAACCATGGCAAGATCCATTATGATACAGGGAACCATGTCCAATGCAGGAAAAAGTCTGATCGCAGCGGGCCTGTGCCGCATTTTCGCCCAGGACGGCTATAAAACAGCGCCTTTTAAATCCCAGAACATGGCTCTTAACTCCTTTATTACAGAAGACGGCCTGGAAATGGGCCGGGCACAGGTGGTCCAGGCAGAGGCGGCAGGAGTAAAGCCTTCTGCGGATATGAACCCTATTTTGCTCAAACCCACTACCGATGTGGGTTCCCAGGTGATCGTAAACGGTGTTTCCATCGGAAATATGCGGGCAAAAGACTATTTTGCCTACAAAAAGCAGCTGATCCCACAGATCATGGAAGCATACAAACGTCTGGACGAAGCCTATGACGTGATCGTCATTGAAGGCGCAGGAAGTCCGGCAGAGATCAACTTAAAATCCGATGACATTGTAAACATGGGACTGGCTGCCATGGTAGATGCGCCGGTGCTCCTTGCCGGGGATATTGACCGGGGCGGTGTGTTCGCCCAGCTTTACGGCACAGTAGAACTTTTAGAGCCTGAAGAGCGGAACCGCATAAAAGGGCTTATTATTAATAAATTCCGGGGAGATAAGTCGATCCTGGAGCCGGGACTTCGCCAGTTAGAAGATCTTTGTAAGATACCGGTGGCAGGCGTTGTCCCCTATATGAATGTAGATATCGAAGATGAGGACAGCTTAAGCAGCAAACTGGGAAATACAAGACAGAAGGGCTGCATCGACATTGCGGTGATCCGTTTTCCAAAAATTTCCAACTTTACAGATATGGATGTATTTGAGCGTATGGATGAGGTCTCCATCCGTTATGTCTCAAAGCCTTCTGAATTAAAAACGCCAGACATGGTGATCCTTCCGGGAACGAAAAATACCATTGATGATTTATTGTGGATGCGCCAGATCGGCCTGGAAGCAGCGATCCTTAAGCTGGCAGCCCGCCAGGTGCCTGTATGGGGAATTTGCGGCGGTTTCCAGATGATGGGAGAATGGCTGGTGGACGAACTTGCCATTGAGTCATCCCACAAAGGAAAGATCCGTGGAATGGGTCTTTTTCCTGTAGAAACTGAATTTGAAGAAGAAAAAGTACGCACCCAGACAGAAGGCCGATTCGGGGAACTTTACGGCTGTTTCAGGGAACTTTCCGGAAAGAGATTAACTGGTTATGAGATCCATATGGGCCGTACAAAGAGCCGGGAAAAAGAACAGCCACTGTGCCTGTTAAATGCAGGAGAAAGTGCAAATGGCAGAGAAGCCAGGGGTATCCCCTGTGGCTGGAACCGGAAAAACCTGTATGGTTCCTATGTCCATGGCGTATTTGATGCCCCCGGCATCTGCGAGACCATAGCAACTGCCCTGGCAGCCAGAAAGGGCATTACCCTGGAAATGGCAGGGCAGATGGATTACATAGCATATAAGGAAGAACAGTATGATAAACTGGCAGAAATACTGCGGGAGAGTCTGGATATGGAAAAGATATATGAGATCATGGGGCTGGAAGAGAAGGTGCATATAGAACAGGTGCTTCCGGCAGACATAGAACACAGAAGCTTTGAGATCATCGGGGAAGAATTAAAGGCTATGGGAAAGGAACTGGAACCGGAACTGGCACCGGTGATCATGCGTGCTATCCACACAACAGCGGATTTTGATTATGCAGATCATCTGAAATTTTCCGAAAATGTTGTAGAAAAGGCAAGAGAAGCCATTAAAAAGGGAGCAGTGATCATTACTGATACGAAAATGGGCTGGTCCGGCGTAAATAAAAAGCGGCTGGAAAGCTACGGAGGAGAAGCTTTATGCTTTATGGCAGATGAAGATGTGGCAGCAGAGGCAAAGAAAAACGGCAGCACAAGAGCGGTTGCAAGTATGGATAAGGCAGCCAATCTGTTTGGAGACGGAACAAGACCCTGTATCTTTGCCATTGGAAATGCCCCAACGGCCCTGATCCGCCTGTATGAGCTGATCCAGGAGAGAAAAATAAAACCGGCCCTGATCATCGGTGCGCCGGTAGGCTTTGTGAATGTGATCCAGTCCAAAGAACTGATCCTTTCATTGAAAGACACGCCTTACATCGTGGCAGAAGGAAGAAAAGGTGGAAGCAACGTAGCAGCGGCAATCTGCAACGCTTTGCTATATGGGATAAAATAAAAAGGGGACAAAATACATGAAACTATATCGTATTATCCTTGTAGATGATGAGGAAGAGGTAAGAAAGAGCATTATCCGCAAGATCAAATGGGAGGAAAATGGATTTTTAGTAGCAGGGGATGCGGAAAACGGGGAAGATGCCTTAGAAAAGATTGAAGCTTTAGAGCCTGACCTGATCTTAACCGACATCCGCATGCCTTATATGGACGGACTGACACTGGCAGAGCGTGTGCGCCAGAAATACCCGTCTATGAAGATCGTTATTTTCTCCGGTTACGATGACTTTGAGTATGCGAAGCAGGCTATTAAATTAAATGTAACTGAGTACATATTAAAGCCGGTGAACGTAGAAGAGCTCACTGCTATTTTGCAGAAGATCAAGGCAAATCTGGATCAGGAGATCGAGCAGAAGCGAAATGTAAACCTGCTGCGGGAAAATTATATTAAAAGCCTGCCGATCCTTCGTGAACAGTTTTTAAATGAGCTGGTAAATGCCCCGGTTGCTTCTGAGACCGTTGAAACACGTTTAAAAGAATACGGCATTCCTCTTTCAGGTGCACAGAAATGGATCGCAGCAGCGGTAGGCATTGACCGGCCGGAAGAAGAGGGCGAAGGGGAACTGGCGATCCACCGTGAACAGGACCTGATCCCTATTTCTGTTATGCAGATCTTAGAGGAAAAGCTGGGAAAATACTGCCGTTTTTCAACTTTTAATTCTACTGGCAGCAGCGATGCCCAGATCGGTGTGATCGCAGCGATTGATGAGGAAAATACCCAGACCGGTCTGACTGCTGTATTAAGTGATATCTGCAAAGAAACCAGAAAGATCCTTGCAGTGCCCATCACTATTGGTATCGGTCACAGCACCCAGGACTTGGGCATGATCTGTGAGTCTTATAAAGATGCGGTAAATGCCTTGGGCTATAAGGCAATCGTAGGAGCCGGAAATACCATTTACATTAATGATGTAGAGCCGGTAAGCAGAGGAAAGCTGCAGTTTGACAGCAAAGACGAGGCAGAACTGGTAGGTGCTGTAAAATTCGGCCCTCAGGAAAAGATCGAGGAAGTAGTACATAAAATTGCCGACAAGATCAGTGATGCAAAAGTCCATCAGCGTCAGTGCCAGACCTATATGTTAAGTGTGTTAAACTGTATGATCCAGCTGGTGCAGATGTATGATCTGGATATGGAGACCATTTTCCAGGGAGAGTCTGACTTAAATGAGGCCTTTGTCCTGATCTCCAGCACCCAGAAAAAGGAAGATTTTGTAAAATGGCTTCTCCAGGCGGCCACAGCAGTAAACCAGTCTGTAAATACAGAGCGTGATAATACCACAAAACAGGTGATCCAGGAAGCCAGACAGTATATTATGGACAATTATCAGGATGCGGATCTGTCTGTGGAGAAGATCTGCCGTCACCTGCATATGAGCCCGGCTTATTTCTCCACCATGTTTAAGAAAGAAACAGGAAAGACCTATGTGGCTTATCTGACGGAAGTGCGGTTAGACAAAGCTGTGGAACTTTTAAATAAAACGGATGACAAGACCTATGTGATCGCGGCAAAAGTAGGATATCAGGAGCAGAATTATTTCAGCTACGTGTTTAAGAAACGTTTTGGTATCTCACCTACAAAATTCAGAGGAGCAAAATAATGTTTTTGAAACAGCGAAAACACCGGCTTCAAAATGCCAGTATCCGTTCTATTATCTTTATGTATTTCACCATTACTGCTCTGGCAGCCAGCGTTTTTATCGGAGTTTCCCTTTACGGACGGCTGTCAGGGCAGATGTCCTCTGCCCTTCAGGAGGAAAATCACATTCTTATCAATCAGTTAGGCCGGACCATGGACTCCTACCTGCGTCTGGTAATGAAACTTTCAGACTCCCTGTATTACGGCGTGATCAAAAATGCCGATCTTTCAGATGGTTCTATTAACGGGGAGATCACCCTTCTTTATGATAATAATAAAGATAATGTAGAAAATATCGCCCTGTTTTCCAAAGAAGGAGAACTGCTTGAGTCTGTTCCTGCAGCAAGATTAAAAAACAATGCCCAGGTGGCAGATCAGGACTGGTTTACGGCGGCATTGGAAAAAACAGAAAATCTTCATTTTTCCATGCCTCATGTACAGCATATTTTTGATACAGGAGACAGCCAGTATCGTTGGGTGGTATCTGTGGCAAGAGCAGTAGAGATCACAGACGGTCCTTATACAGATCAGGGCGTTTTGCTCATTGATCTGCGCTATAACAGTCTGGAACAGCTGTTTGACGGAATGAACCTGGCAAAAGGAGGCTATGTTTATCTTACAGACAGCAACGGGGACCTGATCTATCACCCGAACGGCCAGCTGATCAGCTCCGGCCTTGCAATGGAAAATAATGATAACACAGCCATTTTAAGGGATGGAAATTATCAGGAGCAATGGCAGGGACAGACCCGGGTAGTATCTATAAAAACAGTAGGTTATACAGGCTGGAAGATCGTAGGTGTCATGCCTCTTGACACAGTATCTTTAAACGCTATTAAGACACGTATTTTGATCGTGTTCATTATTGCACTGGTGTTGTTTATTCTGACCATCATCAACTCCTATATTTCTTCCCGTATTACAGACCCCATTAAGGAACTGGAAAAATCTGTCAATCAGATCGAGGAAGGAAATCTGGAAACAGAAGTTTATACAGGTGGATCCTACGAGATCCAGCATTTGGGAAAATCCATCCAGAACATGGCAAGGCAGATCAAACGTCTTATGGATGATATTGTGGCAGAACATGAGTCCAAGCGAAAAAGCGAGTTTGATACGTTACAGTCCCAGATCAATCCCCATTTCCTCTACAATACACTGGATATCATCGTATGGATGATCGAAAATGAAAAGCAGTCAGAGGCGGTGAAAGCAGTAACGGCGCTGGCACGTTTCTTCCGCATCAGTTTAAGTAAGGGAAAAAGTATTATCCCGGTGCGGGACGAATTGGAGCATGTGCGAAACTACCTGATGATCCAGCATATGCGCTATAAAAATAAATTCTCTTATTCTATTGAGGCAGAGGACGAGGTATTAGGACTTGCCAGTCTGAAGCTTATTTTACAGCCTATGGTGGAAAATGCCATTTATCATGGAATGGAATTTATGGATGGTGACGGCGAGATCAAAATACGGGCATGGAAAGAGAACAACGATCTGTATTTAAGCGTAGAGGACAATGGACTTGGCATGACCGAAGAACAGGTAGAGCGCCTGTTTACAGATACCAGCCATGTCCCTTCCAGGCGGGGTTCCGGCATTGGCGTAAAGAACGTAAATGAGAGGATCCATCTGTATTTTGGAAAAGACTATGGTATTTCCATAAATTCAGAACCGGATGAAGGAACGACAGTGCTGATGCATCTGCCGGCTGTTTCATATGAAGAAATAGCAAAAGAAGAAGCATTAAAAGAGCAAAATGCAAAGAAGGAGGAGAAACATGCCTAGAAGAGAAAAAATGCTTTTATGCGCAGGGGCTGTGTTTCTGGTCCTTCTGTTTCTGATGTCTTCTACAGATCTGATCATAAAAGAGCGGGCTGTACAGATCGACTCCATTTCTGTGATCTTAAGCGAAGACACGGACGATTATTATCAGAATTTCAGAAAAGGAATGGAAAAGGCAGCTACGGATCTGCGAAGTGATGTAAGGCTGATCACTCTTTATGACCGAAAAGATCAGGATCAGCAGGTGGAACTGACCACCAGGGAGATCCGGGACGGGGCAGGTGCTGTGGTGATCGAACCGGCAGAGGAAAAGGCGGCGGTTATGGCGTTAGAAAGTTTAAATCCAGGATGCCCGGTGATTTTTGTAAGCGCGTCTTCCCCCAGTGATTTTGTGACAGACTCTATTCTCATTGATTATTTTGAAGCCGGAAGGATATTGGGAGAAAAAGCAGCAGAAAAAAACCTTCCAGGGGAAAAAGTGTGTTTGTTTGCCCAGGGAATGGCTTATAACGGCGTACAGGGCGCCTACGAAGGGGTCTGCTCTGTTTTAAATGACCAGGGGATCTCTTATGAGTTATATGTAGATAAAGAAGGAAAGGCTTTTCGCAAGGTGATCGAAAATACAGTCTATCCGGGGACCGGTCAGGTAGAAGTGGTGGCTCTGGATGTGCAGTCTTTGGACCGGACAGCTTCTATCTTAAATGAAAGCTCTGTTTACAGGGATCATGTATCTGCCCTTTATGGCATTGGTTCTACTACGGGGATCTTAAATCTCCTGGATCAGGGTATTATTGACGGACTTGTGACCTATGACCAGTTCAGCCAGGGATATTTAAGCATAAAAAAAGCAGTGGAAGCCATTCACGGAAGCAGGCAGAAACAGGAAACTTTGTTGGATCCGGTCTATCTGGATCAGCAGGAACTGGCTTCCGGCGCATATGAGAAAATGCTCTATCCAATGGAATAGGGGGTAAAAAGGATGAAGAAAACAAAAGGAACCGGAGTAATGCTTTTTGGTATGTTTGCGATCATCGTAATTATCGCGGTGTTTATCCTGGCAGGAAACGGAGCAAAAAAAGAGGCGGCGTCCAAGGAAATACGTGTGGGACTTCTTCTTTACAGGGGGGATGATACCTTTATCAGCACCCTGCGTTCTTATATCGAAGAAAAGGCGAAAGAATATGAACGGACAGAGGGGATCAAAGTGACCCTGGATATTTTGGATGCAAAAAGCAACCAGAATACCCAGAACAACCAGGTGGACCGGCTGCTGGAGTTAGGATGCAATGCCTTGTGTGTGAATATCGTAGATCGCTTTGCAGCTTCTGTTGTCATTGATAAAGCCATGGCAGCAGATGTGCCTGTGATCTTTTTTAACAGGGAACCAGTGGAAGAGGATATGAACCGGTGGGAGAAGCTTTATTATGTAGGGGCAGACGCAAAAGAGTCTGCTGTTCTGGAAGGAAAGATCCTGGTAGATGCCTACAGGAAGGATCCTGCAAGCCTGGACCGGAACGGGGATGGAACCGTCAGCTATGTACTTTTAGAAGGGGAAAGCAATCACCAGGACTCCCTGATCCGTACAGAATGGTCTATCCAGACATTAAAAGACGGGGGAGTTCCTCTGGAAAAAATCACAGGCGGCATTGCCAGCTGGGAACGCAGCCAGGCATCTGCCATGATGGAACAGTGGCTTACCGACTATCCGGACCAGATCGAACTGGTCATCTGCAATAATGATGATATGGCCTTAGGCGCGATCGATGCCATTGAGCGGGCGGGGATCCTTCCCGGAACGATCAAATTAGCAGGTATCGATGCAACGCCTCCCGGTGTGGAAGCGCTGAAGGCAGGAAAGCTTTTTGGAACTGTAGAAGCGGATAAAGAAGGCTATGCAAACGCTATTTTCGGGATCGCAGCCTCTTTAAGCCGGGGACTTCCCATTGATGAGAGCATAAAACTGGAAAACGGAAAATATTTCTGGTGCAGCCAGAAAGGACTGACCCAGGCGGATATTGCAGGAACTGACAATAAATGACATAAAAATAATAATTTTTTTCAGCAATAATGTAAAATCAAAGAAATTTCATAATACTCCTTAAAAAATCTTATAGAAAAATGCACAACGCGGATTTATAATGTGCTTGTCGTTAAGGAAAAAACACCAAAAGCGATAAAAAAACAAAATCATATGTATAGGGAGGATTACAATTATGAGATTAGTTAAGAAAGTTACAGCAGCAGCTATGGCATCCGCAATGGCACTTTCACTGGCAGCCTGCGGCGGCGGAAACACCGCTACAACAGCAGCAGCTACCGAAGCAGCAAAAGAGACTGAGGCAGCAAGCGAAGCAGCTACAGAGGCAGCTAAGGAAGCAGCAGAGACTGCAGCACAGGCAGCTGGAACAGCAGATGTTGCTGATAAGAAAGTGGGCATCAGCATTTATAAATTCGATGATAACTTCATGACTCTGTACAGACAGGAACTGCAGCGTTATCTGACCGAAGATTTAGGATTTAAGCCAGAGAACGTAGTTATCCAGGATGGTAAGGGTGATCAGGCAGAGCAGACCAACCAGATCAACAACTTCATTACCCAGAAGTATGATGTTCTGATCCTGAACCTGGTACAGGCTTCTTCCGCACCGGAGATCACAGATATGTGTAAAGAAGCAGGAATTCCTGTTGTTTACATCAACCGTGAGCCAGATGAGGCAGAAGAGCAGAGATGGGTTGACGAAAAGATCAACGCTACCTATGTAGGCTGTGATGCTAGACAGTCCGGTACTTATCAGGGCGAAGAGATCTTAGAGACAGAGACCAAGGGCGATATCAATGGTGATGGAAAAGTTTCCTACATCATGATCCAGGGCGACCCTGAGAACGTAGATGCCCAGTACAGAACTGAATTCTCCGTTAAGGCATTAACAGACGCTGGCGTAGAAGTAGAAGAACTGTTAAAGCAGCGTGGTGACTGGGATCAGGCTAAGGCACAGCAGATCGCACAGGATGCTTTAAACCAGTACGGCGACAAGATCGAAGTTATCTTCTGCAACAACGACGCAATGGCACTGGGCGCTTTACAGGCAATCGAAGCAGCTGGACGTAAGGTAAATGAAGATATCTACTTAGTAGGTGTAGATGCTCTGACCGAGGCAGTTCAGAACGTTATTGATGGCAAGCAGACCGGTACTGTATTTAACGATCACTTCTCACAGGCTAAGGCAGCAGCAGACGCAGCTGTTCAGTTCATCAGCGGCGAAGAAGTTGATGCAAAGATCCCTGTAGACTACATCAAGGTTACTAACGCAAACGCACAGGAAATCCTTGACAAGTTAAAATAAGTTACAGTTAACTGACTATTTATCGGGTGTGCGGGTCATTCCGTCACACCCGATTTTTAAGGAAAATATGCTCCCGGAGGGCATAGAAAAAGCGTCACAGGAATTGAAAGGAGTAACGGGATGGCAGAGCAGTACAGACTGGAAATGATAGGAGTCAGTAAAAGCTTCCCTGGCGTAAAGGCACTGGATGGGATAAACTTGAAAGTACGTCCCGGAACTGTCCATGCGCTGATGGGGGAAAACGGCGCCGGAAAATCCACCCTTATGAAATGTCTTTTCGGCATTTATAAGATGGATGAAGGACAGATCATTATTGATGGTGAAAAAACGGAGATAACAAATCCGGATGATGCCCTTCGCAAGGGCCTGGCAATGGTTCATCAGGAACTTCAGCCAATACCGGATCGTTCTATTGCAGAAAATATGTATCTGGGAAGATATCCCATGAAGAGTGTTGGTCCTCTTAAAATGGTGGATCACAAGACCATGAACAGTGAAGCTGAGAAATGGTTAAAAGATGTAAAAATGAATTTTGATCCTAAGGCAAAACTGGGAACATTGTCAATTGGACAGATGCAGTCAGTAGAGATCGCAAAGGCAGTCAGCCAGCACGCAAAGATCGTGATCCTGGATGAGCCTACATCCTCTCTGACTGATAATGAAGTAGAAGCGCTGTTCCGCATTATCAGGGACTTAAAGTCCAGAGGCGTTTCTATGATATATATCAGCCATAAGATGGCTGAGATCCGTCAGATCGCAGACGATATTACTATTATGCGAGATGGTACATATGTAGGATCCTGGGAAGTAAAGGATATTTCCGATGATGAGATCGTAAAACAGATGGTTGGACGTGAGCTGACCAATGTATATCCTCCAAAGGAAGATTACAGAACAGATGAGACGATTCTGAAGGTAGAGCACCTGTGCAGCATTCATGAACGTTCCTTCCAGGATTGTTCCTTTGAGTTAAAGAGAGGCGAGATCCTTGGATTCGGCGGTCTGGTAGGCGCACAGAGAACAGAGATGATGGAAGCAATCTTCGGCATGAGACATATTGCCAGCGGTACAGTAGAAGTCCTTGGCAAGAAGGTAAATATTAAAAAGCCGGAAGATGCCATTGCCAATTCTATTGGTATGATCACAGAGGACCGTCGTGGAACCGGTATCTTAGGCTGCCTGAGTATCAATGATAACACCGCTATTGCCTCTTATAAGAATTATACAAACAGCGGTGTGATCGATCAGAAGAAAGTAGATGCAGTTGTAAAAGACAGCATCCAGAAGCTGAACATCAAGACTCCTAGTGGAAAGACACTGATCCAGTCTCTTTCCGGTGGTAATCAGCAGAAGGTTATCATCGCCCGCTGGCTGGCAAACAACCCGGATATCCTGATCATGGATGAGCCTACAAGAGGTATTGACGTAGGTGCCAAGTATGAGATCTATCAGATCATGATCGACCTGGTAAAACAGGGCAAGTCCATTATCATGATCTCTTCTGAAATGCCGGAGCTGATCGGTATGTCCAACCGTATCATTGTAATGTGTAACGGACATATCACCGGCGAAGTAGAAGGGGAAGAAGCAACCCAGGAGAGAATTATGTCCTTTGCGACACAGTTTGATCTTCAGGGAAAATCAACCACAGAGTCCAAGTAGGAGGATTAAGCCATGACAGCGAAAAAATTTAATTTAAAGGATTTCCTTATTAATAACGGAATTATAGTCGTTCTGGTGTTATTAGCTATTTACACCGGTATCATGCAGCCGACATTCGTATCCGGCTCCAACTTAAAAAATATTGCACTTAACGTAGCACCACGTTTCATCATCGCCTGCGGCGTATCCGGGTGTCTGATCACCAAAGGTACTGACCTTTCTGCAGGACGTATGGTAGGTTTATCTGCCTGCCTGGCAGGTACATTGCTTCAGAAAGCTGATTACAGCGGCAAGTTTTTCCCTAATATGCCATTTTATGGTGTATGGTGGGTAGCAGCTGTACTGCTTATCTGTGTAGCTGTATGTGCTATCTTTGGTGCTATCAACGGTATCGTAGTTTCTTATCTGCAGGTTCCTGCATTCATCGGAACCTTAGGTATGCAGCTGATCGTATACGGTGTCTGCCTGGTGTATACCAACGCAACTCCTATTGGTGGTTATCGTGCTGCTTACACAGAGGTTGCAAAAGGACAGTTATTTGGTTTTATCCCTTATCTGTTCCTGATCGCTTTAGCAGTTGGTATTGTAATGTGGTTTGTATATAACAAGATGCCTCACGGCAAATATATGTACGCTATCGGTGGAAATGAGCAGGCAGCAGAAGTTTCCGGCGTAAATACAAAGAAAACCAAGATCATCATCTATATCACAGCAGCAGCATGCTACGCACTGGGCGGTTTCTTGGTAGGCGCTAAATCCGGTGGTTCCTCTGTAAATATGGGTTACGGCTGGGAGCTGGAAGCAATCGCAGCCTGCACCATCGGCGGTGTATCTGTAAACGGTGGTATCGGACGTATCTCCGGCGTTCTCATCGGCGTTCTGGTATTCGAGATCTTAAAGACCTGCTTACAGTATCTGGGTGTTGATACAAACTACCAGTACATTGCACAGGGTATCGTTATCGTAGTTGCGATCGCACTGGATATCAGAAAGTACATTGCTAAGAAGTAATTACTGACTCATAATATTCTAAAGCATAAAATATTTTTGGCTGGGCGCCAGATCTGTGATTGACCGGATCTGGTGCCCATATTTTTCTGTCATGTATGGAAAAATGCTGCCGGTGACAGGTTCTGTGAGCTGGCACTTGCATTTTTTGAAAGTAAGGCTACCGCAATTCCACTGGCTTTAGACGGTGGGTTAAGGTAGCTAAAAGTGGAAAATTGTTATATACTTGTGGCATGGGAACAAGGAACATGCAGGTTATCCGAAATTTAAGAGCAAATACGATAATCATAAGTCATATACAACAAATTTTACGAATGGCAATATAAAAACCCCCTTTTATTCGTTTTTTCGCTGCTTCGCTTGCCGCCCAGCGGCGTTCTGCGCTGTATGGGGCGGTCGGCCAAAAGGAGAACCGCCCCTTGCGAATTTCAAACTCCATGCAGCCCGTGCCCGGGTCTGCGTGTGTCAAGAGCCGGCGTTGAAGCAAATACAGCAGTTAAGGACGCAGGGAAAGCTGAAAGAAAGCCAGTAGCACAAAAGAGAGCAATGACAGGAAAAGAGAAGAAAACGTCAATCCATGAACGCTTGGAAATCAATAAGAAAATTATCCAGGGAAAGCAGGGACAAGATAAGATGGAGAGAGGGGCTGATTTGGGTGTAAGGACAGTGTAGAATAAGCAGAATGAGTCGGAGGTCATGGATAACACTGTGGCTTCCAATTTTTTGTTTGACGTTAAAAATTTTTATATGACAAACTTTTTTCAGGAAGGTAATTCAGAGAACCTGACAGAAGATTAGAAAGAAGTTTTAAGGATATGGAACGATTTGAGTACAAATGAGCAGGAAACAGTAATGTCAATGCTACATGGACTTCGGAAGTAGGTGAATAGTTCGAATGTATATATCGGCTGTTCTTTTTTTATTTTTAGCGTTAAAGCGGTAATGTTTTTTCTTGTGTACAGTAGAGTGCTATAGTATAATAAAATCAGTTTTTTGCATACGTTTAAAAGTTATAATAAGGAAATCGGCAAACCAGATGAAAGTCTGGGACGCAAAGCTATAGGGCCTGTAAAATGGTAGCCAGTTGCCACGTTAAAGATGCA
>OGCM01002927.1_pt1 | contig 14381 bp, 13 predicted proteins | sample 1570151 | NCBI WGS metagenome assembly OGCM01 (sample SAMEA4370582, study PRJEB24528) | human gut metagenome
TTAGCTGGCGCAGCGAACCCTTGACAAACCGAAGCATTCAAATGCTATTCTGTTTCTGCGAGGGTTGGCCGGGCTTGCTTTGCTATTCTCTCCGTCGCCCTCGCTGCATTGATTATGGCATTTGAATGCTGTTTGTCAGGGGCAGCAGTCGGCAGACGGATTTTTTCATTTTGGGGCTTGACTTTTAATAGTTAGTCTCCAAATTTTTGCAAACAAAAAAGACCCCATCGGGTCTTGCGTTACGGGTCAGCGTTCGTTGCTGCGTTGCTGCTTTTTCTGCCACGCATCCAAAAGCTGAATGATCTTCTCCTCCATCTGTTTGGGCGTGTAGCTGCGGGGGAAATACTTTCGCAGAGTCTCGTTTTTGATGGTCACAGTGTCTTTCTCGCTTTTTTTCTCCTGTCCCATCACATCAAAGGCTTTTTCGTAGCTGAACTCTCCCTGCTGTGCCATCTTTTTCAGGTGCTGCGCCTGCGATAAGGACGGTGCATTCTGGGTGTCGTTCATTGCTTCTAAAAAAGCCCGCTGTTGGCTTTCGTCCAGATAGGACAGCTCCACAGCGGGATTGAAGGAGATTTTCTTTTCGTCTACCATGTCCAGCAGTTCCGGGACGAGGTTGGTCAGGCGGATGAAACGGCGAATAGTATCTTTACTTACCCCAGCATCATCGCCAACTTTTTCGACGGACAACTTCTGCGCAACTTGCGTAGAAGTTAAATCTGACCTAGCACCTTGATTTTTTAGAGCTTTCAGCTTCATTTTGTAGGCAAAAGCCCTTTCACTGGGCAGGATGTGTTCACGCTGCAAATTGGAATCCACCATCAATATCACAGCAGCATCGTCCGACATCTGCCGCACAATGACCGGCAGGGTGTCCAGCCCGGCAAGTTTAGCCGCATACTGGCGGCGGTGCCCGGAGATGATCTCGTAGCCACCCTCTGGGCGAGGGCGGGCAATCAGCGGAGCCAGCACACCGTACTGTGCGATGCTCTCCACCGTCCGGGTCATGGCTTCATCGTCCAGCACCTTGAAAGGGTGGTTGGTGAAGGGGTGCAACTCGTCAATGGGAATCTGCTGTACCTGCTCCCGCTGTTCCTCCTGTCGGTTTTCTTCGGTGGAAAACAGGTCATCTAGCCCTTTCAGAGCTAAGTTTCCGCTGTCGATCGGCATCTGCCAGCACCTCCTTTGCAAGAGAGTTGTAGGCTTCTGCCACCTTGCCTTTGGGGTCATAGGCAAAGATGCTTTTGCCTGCCGCACTGGTTTCTGCTGCTCGGACGGACCGTGGGATGGTCTGCTCAAACACCTTAAGATGTTTCCCGTATGCCTGCCGGATCAGATTGCTGATCTGTTTTCCGTAATTGGTGCGGCTGTCAGTCATGGTCAGCAGAATACCCTCGATTTTCAGTTTCGGATTGATCTGCCGCCGGACTTTCTGCACCGTCTGCAAAAGCTGTTCCAGACCCTTTGCAGACAGATACTGTGCCTGCACAGGAATCAGGGCAGCGTCTGCCGCCGCCAGTGCGTTGATCGTCAGCATCCCCAGCGAGGGCATACAGTCCAGCAGAATAAAATCGTACTCCCGCTTGGCACTGTCCAGCACCTGTTTCAGCATCTTTTCCCGGTTCATGCTGTTTACCAGAGCCACTTCCAGCCCTGCCAGTTCGATGTTTGCCGGAATCAGGTCAACGCCCTCTGCATGGTGCAGAACGCCCTCGCCGGGTTGGATAGGCTGATCGTTCATGGTTTTCTGCATCAGGGTGGAAAGGGTGGTGGGCAGTTCATCGGGTTGCTGCCAGCCCATGCTGATGGTCAAACTGCCCTGTGGGTCAGTGTCCACCAGCAGAACTTTCTTGCCCTCCATCGCCAGCCCGATGCCCAGATTTTCACAGGTGGTGCTTTTTCCCACACCGCCTTTCTGGTTTGTGACTGCAATAATCGTAGCTTTCTTTGCGATAACATCACCTCCCCGGAGAACCGCGCGCAAAGTCGTGGTTCGTCTTGTTCTGATAGTAGAGGTTCATGGTGGTGGGCGCATTGTAGAGCATCGCCAGCAGATACTGCTTCATGTTCCGCACCGGGACGGTGTTTTCTGCCAGAGAATCCAGCACAAAACGGATGTGGTCGGCGTTCAGCTTCATAAACCGGCTGCGTACTACCTCAACAGGCTTATCATCTCCAGCGATCCGCAACATCTTGCGTTTGGTGGAACAGGTGTCCACAAGCAGGTCTACGATCTGATAGATGGTGTCCTCATCGTCTGGGCAGAGCCGGAGCAGAAGGTCTACCTCCAGTACCTGATAAAAATAATCTTCGAGCTGTTCACGAATGTTCCCTAAATGGATAGGATCAGGTTTATTCATCTCTGTTTTATTCTTATCAGTCTTATTTGCTTGCGGTTTTGGCTGCTCCAGAGTTGCGCTTTCGGCAGCACCTGAATTGCTGTTTGGGCAATTCTGTACTTGCGCTTTTGGCAGTCCAGACGAAAAGTCCTTGACGTAGATCAGGCTGGGTCTGCCCAGACCACGGCGTTTGCGCTCGATGAGGTCCATGCCCTCCAGTTCCCGGAACAGCTTGACCGCTTTGTGTTCGGCACAGCAGAGAGATTCCTGCACTTCCCGGACGGTGTAAATGATATACACCCGACCTTGCTCGTCCAGCCAGCCGTTCTTGACCGACAGGCTCATGCGGTCCAGCAGGATGCCGTACAGTGTCCGGGCATCGGTGGAGAGCTGCCGGAAACGGCAGTCTTGGAACAGTGCCTTTGGGATGCGGAAATAGGAGAACAATTCGCCCGACTGACCATAGAAGTAGTCCAGCGTCATTTGGTGTGTCCTCGGATTTTCAACTGTGAGTGCTTGTTCATGTGGAAAACCTCCTCCCTGATTTCTGCAAAAGAAAAAGCTCACCTTCAATTTTGAAAGTGAGCTATGTAAAAGCAAAACGGTAACAGTAAGTGTCGAGTTTCGTACCCAAAAATTCTTGGGTACGGTTCTGGGTACAAAGAGCCGTTTTAGAGACAAAAAGATACCAAAAGTTACGTCAAAGTACACAAAGACACTTTTATGAAATTATCAGATAGTCACAAGATTCCACAAGAAAAATGGGATTACAAAATTATCGACGTTCTCATAACCGCTTGGTCCCGGGTTCAAGTCCTGGCTGGCCCACCATACAGTTCGTACCCGAACCCGATTCTTTACGAAAAAGGGTTCGGGTACTTTTTTGTTTCACAAGATGTTCTCTATGCCGAGAGTATGCAGAACGGTAAACAGGAACGAACAAAGGCAGGATACCACCATCACGGTGACACCCTGCCTTTTGTGTTACAAGGATATTCTGGGGGGCGATTGCTGCGCACAAAGCGCCTTAAGCCCCTGTGTTTGCTTCGGTCAGCACAAAGGTCAACTCCGCTGTGGCGGCGCACTTGCCATCTACATAAGCGGATGCTTTCCCGATGCCCACCGGGCCGCGCTGTTCCACCAACTCACAATGGAGCGTAAGGACATCCCCCGGGGTGACCTGTTTGCGGAAGCGGGCATTCTTGATGCCGCCGAAGAGGGCCAGTTTGCCTTTGTTTTCGGGAACGCTCAGCGCCGCCACGGCTCCGGTCTGGGCCAATGCTTCCAGGATCAGCACCCCTGGCATGACCGGCTGGCCCGGGAAGTGACCGCAGAAGAATTCTTCATTGCGGGATACGCACTTGCGGCCAATGGCCCACTGCCCCGGCTCGTAGTCCAGGATACGGTCCACGAGGGCAAAGGGGTAGCGGTGGGGCAGAAGGGCTGCGATCTGCTCACTGTTCAGGGCGTTTGCGTTCTCCCGCACGGTGCGCGGTTCTGCCATGGCTCAGCCCTCCCATCTGCGCAGGGCGATGCAGGCGTTGTGCCCGCCAAAGCCCAGGCTGTTGCTCAGTGCGTAGGTCATGGCCTGTGCACGGCCTGCATTGGGAACATAGTCCAGATCGCATTCCGGGTCAGGCTGCTCGTAGTGGATGGTGGGCGGGGCAAACTGGTCTCGCAGGGCCAGTGCCGTGAACACGGCCTCGATGCCGCCCGCACCGCCCAGCAGGTGGCCGGTCATGCTCTTGGTGCTGACCACGGTCAGCTGCTTTGCGTGTTCACCGAACACGGCATGGATGGCAGCCGTCTCGCAGGCATCGTTCATGTGGGTGCCGGTGCCGTGGGCGTTGATGTGATCCACCTGCTCCGGGGCAATGCCTGCATCGGCCAGTGTCAGCTTCATGCAGTCGATGGCACCTGTGCCGCCGGGAGCCGGTGCGGTAAAGTGGTAAGCATCGCAGTTGGCACCATAGCCCACCACCTCGGCGTAGATATGCGCACCGCGTGCCCGGGCGTGCTCCAGCTCTTCCAGAACCAGCACACCGCTGCCCTCGCCCATCACGAAGCCGCCGCGGCGGGCATCAAAGGGCAGGCTGGCAGCATCCGGGTCGGTGGCGGTGGAAAGCGCCTTCATGCTGGTAAAACCGCCGATGCCCAGCGGGCTGATGCAGCTTTCGGCACCGCCGCAGACCATGGCAGTCTCGTAACCGTCCCGGATGCGGTGGAAGGCATCGCCCACAGCATTGGTGCCGCCGGCGCAGGCCGTGACCGGGCAGGTGCACATGCCCTTCAGGCCAAAGCGGATGGCCACCTGTGCCGCCGCCATGTTGGCAATGGACATAGGCACAAAGTAGGGGCTGACCTTCTCCATGCCTTTCTCTTCCCCGCGGGTGTGCTGCTCCTCGATGGTGGGCAGGCCGCCAATGCCGCTGGAAAGGACCACACCGATGTTTTTGGCCTCTGCTTCCGTGTTCAGGCCGCTGTCGGCAATGGCCTCGGCTGCAGCAGCCAGTGCCAGCAGGGTGAAGCGGGCCATCTTGCGGACTTCCTTTTTGTCCACAACGGTCTCGGGGTCAAAGTTTTTCACTTCACCGGCCAGCTTGCACTTGAAATCGGTGGTGTCAAACTGGGTGATGGGGCCAATGCCGCACCGGCCTGCCTTTGCGGCAGCCCAGCTGTCGGCAGCAGTGTTGCCCAGCGGGTTCACGGTGCCCAGACCGGTGATCACGACTCTGCGTTTTTCCATAGAGAATTTCTCCTTTTACATTGCCATGCCGCCGTCCACACAGAGCACCTGCCCGGTGAGATAGCTGCTTTGTTCTGCGGCAAAAAATGCCACCGCGTTTGCCACGTCCTCCGGCTGGCCTGCGCGGCCTGCCGGGATGTCCTTTGCCATTTCGGTGCGGACAGCCTCCGGCAGGGCGGCGGTCATATCGGTTTCAATAAAGCCGGGCGCAACAGCGTTTACTGTCACATTGCGGCTGGCCAGTTCCCGGGCCAGGCTTTTGGTCAGGCCGATGAGCCCGGCCTTGCTGGCGGCGTAATTCGTCTGGCCTGCATTGCCCCGCAGGGCAACGACGCTGCTCAGATTGATGATCCGGCCCCAGCGCTGGCGCACCATCCGGCGGGCCGCTTCCTTGCAGCAGAGGAACGCACCCTTGAGGTTTGCGTCCAGCACAGCATCAAAGTCTGCTTCGGACATGCGCAGGATCAGGTTGTCCCGGGTGATGCCTGCATTGTTCACAAGGATATCCACCCGGCCAAAGGCGTTCACCGCTTCCTCAAAGAGCTTTTTGCAGCCCTCGGCGGTGGAAACATCGGCCTGCACGGCCACAGCCTGCGCACCCTCGGCCCTGCAGAGAGACACGGTCTCAGCGGCGGCCGCTTCGCCGTGGCAGTAGTTGACCACCACATGGCAGCCCTGCCGGGCAAGCTGTACGCACACGGCCCGGCCGATTCCCCGGCTTCCGCCGGTCACAACGGCGGTACGGATGATGGTTTCTTCGTTCATTGTTCTTCCTTCCATGCGTTCAGAACGGTGTCCAGCTGCGCCGGGGTCTCCACCGACACACAAGTCACACCGGGCAGGGTCTTTTTCACAAAGCCAGAGAGCGCATTGCCGGGGCCGACCTCCAGAATGTGATCCACACCCAGCTCACCCAGACGGTGCAGGGTGTCCTCCATGTAGACACTGCTCTGTACCTGCCGGACCAGCAGGGCCGGGATGCTGTCGCTCTCGGCTTTTTCGCGGCCCAGGCAGTTAAACAGCACCGGAACGCTCATCTCGCCAAAGGGTTCGGCGGTAAAGCGCTTTGCCAGGGCATCCCCGGCGGGAGCCATCAGACGGGTGTGGAACGGGCCGCTCACCTTGAGCGGGATGCACCGGCGGGCACCGGCCTGCTTTGCAAGCTCTGCAGCCTTGTCCACGGCGGCCTTTTCGCCGCCAATGACCAGCTGGCCCGGGCAATTGTAGTTGCAGATCTGCACACAGCCCAGCGCGGATGCCTGCTCACAGCATTCTGCAAGGGGGACCCGGTCGAGGTTCAGCACTGCGGTCATGCCGCAGTCGATGCCGCTGGCCGCGTCGGCCATGGCTTTGCCGCGGTAGGCTGCCAGCTCAATGGCCTGCTTGGCGGTGAATACACCGGCGGCTTCCAGCGCGGAATATTCGCCCAGAGAGAGACCGGCCACATAAGCGGGCTTGACCCCCTGCTCGGCCAGAACGGCGGATACGCCGCAGGCAAAGGCCACCATGCAGGGTTGGGTGTATTCGGTCTGATTCAGAACGCCGTCCGGGTCGTCGAAGCAGACGCGGTGCAGATCAAACGGAAGGTCTGCAGCGTCGAACGCGTCACGGAAAGTGGAAGATGCTTCGTAAAATTCTTTGCCCATGCCGGGGTGCTGGGCACCCTGGCCGGCATACAAAACGGCAAGTTTCATCGGTTTTGCCTCCATTCGGTCACAAGTTCATCCATCAGCTCACGGACAGTGTACATCCGGTCCAGCCTGCCCACATTGGCCCCGCAGAAGAAAAGTCCTTCCTCCAGGTTGCCCTTGACCGCTTCGATCAGTGCATGGGTGATGCAGTAGGGCACCTTGGCGGGGTCGCAGGTCTTCAGGCAGCGGGCACAGTGCCGGGGCGGGAAGCGTCTGCCCTCCGCCATGGCCTGCACCAGCGGCGTGTTCAGCGCCCGGCCCGGCATTCCGACCGGGCTGTGGATGATGCGCACATCCTCAGAACCTGCATTCAGCAGAACGTCCTTGTACCCCTGGGATGCATCGCACTCGTAGGTGGTGATAAAGCGGGTGGCAAGCTGAACGCCTGCGGCACCCAGTCTGGTAAAGTGAGCCAGATCGGCCCCGGTGTACACGCCGCCCGCCACAAACACGGGGATGCTGTGGCCGAACTGCGCCTCATAGGGCTTTACCTCGGCCAACACCTCCGGCAGGATCTCGTCCAGCGTCTGGCAGCTTCCGGAGAACAGGTCCTGCTCCGCAAAGCCGAGATGACCGCCTGCCTTGCAGCCCTCAATGACCACAAAATCGGCGGTGCGGCCGAACTCCTTGGCCCAGCGGCGCAGGATGAGCTTTGCCGCCCGCCCGCTGGAAACGATGGGCGCGATGGCGACCTCCATCGTGTTCACAAGGCCGGGCAGCTCCAGCGGCAGACCCGCGCCGGACACAACAGCGTCCACGCCCGCTTCCACAGCGGTGCGGATGGCGGCGGCATAGTCCTGCGTGGCCACCATTGCATTGATGGCCACCATACCGGCACCGTTTGCAATCTGCTTTGCTTTCCGGATCTCAGCGGTCAGGGCGCGGTGGTTGGCGCTGGCCGGGTCACGGGCAAAGTCCGGCTCCCGGTAGCCTGCATCGGCGGTGGAGATGCACCCCATGCCGCCGCAGGCCGCCACGGCACCGGCCAGCCCGCCCAGAGAAACGCCCACGCCCATGCCGCCCTGCAGGATGGGCACAGACAGGGTTTTCTTTCCGAGCGTCAGCATTCCTCGCTCAGCGCGTGGATACGCTGCCTCCCGCCGTTCCACAGGTCATCCAGAATGTCCGCCACAGGGCGTACCTCGTGGAGCATTCCGGCCACCTGACCGGCCATCAGACTGCCGGTGGAGGTGTCGCCTTCAAACACGGCCCGGCGCAGACTGCCCAGGGTGTACTTTTCCAGCTCCATCTTATCGGCACCGGCCTTTTCCTGCCGGACATATTCACGGCTCATCCGGTTTTTCAGCACCCGGACCGGGGAACCGCCGATGCGTCCGGTCACGATGGTGTCGCTGTCCTTGGCATTGAGCAGGGCAGCCTTGTAGTTTTCGTGGATGGGGCACTCCTCACTCACCAGCAGGCAGGTGCCCACCTGCACGCCGCAGGCACCCAGCGCAAGGGCTGCTGCCAGCTGACGGCCATCGGCAATGCCGCCCGCCGCAATGACGGGCAGATCCACTGCGTCCACCACCTGCGGCACCAGTGCCATGGTGGCCATCTCGCCCACATGGCCGCCGCTCTCGGTCCCTTCGGCGATCACGGCATCGATGCCCAGCTTCTCCAGATGCTTTGCCAGCACAGCGGCAGCCACCACGGGGATCACCTTGATGCCCGCCGCTTTCCACATGGGAACATATTTGCCCGGGTTGCCTGCACCGGTGGTGACCACCTGCACGCCTTCTTCCACAACGATCTGGGCAAACTCATCTGCCTGCGGGTGCATCAGCATGATGTTCACGCCAAAGGGCTTGTCTGTGAGCTGTTTGCAACGGCGGATATTTTCGCGCAGGGTGTCGGCATTCATGCCGCCCGCACCGATGATGCCCAGTGCACCTGCATTGGAGCAGGCGGCGGCAAACTCACCGGTGGCAATGTTTGCCATGCCGCCCTGGATGATGGGGTATTTTGTGCCTAAAATTTCATTTAAAAGTTTCATAGTTTTATCCTATCGGTAAGCGTCCTCGCCCTCTCAGTCTCGCTCTGCTCGACAGCTCTCCCAAGGGGAGAGCCCTTGGCAGTACGGTAAACTTTTCGGTTTTGCCAAAGGCTCCCACTTTGGGGGAGCTGTCACCGAAGGTGACTGAGAGGGCGAGCCCGTTTGCCGAACATGATTTTTACTCTTTGTATTGAAAAATCACACCGCCCCAGGTCAGGCCGCCGCCAAAGCCGATACAGGCCAGCGGTCTGCCCGGGGTCAGCTGCCCGCTCTCGGCCAGCTCGTTGAGGGCGACCGGAATGCTGGCGGCGCTGGTGTTGCCGTGGCGATCCATGTTCTTATAAAATTTTGCCGGGTCGGCCTGCAGAGCCTTGATGCAGTGGTCGATGATGCGGCTGTTGGCCTGATGGCAGACCACCCACGACAGATCCTCGAGGGTCAGCCGGGTCTCGTCCAGCACCGTGTGCAGGCACTTGGGCAGGGCATCCACCGCAAAGCGGAACACCGCCTTGCCGTCCATGGTGATGGGGGCAGAGCCTTCCCGGCTCGGCCCGCCCGCATGGAGGACATCACTGCCGCGTGCCCCCAGCGTCAACGCAAAGGGGGTATCTGCCAGCCGGAAAATGGCGGCTCCGGCCCCGTCGCCGAACAGCACGCAGGTGGAGCGGTCGGTGGGGTCCATCAGGCGGGAAAGCGCTTCGCACCCGATGACGAGGGCATACTGCCCGCCCAGAGTCGTCAGCATTCCCCGCGCCACGGCCATGCCATAAAGAAAACCGGAACAGGCCGCGTTGATGTCCAGCGCGGGCCGGTTTTCGGGCAGGCCCAGCGCTGCCTGTACCTGACAGGCCACGCTGGGGGTGGCATCCGGGGCAGAAAGGGTCGCGCAGACACAGCAGGCAATGTCCGCCGGGGCAAGGCCGCTGCGGTCAAGGGCCTGCCGCGCAGCCACAATGGCCAGCGTGGCGGCAGATTCGTCCTCGGTGCACCAGTGCCGGGTGCGGATGCCGGTGCGGCTGGTGATCCATGCGTCACTGGTATCCACCATGCGGCTCAGCGCGTCATTGGTGATCGTCCGTCCGGGAAGTGCCCCGCCGGTGGCGATCAGCTGTAAACCATTCATGCGTTCCTCGTTTCTCCGATCTGGCGGTACTTTTTATAGCGCTGATCGGCCAGCTGCCGGTCGCTCATGCGGCACAATTCTTTCAGGTGGGCGCGCAGAGCGGCATCCATGCGCTCAAACAGGGCCGCGTGGCAGCGCTGGGCACCGCCCACCGGCTCCGGGATCACTTCTTCCACGATGCCGCCGCGGTACAGATCCTGCGCCGTCAGCTTCATCATCTCACAGGCCTCGCCGCTGCGGGAGGAGTCCTTCCACAGGATGCTGGCAAAGCCCTCGGGGCTCAGCACTGAGTAGATCGCGTTTTCCAGCATGAGGATGTGGTTGGCCACACCCAGTGCCAGCGCGCCGCCGGAGGAGCCCTCGCCGGTGACCACGGCGATGACCGGCACCGTCAGGCCGCTCATCTCCATCAGATTCCGGGCAATGGCCTCGCCCTGCCCCCGCTCCTCGGCATCCTTGCCGGGGTAAGCGCCCGGTGTGTCGATAAAGGTGATGATGGGACGGCCGAATTTTTCAGCCTGCTTCATCAGGCGCAGAGCCTTGCGGTAACCCTCCGGCCCCGGCATTCCAAAGTTGCAGGCCAGATTTTCCTCCAGCGTGGAGCCCTTGCGGTGGCCGATGACCGTCACCGGCATCCCGTGGAAACGGGCCACGCCGCCCAGAATGGCCGCGTCCTCCTTGCATTGCCGGTCGCCGCGCTGCTCAAAGAAATCCGTGAACAGGGCAGAGATCGTCTCGTCGATGTGCGGACGCTCCGGGTGACGGGCCAGAAAGACCCGGTCCTCGGCAGTCAGCGGGCCGCAGGAGCGCAGGATCTCGTCCTCTTCCACCGCCAGCTCTGCCAGTTCGGACGCATGGGCGGTAATGGCCTCCATGTCACTGCCGTTGCCCTTCAGCGCGGCGATCTGTGCGTCCAGCGGGGCCAGCTGCTCCAAAATATCTTTTATCATTCGTGTTTCCCTCCGGCATGAAGCTGCAGGACCTGGATCAGCGTATCCCGCAGCTGACTGCGGGGCACCACCTGATCCACAAAGCCGTGTTCCATCTGGAATTCGCTGCGCTGGAACCCGGCGGGCAGTTTTTCACCGATGGTCTGCTCAATGACACGGGGGCCGGCAAAGCCGATGAGTGCCCCCGGTTCGGCCAGCATGATATCGCCCAGGCTTGCAAAGCTGGCGGTCACGCCGCCGGTGGTGGGGTGGGTCAGCACGCTGACGTACAGCCCGCCCTTTGCCGAAAAGCGCTGGATGGCGGCGCTGGTCTTGGCCATCTGCATCAGGCTGAAAATGCCCTCCTGCATCCGCGCGCCGCCGCTGGCCGAAAAGATGACCAGAGGCAGGCGCTTGGCGGTGGCGTACTCCACGGCGCGGGTGATCTTCTCGCCCACAGCCGTGCTCATGCTGCCCATAAAGAACCGGCTGTCCAACACGGCTGCCACGCAGGCCACGCCGCCAATGCGGCCGACGGCGGTGACAGCAGCTTCGCGCAGGCCGGTCTTGTTCTGGGCGGCGGCAAGTTTTTCCCCGTATCCGGGGAAGTTCAGCACATCCTGCGGATCAAGGTCAGCGTCCAGTTCCCGGAAGCTGCCGTGATCCAGCACCAGACTGAGCCGGTAATACCCGCCAATGGGCATGTGATAGCCGCAGTTGGGGCAGACATACAGGCTTTTGCCCCACAGGGTGCGGGCAGCGCGGCGGCCGCACTGCTTGCACTCCACAAACTGCGGTTCGTGCCAGACAGCTCCGGCATCCCGCTTGGCCTTCAGCTGGAAAGTGCGCTCCCGCATCCGGTTGGGGAGCAGATCTCGGATATCATTCATCGCATGTTTCCTCAGATATGTGCGGTGATGTAGTTGTAGATATCACCCACGGTCTTGAGCTTTGCCAGCTCCTCGTCCGGGATGGACACACCGCAGGCATCCTCCAGCGCCATGTTCAGCTCCACGGCATCCAGGCTGTCGGCCTCCAGATCCTCGGTCAGGCTGGCCTCCATGGTCACCTTGTCCTCCTCGCAGTTCAGGGTGTCAACAACGATCTTCTTCATTTCTTCAAACGTCATGGTAATATTCTCCTTTGATTGGTTTGTATTTTTATTATCTAAAAAGTTTGAGGTTTCTTGCGAACACGACCATTATATCTGAATCGTCGGATAAGTCAAGAATAATAGCTAAAATATTTTATCTTTTACAATTCTGACACACTTTCCTCCACAGGGGCAGTTCCTCTTTTCCATTGCCCTTTTTCCCCAAACGTGCTAATATGGGTTCAGCACTCAGACAAGAAGGAACGAAAGGATGGATCCCATGAAATTCAGCGAAATGAGTTATACCCGCCCGGACATTGATGCCCTGCTGGGCCAGTGCAAGGCGCTGGCCGCAAAGGCCGCCGGGGCCGCCAGCGGCGAGGAGCTGGTGAATGTTTACTACGAGCAGAGCCGCGCCTTTGCCGATTACAGCACCGCCGCACAGCTGGCAAGCATCCACTACACCTGCGACACCCGTGACGCTTATTGGAAGGCCGAGCAGGACTTCTTTGATGCCAACGGTCCCGCCGTGGAGAACGCACGGGTGGAGATCAGCCGGGCATTTCTGGCCAACGCCCATGTGGACGCGCTGACCGAAGCCTTCGGCACCACCTGCGTGGCTGGCATGAAGAATGCCGTGCTGGGCATGGATGACCGCACCGTGGAGCTGCAGAAGGAGTACAACGCCCTTGTCAGCCAGTACCAGCAGGTGTACGGCAGCGCACTGGTCGAGTTTGACGGCAAGCAGCTGACCATTCCCCAGCTGGGCCCCTATAAGGAGAACCTGGACCCTGCCGTCCGCCGCGCCGCCTACGAGGCTGAGGCCGCGTATTTCGATGCCCACCGTGACGAGCTGGATGGCCTGTACACCAAGATTGTCAAGAACCTGAACGCACAGGCGCAGATCCTGGGCTACCACGATTACAGCGAGCTTTCCTATGTGCGGATGAACCGCATCGGCTACGGCCCTGCCGAGATCCGGAAGTTCCGCGACCAGGTGGCCAGCGATGTGGTGCCCGAGCTGAAAAAGGTGATCGAGCTGCGCTGCAAGCGCACCGGCATCTCCCACCTGACCTTCTCCGACCTGCCTGTGGCGTTTCAGGACGGCAACCCCTCTCCCATCCCCGGCTACGATGCCCGGATGGCCGCCGCCCGCACCATGTACCACGAGCTGAGTCCCGAGACCGCAGAATTCATTGACTTCATGCAGGACAATGAGCTGTTCGACGTGGAGAGCCGCCCCGGCAAGATGTCCGGCGGCTATATGACCAGCCTGCCCACCTACAAGGCCCCCTTTATCTTTGCCAACTGGAACAACACCTCTGCTGATGTGGACGTGCTGACCCACGAGTGCGGCCACGCCTTTGAGGGCTATGTGGCCGAGCGTGACCCCAAGGTCCCCGCAGACCTCGAGTGCCCCGGTATGGAGAGCGCCGAGATCCACTCCATGGCCATGGAGTTCCTGACGGCTCCCTGGCACCATCTGCTCTTTGGCAAGGACACTGAGAAATATGCCCTGCTCCACGCCGAGGACAGCTTCCTCTTCCTGGCCTATGGCTGCATCGTGGACGAGTTCCAGCACAGGATGTACCAGAACCCCGACCTCACCCCGGACGAGCGCAACGCCGTCTGGCTGGAACTGGAGCACAAGTACCGCCCCTGGATCGATTTCGACAACCTGCCCTTCTATGGCCGCGGTGCCGGCTGGCAGCGCCAGCTCCACATCTATGAGTGCCCCTTCTACTATATTGATTACTGCCTGTCCACCATGGCCGCGCTGCAGTTCTTCCTGCTGAGCCTCAAGGACCACAAGGATGCCTGGGAACGCTACCTCAAGCTGGTGCGCCGTGCCGGTCTGGCCAGCTACACAGAGCTGATGCAGACCGCCGGACTGAAGGTTCCCTTTGAGGATGGCTCGATCAAGGCCATCGCCCAGCAGATGGGCCAGTGGATCGCAGAGCATCAGGTGTAAGCCTCCCGGGCCTACGGAGATTTTTTCTTGCAAAATCCGCTCTTTTCTATGAAAAAGCACAGCGCCCCCGTTCACTGTAAGATCGCAGTGAGCGGGGGCGCTTTCTTGTGAATAGGAGGTCGATTTTATCGCAAATACAGACTATGGGGAGATACGGAGCGGCACAAACTCCATAACCGAAAAGAAAAAATTCCATAAAACGCCAAAAAGCCCTCGGATAAGTCATACCTATACAAGAAAGTTTGAACTTTTCGTGAATTTTCTGTGTTTCGACCATGGACAGGTGGGAACAGTTCTGCTACAATGGGAGCTGTTCTTTCCGCCGGTTCCCATGCGGCGGTTTTTGTTTTTACTATAACACAGGAGGAACTTTCATGTTAGAAAAGATCTTTCACCTGAAAGAAAACCACACCGATGTCAAGACCGAACTCATGGCGGGTGTCACCACCTTTATGACGATGGCCTACATCCTTGCGGTCAACCCCAGCATCC
>OGCM01002939.1_pt1 | contig 14334 bp, 13 predicted proteins | sample 1570151 | NCBI WGS metagenome assembly OGCM01 (sample SAMEA4370582, study PRJEB24528) | human gut metagenome
TGCATAAGGTCGAACATTCTTGAGAATAAAGTGTAAACCAATATTGACAATATCAAGAGCATACTTACAGTAGTCATCCAGGTCTACATGAACTTCATCGATTGAGATGATATCCGATAAAGGAAGTCTGTCCAACTTTACATATTTTTCAAAAGTCTGAATGGCATATGTATCAGATACATTAAATTTTTCGGCAATATGAGCTGCTGACATGGATAGATCTTTAAATTCGTTAACGATGAGCATTTCCGTTGCATTGGTATTTCGTTTTCTTTTTCCAACGAAGTTGAATGATTCATTAAAAGAGTAATTGCATAAGGGATTTGTACATTTCCAACGTCGCTGCTTTAGAAGCAGAACACATTCATAAGTGTCTTGTAGAATGGGATGATTTATTTTTCGTTGTTTTACTCCTCGTGAATGCATTCGGAAATCGCACTGAGGACAGAAGTGAATGGAAGGATGCGTTTCAAGAGTTATGATTTTTTGTGTTCCTTCGATTTTGATATCGGATATATAAACATCCGAATCTTCCAAGTTTAATAATTCTGTGATAGTATTCATATATCTCCTTTCAGTGGTTATTGGTCGCACAATTATCATAGTGAAAGAAGAAAAGAAGGGCAAGGAATCGCATGAATTCCTTGCCCTTATGTTGTTTGTATCAGCCCCTCACGAAGAACCCTCTTAATTGCCCCTCATAAAGAACCCTCACGAAGGTTGCCCCTCTTAAACTTTGGATACCCATTTATATATAAGATGTTAGGGCAAAAATCATGCTTGATTATTATATTACCGAAAAATGGTAATATTTAAAACAAATGTTAAAAATAAAATCTTTAATTCTACATAAAAACAACTTGCAATTCTTATGTACACGTGATATTGTATGTGTACAAAGATTACGTCGTATATTTTAATCAAAGTAACTTCAAGAAATTTTCCGGCATCAAGGTCAGATGTTCCGACATTTCCAGGATGAAAACAAAAGAAAGACACAAAACTGTAGAAATTGGGATACTATACTATTTTCAAAATGAATCATTTGTGATATGATAAATAAAAGAAAGATATTCCTTTCTACAGAGGTATCAGCGAGAGGAGTATTGTATGAACAGTATAGGATTATGTGAGAACCAGAATGATTTTATTATGCTTCCCAAGGTAGATTTCTGCTTTAAAGAAATAATGCAGAATGAAAAGGTGAGACAGGGACTGATAGCTGCACTGTTAGATGTATCGCCAGAAGAGATTAGCAAGACAACATTGTTGCCTACTGTTTTAAGGAAAGAATTTAAAGAAGATAAGTATGGCATATTAGATGTTCGAGTCAAACTTGTCGATGGGACACAAATGGATCTGGAGATGCAGGTAGAACCTTTTACATACTGGGTGAACCGGATTCTGTTTTACTGGTCGAAAATGTATATCGATCAGATCGAATCAGGAAAGGGATATGATGAACTTCAGAAATGTATCCATGTAAGTATTCTTGCTTATGATCATTTTAAGGATGACGAGAACTGTTATCACAAAATCGGATTGCGTGATATGGTTACGGGAGAGCAGTATAGCGATCTATTGGAGTTGCATTTCCTGGAGATTACGAAAGTACCCCCGGTAATGGCAGATGAAAAACCGATCGTCCAGTGGATTAGATTCCTTGGTGGAAGCAACAGGGAGGAATTAAAGGCTATGAGTGAACGGAATGAGTATATTCAATGTGCATATGAAGAATTGGAACGACTGAGCCTGGATAGGCAGAAACGATTAGAATACGAGACAAGACAGAAGAATATCAGAGACTATAACAGTCAGATGAAGAGTGCGCGAATCCAAGGCGAAGAAATAGGAAAAAGGCAGACGGAAGAGCAGATTTTGGCATTGGGTAAGGCTTTACAGGCGGCAGGACGATCAGAAGAGGCCATTAAGGCAATGACTGATGAAGAGTATTTGAAAGAACTACTAAAGGAGTTTGGCATTTGATAGTGGAAATGGTTACATTATCAGCAAAAGCCTGAAAAAGAGCCTGCAGGAAGACAGAAAATGGGCAATAGATCAGACGGGGTATACAGTTGCAGACAAAAATTTCAAATATAAATCCAGAATCATTACCGTAATAGTAAAGGATCAAGAAGGCAACAAAAGACAGCTGAAACAGAAAGCAGTTGTTTATTGGAGTAAACATTTTTATAACCGGGAGATCATAGATAAATATCACGGACTTTCCAGGATTGAAAATCAGTTTGAGGAACTGAAAGAATCATTGGAAACCAGGCCTGTTTATGTGAAAACAAAAGAACGCATCCATGCACACCTGTTACTCTGTGTGATAGCGTTGACCATGATACGCCTAATCCAGAGAAAGTATCTGTTAAAGAATCCTCCTGTCTCTAGTGACACAGATCTGAAAATGATTTTAGATTCTTATAACTTGTGTGATTTTTGAAGAAGCAGCACAGAGATTATTGGAAATGTATATTAGATAATGAGAAAGGATGTGACACTATTTTTTCAGGGGTTGAACAACGACTATCAGATGGCAGACTTACAGAGCCTTCAGATGGAAAGACCACTGACAGCGAAGGAAGCAGAACGTTTTAAAATCGAATAGCATAATAATATAGTACGAAATGCAAAAAGAGTGTGAAAGCCGTTATTGGCTTTTACACTCTTTGCGTTTAATGCCTGTGATTAAGGATTAGGACTGTTCATTTACAAGGTGTTGTTATCCGCCAGTTCCAGCACTTTCTCGGCTGTCTGTACATCGGTGATCAGTGCATGCAGATAGTGTCCGTTCAGTGCACCTAGGATAGAGCGTACTTTTTTTTCACCGCCGCCGACGCCGATGACGCGCTTGTGTTCCGGCAGATCCCGGATATCGATGGATATGATTCTATTCTTCAATGTTGTGTCGCATAGTTCGCCGGTGATGGTAAAGAAGTTACCACAGATATCCCCGGCTGCCTCAGCATCCACCAGTTCGTTGATCGTAGCGGTGTCAAATGGATAATCTGACAGGTGATCTGCATCCCGGACAGGCGCCTCGCCGATACCTACCAGAGTGACATCCAGATTGTGTGATGCTTTTAATATAGAAGCGATCGTTGGTTCTTCTTTGATGGCAGAGCAGAGTTCTTTGCTCTGACACATAAATGGTGCTGTCAGAATGGTGGCGTGTCCATTGTATTTATCAATCAAATGCTGCGCCAGAATGTTTGGCTGGAAATCTACGCTCTGGGATGAACCGCCTACCAGTGTATACACGTGGATGTCCCGGATATTTTTATCCGGTGGCAGATTCTCAATCATGCTGTTCAGTGTACGTCCCCAGGTCAGGCCTATTTTCATATCATTATGGACAAGCTGTTCAAAATAAGAAGCTGCTTCGGAACCGATCTTTCTGGTAAGTGTATCGGTATCGGCTCCGGAGCAGTCTACCAGTTTGATATCCTGCAGTCCGAAACGTTGGCGGAGCTTTTCTTCTAATTGAAGTGTCTTCATGGCACCGCGTACGTCTACGATCTCGAATTTAATCATGCCTTCAGCTTTGGCCTCTTCCAGCAGACGGCTTAAGGTTACGCGGGAGATGTTGAGCCGCTTGGCAATCTCCGTCTGTGTATAACCTTCTTCATATAAATAGTATAAAGCTTTCAGCTTCAGATAATATCTGTGTTCCTGAGAAATGGACAATGTAATCACCTTCTTCTCTTTACAATTGTAAGTTTAATTTATTATAGAACGAAAATAGTGATTTGACAAGCAAAAGTTAACAATTGTAAAGTATAAATATATAAAATTACAAAAATAAACTAAATCGGTTGACACTGGCACGTCATAGTGCTATATTATGGACAGAAAGGCTTTGCAATAGAAAAGCAAGTATACAAATGTAAACATGGATATTTGGAAGGAGATAACTATGGAAGGATTTAATGTTAAAGACAAGAGCTTATTGGAAAACAAAGAATTTCTTCAAGAGTTGATGGAAAGAATGATGCTTGTACATACTTTTGAAGAGAGAGCATTCTGGTTGTTTGGACAGGGACTTGTACACGGAACTATGCACCTGAGCATTGGAGAGGAAGCAACAGGTGTTGGTACTTCAGCTGCACTTACAAAAGATGATTACATGCTGGCTACACACCGTGGACATGGACAGGCGCTTGGAAAAGGTGTTAATGTAAATGACATGATGGCAGAGATCCTTGGACGTGCAACAGGTACAAACCATGGTAAAGGTGGATCAATGCACATTTGCGATTTCGACAATGGTATCCTTGGAGCCAATGGTATCGTTGGTGGTAACGGACCTATCGCATGTGGTGCAGGACTCAGCATTAAGATGCAGAATATTCCGAATCGTGTATGTGCTGCATTTTTCGGAGATGGTGCTTCTAACGAAGGAGCAATTCTTGAGTCTATGAACCTGGCATCTGTGTGGGAACTGCCTGTACTGTTTATCCTGACAGATAATGGATATGGAATGTCTACAGCAAAAGCAAAAGCTACTAAGACAGTAGACTTCGGAAAGAGAGCAGATGCATTTGGATTTAAGGCATTTGAGTGTGACGGTAACAATGTTCTTGAAGTATATGAGACAGTTAAGGAAGCCCGTGAGTATGTAATGAACGAGCATGGACCGGTTCTCGTAGTTGAGAATACATACAGAACATCTGGACATTCTAAATCAGATAATAATAAATATCGTTCAAAAGAAGAGATCAAATATTGGGAAGATCACAGCCCGATCATTCGTTTCCGCGAATTCCTTGTAGAGAACAAGATCTTTACAAATGAGGAAGTTGACGCTATGCAGGCAACTGTTGATAAGAAGATCGAAGATGCAATCGAGTACGCTAAGGCTCAGCCACAGCCGGTTGTTGCAGATTTGGAAGCAGACGTATACGCAGAGTAGTTTAGGAGGAAAAGAAAGATGAGTGAAATGAGAAAGATTTCTTATAGAGACGCGGTTCGTGAAGCTATGGTTGAGGAAATGCGTCGCGATGAAAAAGTATTTTTAATGGGTGAAGATATTGGTGTTTACGATGGAGCATTTGGTGTATCCAAAGGCATGATCGCAGAGTTCGGACCGGAGAGAGTTCGTGAGACTCCTATTTCTGAGCAGGCATTTGTAGGAGCTGGTGTTGGCGCTGCTATCACAGGTATGCGTCCGATCGTTGAGCTGATGTTCTCTGACTTCATGACAGTATGTTATGACCAGATCATCAACCAGGCAGCTAAGATGCACTTCATGTTCGCTGGTAAGGTTAATGTACCTATGGTTATCCGTACAGCAGCAGGTGGTGGTACAGGAGCAGCTGCTCAGCATTCACAGTCGCTGGAACAGATGTATCTGCATGTACCTGGACTGAAGGTTGTAGTTCCTTCTACACCATATGATGCAAAGGGTCTGCTGAAACAGGCAATCCGTGACAACAACCCGGTTATCTTCCTTGAGCAGAAGAAGCTTTACAATGTAAAAGGTATGGTTCCGGATGAAGATTATACAATTCCATTTGGCGTTGCTGATGTAAAGAGAGAAGGTACAGACGTAAGTATCTTTACATACGGAAGAATGGTGCAGATGAGTCTTGACGTGGCTGAGAAGTTAGCAGAAGAAGGAATCAATGTTGAGGTTGTTGACCTTCGTACTCTTTCACCACTTGATACAAATACAATTATTGAATCAGTTAAAAAGACACACAAAGCTGTAATCGTTCACGAATCTGTTCAGTTCGGTGGCTTCGGCGGTGAAGTTGCTGCACAGATCACAGACAGCGAAGCTTTCTACTATCTTGACGCTCCAATCAAACGTGTTGGTGCTTTGTACTGCCCAGTGCCATTTAACCCGACACTTGAGGCTGAAACATTCCCTACACCAGCTAAGATCGAAGCTGCAGTAAGAGACGTTTTATAGGAAGATAGTAAGGAGGAAGCATAATGGCAACAGAATTGACGATGCCAAAGAACGATATGGACATGGAAGAAGGTACTATCGTTAAATGGCTTAAAAATGTTGGCGATAAAGTAGAAAAAGGTGAGATGTTCATGGAAATCGAGACAGACAAGACTTCCATGGAGATCGAATCTCCGGCAACAGGAGTTCTCCTTGCTCAGTTCTATCAGGGCGGAGATGTAGTGCCGGTTAATACAGTTATGGGATATGTTGGAGAAGCCGGAGAAGCTGTTCCGGAGCAGGGCGCAAAGGCTGCTGCTGAGGAAGCTCCGAAGGAAGAGAAAAAGGAAGCACCTGCTGCAGAAAAAGCACCTGCAAAGGTTCTGTCTGATGCAAGTGGAATTCCTGCAACTCCATATGCTAAGAAGCTTGCAAAAGATAATGGAATCGATCTGAAAGAAGTAGTTCCGACAGGTCGTCATGGCGAGATCCGTGCAATTGATGTATTTACAGCAATTGAAGCTTCACCGGTTGCAACACCGCTTGCTAAGGCAATGGCAGCAGATCTCGGCGTAGATCTTTCAACTATTCAGGGATCCGGATACAGAGGAAAGATCCTCAGTGATGATATCAAGGCAGCATTTGCTCAGGCTCAGACAGCAGCGGAGGAAGAAAATGTTGCAGGCGCAATGAAAGAGATCGCAGAAGTACTTGAGCGTAGAAAACTTTCTTCTATGCGTAAGGCTATCATGAAGAACATGAACTCAAGTCATACTGAGATTCCTAACGTAACACAGAACATCAAGGTTGATGTTACAGAGCTGCTTGCTCTTCGTGCTAAGATCAACGAGGGTAAAGAGAAAGCTGAGAAGGTATCTGTAAATGACCTGATTATTAAAGCTGTTGGTAAAGCTACAGCTAAGTTCGAGAGATTCCGCATGACGCTGGAAGGCAACGAGTATGTTGTCCACAAGCAGGTTAATGTGGGAATGGCAGTTGGTATCACAGACGGACTGGTTGTACCGGTAATCAAAGACGTTGATAAGAAGACACTGCTTCAGGTATCTAAGGATGCAAAAGAACTTGCTAAGAAAGCAAGAGACGGTAAATTAAAATCAAGCGAAATGGGTGACGGACGTATTACCATTTCTAACATTGGTATGTACGGAACACACAGCTTTACACCAATCATTAATCAGCCAGAGGCTTCTATTGTTGGTGTATGTGGAACAGAGGATGAACTTGCACTGGTAGACGGACAGGTAGTTGTACGCAAGAAGATGATGATCTGCGTAACATTTGACCACAGAATCCTGAACGGAACAGAAGTCTGCGAATTCGAGTCATACTTGAAAGAGCTGATCGAAAATCCGGTCACAATCTTGATTTAATCTAGGAGGATAATATGGCAACAGAATTAACTATGCCAAAGAACGATATGGACATGGAAGAAGGTACTATCGTTAAGTGGCTGAAGAATGTTGGAGATAAAGTGGAAAAAGGCGAAATGTTCATGGAAATCGAGACAGATAAGACTTCCATGGAGATTGAGTCTCCTGCAGCAGGAGTTCTTCTTGCTCAGTTTTATCAGGGTGGAGATGTAGTCCCGGTTAACACAGTTATGGGATATGTCGGAGAAGCCGGAGAAAAGGTACCGGAGCAGGCAGCAAAAGGAGATGCACCTGCAGCTGAGGAACCAAAAGCTGAGGCAGCAGCATCTGTAGCAGAGAAGAAAGAAAATGAATATGATGTAGCTGTAATCGGTGGAGGTCCTGCCGGATACGTAGCAGCAATCCGTGCTGCACAGCTTGGTGGAAAGGTTATCATCTTCGAGAAAGATACCGTAGGTGGAACATGTCTGAACAGAGGATGCATCCCGACTAAGACATATCTGAAGACTGCTGAGTACATTCATCATATCGAAGCAGCTGCATCAAGAGGCATTGTAGTTAATGCTGAGCACAGCGTAGACATGCCAAAGGTTGTAGCATATAAGGACAAAGTTGTAAAACAGCTGACAGGCGGTGTTGGAAGCCTGTTAAAGGGAAATGGCGTGAAGCTGGTATCCGGAGAAGCTTCTCTGGAAGATGCAACAACAGTTGCATGTGACGGCAAGACATACAAAGCTGACAAGATCATCCTTTGCGGTGGATCTAAAGCAATCCGTATCCCGATTCCGGGTGTGGATCACAAAGATGTTATGACCAGTGATGAGATCCTGGCTATGACAGAAGTTCCGGAAAGACTTGGTATCATCGGCGGCGGTGTAATCGGATGTGAAATGGCATCTGCATTCAGCGCATTCGGAAGCAAGGTTACCATCGTAGAGGCTATGGATCGCGTAGTATCTATGCTTGACAAAGACATTTCTGCAGAAGTTGACAAGACTCTGAAGAAAGGCGGCGCAAGCGTTAACTGCGGACGTAAAGTATTAGAGATCAAAGACAATGGCGGACATCCGGTAATCGTAACAGATAACGGAGAATTTGAAGTAGATAAAGTCCTTCTGTCAATCGGACGTGCAGCAGACCTTGGATGCCTTGGTAAGCTTGCTGATCAGATCAAGACAGAGAGAGGCAAGATCGTAGTAGATGATACGATGAAGACATCTGTTGATAATATCTACGCTTGTGGTGATATCAACGGACGTATCATGCTTGCTCACTCAGCATTCAAGATGGGTGAAGTAGCAGCTGAAAATGCAGTAAAGGGAACCGCAGTAAAATGTGACCTGAGCTATGTACCAAGCTGCCTGTACCTGTCACCGGAAGCTGCTTCTGTAGGTCTTACAGAAGAAAAAGCAAAAGAGGCTCATCCAGAAGGAGTTCGTATTGGCAAGTTTAATATGGCTGCTAACGGAAGAAGTGTTGCATCTGGAGAGACAACAGGATTTATCAAGGTAATCGCTGACAACAAATATGGTCAGATCCTTGGCGTACATATGGTAGGCGGCGTTGCATCTGAGATGATCGCAGAGGCAGTCGCACTGATGCAGATGGAGATTACAGTGAATGAAGTAGCTGAATCTATCATTCACGCTCACCCAAGTTACTCAGAGGCATTTGCAGAGGCATGCGCAGACTGCCTTGGAATGTGCATCCATCAGCCTCCGAAAAAAAAGAAATAAGACAATTTCTAATTCCTTCTTAAAATGTTTATAGTGAGAAAAGCGCTTCAGTATGGGGAAGCGCTTTTTTCGTGTTTGAATTATTAACATTATTTTGACAATATTTTCATAGACATTTTAAATTCAGATTGTTACAATGTGAGTATGCATTGAAGAAGGAACGATATGCAAATATCGAAATGAGGTGTTAGGATGGAAGAGCAAAAGAAATGTGCGGTTAAGCGGATCGGAGTACTGACTTCCGGTGGCGACGCACCAGGTATGAATGCGGCTGTACGTGCCGTAGTGCGTACAGCACTCTACATGGGAATTGAAGTAGTAGGTATCCGTCGCGGATGGCATGGTTTGATCAATGGAGACATGTACCGTATGACAGCGGTGGATGTGTCGCATATTATCAACGAGGGTGGTACAATGCTGTACACAGCCCGCAGTGATGAATTCCGTACTAAGGAAGGACGTAAGAAAGCATACGATAACTGTAAGCTGTTCGGACTGGATGGAATTGTGGCAATCGGTGGTGATGGTACATTTGCCGGAGCTTTGGCACTTTCTACGGAATATCCAATCTCTGTAGTTGGCATACCGGGTACAATTGATAATGATATCGGATGCAGCCACTATAGTATAGGATACGACACAGCAGCGAATACGGCAGTAGAAGCAATCGATAAGATCCGTGATACGATGCAGTCTCATGAGAGATGCTCGGTTATCGAGGTCATGGGACACAGAGCAGGTAATCTGGCACTGTATGTTGGTATTGCGACAGGTGCAACCGCCGTTCTGATTCCGGAAGAACCTTGGGATTTTGAGGAAGATGTTGCGGAGAAGATCCGTAATGCAAGACTTGCAGGACGTACCCATTTTATGGTAATCGTAGCAGAGGGAGCTAAGCGTAAAGCAGACGGAACGCTGGATAATGAAGTGGTTGGTAATGGTACTGCCGGACATCAGGTTGCAGATCTGATCCGTGCAGAGTTGGGACTGGATCCTAGAGTGACCGTACTCGGACATATTCAGCGAGGCGGTTCACCGACAGCACGAGATCGTGTGACAGCTACCCGTATGGGATATGTGGCAGTAAAGGCTCTGGCAGAAGGTAAGACGAATCGTGTAGTCGTGCGTTATTTTGGTGAGATCAAGGATGTAGATATGGTAGAGGCTCTGAAGCAGGAGAACCGGCTGGACGAAGAGGAAAAGCAAGTTCTGAGAGCAATGACATTCTCATTCTAGAGCGAATACAGTCAGCTTAAAGTATAAAGAAAAGTATAAAAAATGGGAGGTGTCGGATATGTAATCCGGTTACCTCCCATTTATTATATGAATCCTTTTGCGATTTTTATATTAACTGATTAGTCTGTCATTGCTCCGGACTTCTGCAACTCTTTCTGTGCCCGCTCTGATTCAGAAGGCATAGACATTTTCCGCGCATCGCGGAAGAATGTTGCGGAAGTGATGATCATAACCACACATACGATATAAGTCAATGTGGACAGTGACAGGAAGCATGCAACCTTATATGCAATGACTACACCGATACATCCGAAAATGGACAGCATAATCGTTGCGGTACGGTCGTATTTTCCTTCTTTGATGAATTTAAAGCAGGATGCGTTCATCAGGAATGCACAGGAACCCATCATGATCGGGAATGCAACTCCGATGTTCATGCCAAGTGCACCAACAAGTGCCATGCATGGAGCATACAGACCAACACCGATCATCATCAATGCGCCAAGGAAGAAGTTAATGACCACTCCTACGACTAATTTGATACCGCTAAGTCCGGTTGCAGTGCCGACAGCACCGAATGGACCGACGCCGGCGTTCTTGCATACAAGTGCAACAGCCAGAATTACCAGACCGACAGACAGAGCATAACGAACGGTTTTCAGATCCCATTTGCAGACGATGCCGGAACCAACGAGTGCGCCGATAGCAGCTGCGGCCAGCATGAGATAAAGAGTCAACGGATCAATGTCTACGAAAGTCATAAAGAGGATGCCCTCTAATGCAACGGGAATCGTGTTGCCGACATTTAATGTACCCGGAATAATCTCATCATTCGTTGATTTGGTGAATTTGAAACATGCAGACTGTGTTGCAAAACATCCGATACCCCAGGTATCCAGCATGTTGGTGAATAAACCGATCAGGGCAAGTGTAATACCCTTTTTGAAATGGATCTCGTCTTTGTGCTTGATCAGATCGACAATCAGAAACAAAGCAGAGCAGATTGTAAATGCGATCAAAACAATTCTTAGTAAAATTACTGCATTCATTTTAACCCTCCAGATAAATATACCAAAATATTGTGATAAACAGTTACCTGGCAGATGTCCACCCCGATAACCTTGGAAATCCGCCAGCATTTTTAATTTTATAACTTTGTCTTTTGTTAAACAATTTAAGAAAATTAAATGGGTCATTTAATATATCTAAAGAGTGGAGGAATTGAAGAAAAATGGTTATGATATAAAAAATATTGAATGGGTCGTTTAACATTTCTAATGTATGCGCGGTGGATGCGTCTTGCGTACTGGCTGCTGCAATTATATAATAAAAAAGAGTGTTACAAACAGGGAGCAAAAAAATGACAAAGTACGAAATGATTCTAAGCGTGTATCATACACACAGCATATCGGTTACAGCAGAAAAATATAATTATACGCAGTCAGCGATCAGTCAGGCAATTAAGAGCTTTGAGAAAGAACTTGGTCTTCCGCTGTTTAAAAGAACGAAAAATGGCATGCTGCCAATCTCAAATACAGAAGAAATTATCCGGGAATTGCGAACAATCTGCGATGCAGAGAACCGTATTGCGGATATCGCATCGAATCTGACCAGTCTGAAAAATGGTTATATACATATCGGAACGATCAAGAGTATTGCATATAACTGGTTACCTTCTATGGTAAAGAATTTTTCAAAAAAATATCCAAATATTCATTTTAAAATATCAATGGGAAGTTCTTCGCAGCTTCATGATAAGCTGGATCAGAATGAGGTGGATTGTATCTTTGTGTCCAATTATCTGCTTCCGGATAATCTGGAATTTTATCCGATGGATACGGATGAACTGATGCTCCTGACGGCGAGAAATCATCCGCTGGCAGACAAACTGAAGGTGAATCTGACTGATATTAAGGACGAGAATTATATTTATTCAGAAGATGGTTTTGACTTTGAAGCGGGTGGGATCTTTGAGCAGAATGACATTCATCCGACTGTGCTTTACCAGTTAGATGATGACGTGGCTGTCCAGAAAATGGTATCCGATGGGATGGGAATCAGTGTATTACCGAAATTATTGCTGTCCAATCCGCCATTTGACATCTGCATCCGCCCATTTACGGAGCATTACAAACGGACATTGGGCGTGGCATATCTGAAAGACAGCGAATTGGATCCGGCGACAGAAGCGTTCTTGGAATATGTAAAAGAATGGAAATCAAATAAAGGAGAACAGCGAAGATAGGATGAATATCAGAAAGACCAGAAAAGAAGATGTCCCAGTAATTATGGATTTGTATGAAAATGCAAAAGCATTTATGCGCAGCAAAGGCAATCTGACACAGTGGAATGACGGATACCCATCGGTAGAAATTATCACAGAAGATATCGACAACGGTAATTCTTATGTGTTTGTGGAAAATGATGAGATCGTAGGAACATTCGCGTTCATCATCGGTGAAGATCCGACTTATCAGGTGATCGAAGATGGCGAATGGCACAGCAGTAAGATCTACGGAACCATCCACAGAATTGCATCATCCGGTAAAGCGAAAGGCCTGGCAAAGACCTGCTTTGATTACTGCAGTGAAAAGATTGATTATCTCAGAATTGATACGCATGAAGATAACCAGCCGATGCAGGATGCGGTGCTCAGATATGGGTTTAAAAAATGCGGAATTATATACGTCAGGGACGGAAGTAAGAGAGTGGCATTTGATTATATAAAAGGATAGAAAAAGTGTAGGAAACACCAGCAGGAATAAGGCTTGCTGGTGTTTTTTAGTACAGAAGATATTGAAGGATGAAGTATAGTAAACAGAGAGCGTTTACTTAAGTATGTAAAAGGATAAGTGGTATAATTGTTGACAGGCATTTGGGGAATAGTATAATTATTATATAATAGAATTATGTATAATGTACTGAAGAGGAAGAAAAATGAATTATAAATTGAAAGAAGTGATTGATGCGATATATAAGGCAGGTGATGTGTTGGATAAAAAATCATTAGGGGTATCTCGAAATGTAAAGATATCTACAAGAGAATGTATAAAAAAGGATTTGTGTTCTTTCTTGATTTATTTAATAGCGGCAGGTGAGAAAATTACGTGGCAAGAAGCAACGGTTATCCAAGATTACACGGGATATAATTATACAATTGATGAAATTCAGCATATTATTGTGGAAGGAAAAATTGGTGGCGAAGATTTTGAAAGAGAAATTCCGATGTCTATGCGAGTATTTGTGAAAGCTGATGACTTGGTGAAAAGGAGGCAGTCGGGAGTAAGTGGGGCGTTATTAGTAACATATGAAGGTTTGGGTCAGGAAATTTTGACTTGTGATAATGAAAAAACTGATAATAAAAAGCGGAAGTTGATAAAATATTTGACACTATTGGAAAATTACATTAATGGTGAAGTTAAAGAAGAAGTGTTGTTAAAGGCAGAAGAAAGAGTTTTTGATGACGAGAAGAGTGCGTTATTAATATCAAGTGAGAACGGAGATGAAAGTATAGAGGAACTTTTAAATGAATTGAATTCATTAACAGGATTAGAAGATGTAAAAAAGGATGTGAATTCACTGATTAATCTGTTACGAATTCGTAAAATGAGAGAAGAAAGAGGAATGAAGCAAATACCGATGTCGTTACATTTAGTTTTTTCAGGAAATCCGGGAACTGGGAAAACTACCGTTGCTCGGTTACTTGCAAAAATATATCATAAATTAGGTGTATTGTCAGAAGGACATTTGGTGGAAGTAGATAGAGCTGGTTTAGTTGGAGGGTATATAGGACAAACGGCTATTAAAGTGCAAGAAGTTGTACAAAAATCACTAGGAGGATGTGCATGTGAATTCTCAAATGTTTGTGAAAAAGCAAAAGAGTGATAGCGAACAACAGGTATATACGTTGGAAGAAGAACAGAAGCTTATAAAACAGGCATGGCTGGATTATGAAAATAAACCAGAAGTGACAACACCGTTAGCGGTAATTCTATTGTTTTATTTGGTTGCTAAAGGATATAGCATTTACTGGAAAGGTAATATGTTCGCAGAAGAGTAAAAAGCAACGGCA
>OGCM01002947.1_pt1 | contig 14289 bp, 10 predicted proteins | sample 1570151 | NCBI WGS metagenome assembly OGCM01 (sample SAMEA4370582, study PRJEB24528) | human gut metagenome
CTTTCCCTTTTCCAGTGACTGAAAGGTCTTGTACAGCCAGTCTTTACTGTATCTTGCAGAATAAAGGCAGGGAGCACTCACAACCTTTAACGAAACGCCTGCTTTCTCCCGATAATACCTGCATATATCATCCGCCATATTTCTCAGAAGCAGATTGTCTCCTTTCCCGTTTTCATTTGTAATATATAAGAACTGGATCGCGCGTCCTCTGCAATACTCCAAAAGGTGGTTGAGAGCCTCGATTTCCCCACTATTTTTTGCACCTAACGATAAAAAGCCGGAAAAATATACAATACGATCCAGCTCATATTGTTTTAAATCAATCTCTTCTGCACGATGTTCCTGAAGTCTTAAAATGGGAACTTTTCCCTTATGGTATTTAAATTGTGTATCACCACAGATCAGGACATGCGTCCCGAGAAAAGTCTGTTCGATCCATTCTCCCGTTAAATATCCTGTGTTTCCCGCTAATAATATTTCCATCTTCCTGCCACTTTCATCATCCGTTAAACTTAAAACGCCATTATTGTACACCTAATCACCGTTCCCTGCAATTATCTGTAATATCAAAAAAACAGGCAATAAAAAGTTTTAAAAACTCTTCATTACCTGTCTTTATCTCTGATATTCCATACAGACCAAACTACCAGCTATAACCCCACCAGATACAATCCTAACTCTCCTACTTTTTTATTCTATATGCAGCATATATCTATGTCATTGAACTATCGGTTTAAAACGTAAAAAAATAGGTATACCAGAATATATCCGACATACCTATAAATTTACATAGCTACATTTCTATAACTTGTTTCACAAACTGCTCAAAGTAGTCCGCATCAAACACTTCACTTTCCAAACATTTACCTGGTGCATATTCTTTATTTCCTTACCAAAACTGCTCATATAAACTTGGTAAAATACCTTTCGTCACCGTTAACACGATCATCTCAAGAATTTCTTTCTCCGATGTCTGTGAACTTTCCAATTGCCACCATTTCACCGCTGTGAGAATATTAGATGCAATGATCTGGCTGAAATAGACTGCTTTCTTTTCACTGTTGGGATGAATATGATAGTTTTCACAAAGTTCCTCAAATAATGCATGGCTGTAAATCATATGCATTTCATCAAAAATATTAACAGGAAGCGTCTGCCGCGCCATCATTTTCAAAATCGCTTTCTTCTGTTCAAAAAATGAAGGATTGGCGAAAAATACGAAATATAATTCTCTTTTTTTCCATTTAAAGCTATAAATCCCGGATTTATTGCCTTTTGGAACTGGACAAGCAATTCATCCGCTATCTTTTGAATGAGATCATATTTATCCTCATAATTTCTGTAAAACGTAGAGCGATTAATCTGACATTCCTGGATCAGCTGCTTGATAGTAATATCCTGAAAACGACACTGTTCCAACAGTCTGATAAATGTCATCTGGATATTTTGTCTGGTCTTTGTTACTCTTAAATCTTCGCTCATATCTCTCCTCTGCAACATTTTACCTTTAAAAGTTGCATATGCAATTTTTTCTCAACAACTGTTTCTTGTTTAATTTTTCACATTTTATTACAATTCATTATATCAAAAATTTACGTGAAAGGAAAAGATAATATGGAAAACAAGTATTATCCACATTTATTTCAAAAAGGAACTGTTGGCGGTGTTGTCCTGAAAAACCGAATTGTTCGCAACTCTATGGGAACTTATCTTGGAAATCCTGACGGAACCGTAACCGACCGTCAGATCAAAGCTTATGCCCAGGCGGCAGATGGCGGTGCCGGACTTATCTTTATGGATAACGCAGTCCCGGTTCCAATGGTATCCTGCGGCTTACGGGCAGACAAGGACGAATTCATCGCAGGTCTTACCCTTCTTGCTGAAACAGTAAAAGAACATGGGGCCGTTCCCGGCATTCAGCTGGCTCATCCGGGCCGAGATGCTGCTTTTGTCGGCAGCGCAGATGTCATTGGTGCATCTGAAATCACTTTTGAGCCATGGTATGAAATGGGCTATAAGATGCCAAGAGCCCTGACAATAGAAGAAATTCATGATCTGGTTGAACGTTTCGGTGACGCCGCAGTACGATGTAAAAAAGCTGGTTTTGAAATTATCGAAATCCACGGTGCTGCCGGATGTATTCCGACCAATTTCCTGTCTCCCCACGATAATAAACGTACTGATATGTATGGTGGCTCTCTGCACAACCGCATGCGTCTGCTCCTGGAAATCGTCAGAAACATCAAAAAGAAATGCGGTCCAAATTTCCCGGTAGGTGTCAAATTAAGTACCGAAGACTGGGAGCCAGAAGGAATACGTATTGAAGAAACCATTGAGGTAGCAAAGGCATTGGAAAAAGAAGGAGTATCTCATCTGAATATCATGGGTGGAACCCATGCAACAGCTTCCAGAGAATTCCTGCTGCCAAATGCATTTAACGCCAAACACACAAAAATGCTGAAAGATGCAGTAAACATTCCTGTTTTCATCGGTCATAATATTTTCTCTCCAGAAGATGCTGAAAAGATGCTCGCTGAAGGAAATGCCGATTTTGTCGCTTTAGGTCGTTCACAGCTGGCAGAGCCGGCATGGGCAAAAAAAGCAAAAGAAGGCAGAGCCAGCGATATTAAACCTTGTATCAACTGTCTGATCGGATGTATCGACAGGGGAATGTTGAGCCACACACCGATCCATTGTACCGTAAATCCATCCTTATACCGTTTTGAATGCAAACCTGTTGAAAAAGCAGAAACCAGGAAACAGGTTGCAGTAGTCGGAGCCGGTCCTGCAGGCTGTGAAGCCGCTCTTACTGCTTCAAAACGCGGACATCAGGTTACAATCTATGAAAAGCGATGCATCGGCGGAGCGATGATTGAAGCCAGCAAACCGGAAAACAAAGCCAATATCAAACGGTTGATCCACTATTATGAAGATCATATTATACATGATCCGAACATTACACTGGTAAAAGAAGAAGTTGAATATGAGACTCTCGTTCATAGCGGTTATGATGCAGTTATCATTGCTGTCGGCGGAAAAACCAGAATATTAAATGTACCTGGAATTGAGAAAAACTCCGTCATTTATGCCAGTGATTATTTAAATGGCTCCACAGCAGTAACAGGAAATACTGTAGTTGTGATCGGAGGCGGCATCACCGGTGCGGAAACCGCGCTTGAATTAAATGCCGAAGGCAAAAAAGTTACTATCGTAGAAATGACGGATGCTTTTCTTGCGAATTTCAGTTCCGCTTGTCAGGCATATCTTGCAACGATCAATGAAACAGACATAAAGATCCTGACTGGCAAACGCCTGACCGCTGTCCATGAAAACAATGTCATTCTGACCGATCGATGGGGTAATGAAACAACGGTTCCGGCTGACAGTGTAGTCATCGCCGCCGGTTTTACCCGCCAGAATGAACTGAGCGATAAACTGGAAGAAAATACAGATATGCAGGTATTCAATGTTGGAGACAGCAAACGCGTTCGTCAGATCTATGACGCAATCCATGAAGGATTTATTGCTGCAAGACAGATTTAACACCATTGCACCCACTCTGTCTTCCTTGATCAAATCCAACTATAAACGACCGTCGGATGAATATTCCGGCGGTCGATAGCTTTTTCACGATTTATTCAGGTTTCCTTTTCTTTTTTAGGTTTATTATCTTTCTTTTCCGTACAGACAAAGCTGCCAGCTATACCCCCGTCAGGTACAGTCCTAACTCCCTTCCAAGAGTCTGGGCAATTCCAATGCTTTGTCCAGGCAGTGATGTTGTATACTGTACACCAAATCGCCTTCCACTGCAGTTACCTGTAGCATATAAACCGGGAATTGCTTCACTTCTTTTAGGAAATCTTACTCTGTCTCCATCTGCTCTTTCCGCTTTCTTTCTTCAAATTCTTCTTTCATTTTCTGAAGAAATTCCGGGTGTTCCAGAATATCCATACAGGTTCCGGCTAAGATCTCAGAGCCGGAGCGCAGGGCTTCGTGGGCTTTTTGGGTTTTTCCGGCTTCCAGATATTCTTTGGAATGGGCTGCAGTTCCTTCTGGTACAAAGGCAGTGCGGATACAGCAGCCTGGTACTTCATACATGACATTTCCAAAATCGGTGGAACCTGTTTTTTCTCTTGGGCCTGTGATCTGGGGGGCCTGGAAGAAATGGGCATTTTCCATGATCAGGTCATTTAATGTTACACAGGGGATCTTTGCCTTAAACGGATAGCTGCGCTCAAGATCGCAGGTGGTTCCCGTCATCAGGCATGCACCTTTGATAATATCTTTAAACCGGGGAACGATCACATTTTCCAGATAATCGGTGCTGTAAGAACGCAGTGTATACTCTGCTTTTGCCCGTCCCGGAACAATATTGGATGGACCGCCTGCATCCAGAATTGTATAATGCATCCGTGAGTCTTCCAATACATGCTCACGCATAAATTCAATGGCCTGGAAAGAGAGAAGAGCTGCGTCGAAAGCACTCTTTCCCTTATGTGGGCTCATAGCTGCATGGCTTTCTACCCCGTGAAAAGTCACATAGAAGCACTCCAGTGCCATGCATCGCAGATCAACACAGGTTGAAGGCGCTGCATGCATCATCAGTGCAATATCTATATCCTTAAAACAGCCCTTTTCCTGCATAATGATCTTGCCGCCAATGGTCTCTTCTGCAGGTGTACCATATATAACGATCTTATAAGGCTGGTCTTTGCAGGTATCGCGTAGTGCCAGGGCAGTACCGATCACAGATGGCCCCTGCATATGGTGTCCGCATGCATGTCCAATATCTTTCAGGGCATCATATTCTGCCAGAAGGCCAAAAGATGGTCCTCCCTGTCCCTGCTCATAAACAGCCCGAAATGCGGTTGGAAGTCCTGCGATCCCTTTTTCTACCTGAAATCCCATTTTTTCCAGATAATCAGTCAAAAGGCCGGCTGATCTTACCTCTTCCATTCCCGGTTCTGCAAGATCATATATTTCATCTGCTATTTTGACCAGTTCCGGCAAATAATGGTCAACCGCCTGTTTTATGACTTCTTTTTTCATGTATATACTCCTGTTAAAATTCCTGTTCTATTTGTTTCTGTAATTTTCTCAGTTCCGTTACCATTCGATTTCTCTGGCGTATAAATGTGGTATGGTAAAACAGTTCCCAGTCTTTCGGACCTTTTTGAAAGTCTCCTTTTGCTGATGCGCCAAGTAAATGTAACGGACCGTATGCAAAGGAGGTATCCTGTTCATATGCAGATCCGGAAGAATGCATGAGACGGCTGATTACTCCGCCTGTTATCCTGCAGAGGCGGTTGTGATCTTCTAAGTGTATTGGTTCACCTTTCTCCTGTTCTTCTGTGTTCCATTTTTTCTCCAGATCCACGCATAACTGGATCACTGTTTTTAACTGCTTCTGTATTTCCTCAATTTCTTCCCCATACTTAGAAGAATTTTTTAACGGTTCCAGATACCCATCCCAGGTATGAAAGTATTCAGAAAAATCTGCAGGAAGCATTTCTTCATTTAAAAGTCCGCATAAGAGAGAACGAACCACTGCCCCATCCCGCATCAAACCGTCAAAATCAATCTTGTCAAAGGTATCTTCCGCTGTATGCCACCAGTACACACCGGGTCCGGGGGCATCTGACTGTTTTCTTTCTTTTTTTGCTTCATATCTGGGATTGATATGATAAGGGATCTCTGCTCCCCAGAACGACTGATCCGCACCGCGGCCGATCCGTCCGATCTGGATCTCTGCCTGGGGATCTGCTTCCATTACATGTTTTTCCAGCCATTTTGTTCCTTCCAAACCTGCGGTCCGGATGGCAAGGGTATGGTCTGCGCCTTTTGAACCAAGAAGATCCAGATTTACATGGGCAATACAGTTTTCATATAATTCATCCCAGTGGTGATCACAGTACCAGGTTGAACCCATATACCGTCCATTGGAATGCCCCGGCCACCAGGCAATTTTTAAAGAATAGGCAAGCTGTTCCTTCCTATCTTGGAAATATCTGACAAGTTCCAGAGCCAGTGCATTGGCAGTGCAATTATCAAAAGCACCTCTGTACCAGGTATCATAATGGCAGGAAAGCAGGACAAAATCCTTTTTTCTGCCTGGAATATCTGCTATGGGAAGCTGCACGCTGCGTACTCCCGTATCTACCTGGCTGTCCAGATCGGCATAGAGGATCTGTCCATTTTTCCGGGCATTTTCCAGTTTCTGGATCAGATACTCTCCTGTCGGACCAGATATTGCTACCACCGGCATCTTAAGCTGAAACAGGGACGAGTCCATATCCGGTGTTCCCCAGACAGGACTGACTGTATCCTCATGGATCACATCCTCTCCTGATGTCCAGATCTGGATCCATCCGGCAGCTCCATACTGTTCCAGTATTTTTGCATACCGCTCATCATAACCATATCCCAACACCAGCTTTCCGGAAACATTTTCTAAAAACTGCTTCTGTCTGTCCATAGAAACTGCTTCTCTGGTTCCAGGATCATACACCAGGGGAACATGAAGGGATTTTCCTGTACTTTCAGAAAAAGATCTGGGACGACTGGGAATTTCTTTTCCATCTACGGTCAAAACACTTTTTACCGGATTACTTAAATAAGCAGGAAATGTTTCTGTATGGCAGGAGACTCCGTATTTTTTTAATACGTCTGAAATATAGGCAACTGCCTGAAGTGCTTCCGGTTCTCCTGTCAGTTTATCAAAGGAACACAAATATTCCAGATGTTTTTTTAACCGTTCTTTCTCTTCCATTTTTATTTTCCCTCCTGTTACCGTTATCTGGTTCCGTTATTTCCCAACTGTTTATTAATAACCAATTCCAATGGCGCCCAGCATAAACAGGCAGCCTGCAAATGTCCAGATCAAAAACAAAGGCATCATAAATTTCAGCCACTTTGCATAAGGGATCTTGGAAACGATCAGATATCCCATTAATGCAGAGGAAGTTGGCAGAACAGAGTTGGAAAATCCATCACCTAACTGGAATGCAAGAACAGCTGTCTGTCTGGTAATTCCGATCAGATCTGCTACAGGTACCATTAACGGCATGGTAACAGCTGCCTGTCCGGTACCGGATGTGATGACGCAGTTTACCAGTGACTGTGCTAAAAACATTCCCACAGCCTTTAAGGACTGAGGCATTGTATTTACAAGACTTGCAATGGCATGAACGATGGTATCTAAGATCAGGGCATCTGAAAGTGCCATTTCCACGCCGCGGGCAATACCGACGATCAGGGCGCCTACTACAATTCCCTTCGCTCCGGCCCCAAAGGTAGAAGCGATCTTATTCGGACTGTAACGGTTAATAATGCCGCAGACAACTCCCATGGTAATAAAGATCGCTGACATTTCTTCAAAATACCAGTCCAGTTTACTTAAACCATAGATCAGGGCGGCAAAACCTACCACGATCACTCCCAGTGTAAGACCGTGTGTCAGAGTCATTGCCTCATCTTTATCATCAAAAACAAATTCATTGTCATCTGGTTCCCCATAGATAATGCTCTTGGCAGGGTCTGCTTTTACACGTTTTGCATACCAGGTAATATAAACCGTATTAATGACCAGCAATACTACAAGGATAAATAATCTGTATCCCATACCGGAAAACATGGGGATTTCCGCAATATCCTGGGCAACACCAACATTAAATGGATTTAAGATACCAGCAGTAAAACCGGAAGCCGCACCCATAGCGATCATAGCTGTACCTGTTACTTTATCCAGTCCCAGTGAAGTGGCCAGAGCAATTCCGATCGGTACAAAGATCATAACTTCCGTTGACATTCCCATGGTTGCGCCAAAAATGGAAAACAGTACCAGAAAAGCCGGGATAACAAAAAATTCTCTTCCCTTAAATGCTTTTGACATTTTTTTGCATAAAACAGTCAGCACCCCTGTGGAGGTAATGATCTCAAAAGAACCTCCGATGATCAGGATAAAGGTTACTGTACTTGCTGCTTTAACGATCGCCCGGTAGATCAATGAAGGGATTGAAAAAAAGCTTACCGGGGCTGACTCTACATAGTGGAAACTGCCTGCTTCAACAAGGGTTCTTCCTGTTGCCTCATCTGCATACCGGGTATACTCTCCTGCCGGTACAACATAGGTTGCTGCTACTGCGATCAGGATCAGCACTACAAGGATAACAAATGTATGCGGAGCCTGAAACGACCTTTTTTCTTTTGTCTTTTCCATAATTCATGCCCTTTCTTGATAATTTTTATTTCTTAAACTATAATGAATAAATAAAATTAAATCAAGTTTAATATTTTTAATATTTCATTTAATATTATTTATTTTTATGCATAGTATACAAATATTTATACATTGGAGGGAAAAACTATGGATATGAAGGAACAGGTTTACATGCTTGCTATTGAAAAATATAAAGGAATAAAAGATGCAGCCCAGTCTCTGCATATTTCCCCGCCTGCACTGAGTATTTTTTTAAGTAATCTGGAAGAACGCAGCGGTGTGCATTTTTTTGACCGGATCGGGAAACAGTTTATACCTACCCAGGCGGGAAAAATTTATCTGGAACATGCAAGAAAAATGATAAACATACGAGATGATTATGAAGACGAATTAAAGAAATATATACACGGTTCCTCTGGAACGATCCGCTTTGGGATCCACCCAAGACGGACTCTTTATCTTCTATCCCAGGTTCTGCCACGTTTCTCTGCCAGGTATCCGGATGTGGAGCTGATCCCTTATGAAGCTTCTTCGGAGCGTATGGTAGAACTTCTCTTAAATGGAGAACTGGACTTTGCCATTATCAATCTCACCTCGGATCATCCGCTTTTAGAATACCACTTATTATATGAGGACTATATGGTTGCGGTTGTAGCTGCCGATCACCCGGTCTGTAAAAAAATGGGACCCGCTTCCACTGATGATGATCCTGTATTGATCGATCTGAAAAAATTTAACGGTGAACGTTTTATTCTCCAGAAACCGGAGCAGTCTTCCAGACATTATACAGATCTGGCAATTGCCCATGATCACGCAGAACCCGGAAGCATTTTTCTTTTGGAAAATCTGGAGTCTTCTGCCCAGTTAGCAGCAGAGGGTTATGGAATTTCCTTTAATTTTTACCAGTATATGAGACGTTTCCATTATCCAAAACCAGTACGCTGTTTTCGGATCGGAGGTTCCGCTGAAAAAACCATATATTCTATTGTTACATTGAAAGGAAAACATACCATTGCCCCGATGCAGGAACTGATCGAACTCATCAAGCAGTTTGCTTAAAATCGTTAAGCAGATGGATCAGGTATAAACTACCAAAAAGGAGCCGCCAGGGGGCGACTCCTTTTGATATGCATGTGCAGCAACCATTCGGTTGTCAATAATCCGCAAAAACGGATCAACTACAGCATAATATACTTCAATATAAATAATACTGCCAGAATATAAAGCAGTGGGCTGATCTTCTTCTCTTTTGCCTTACCGCATACCAGGTTGATCACTACATAGGAGATAATTCCCATAGAGATACCTTCGGAAATGCTGTACATGAAAGGCATTGCGATAATACCGATATATGCAGGAATGGACTCGGTATAGTCATTAAAGTCAATCTTCAGGATAGAGGAGATCATTAAAAATCCTACTACGATCAGCGCCGGTGCAGTTGCAAAGGACGGGATCGCAAGGAAGATTGGTGATAAGAACAGAGACAGTCCAAACAGGATTGCTGCTACTGCAGCGGTCAGTCCGGTTCTTCCGCCTTCTGCTACACCAGAAGCACTTTCTACGAAAGTAGTTACTGTAGAAGTACCAAACATAGCACCTACAGTAGTACCAACTGCATCAGATAAAAGGGCACCGCGGATCCTTGGAAGCTTTCCGTCTTTGTCCAACATGTCTGCTTTGGAAGCAACACCGATCAGTGTTCCCAGTGTATCAAACAGGTCTACAAACAGGAATGCAAATACAACTGCAAAGAAATCCAGTGAGAACATGCTGCTGAAATCCATCTTCATCAGGGTTGGTGCCATACTTGGGATAGCAATACCATTGGAAAAATCTGGAAGCAGACTATAGGCTCCTGCTTCTGGATTTACCTGATAGATACCTGCTAACTGGCAGATGATACCTAAGATCCAGGTTGCAAGGATACCCCAGAGGATACCGCCTTTTACCTGTTTTACCAGTAAAACAGCTGTGATCAGGATACCGATCAGTGCTAACAGAACAGTGATGCCCTCTGTGGAGAATGTACCATTCTGAACAGATGCCTTAAAGGAATAAAGACCTACCAGCGTAGCACCGTCTACTACGATCTTTGCGTTCTGTAAACCGATAAAAGCGATGAAAAGACCGATACCAGCGGATACAGAGTGCTTTAATGTCATAGGAATGGCATTAAAGATCTTCTCACGTACATTGGTCAGTGACAGAAGGATGAAAATGATACCTTCTGCAAATACGGCTGTTAAAGCCATTTCCCATGAGTATCCCATCTGTAAAACTACGGTATAAGCAAAGTAAGCGTTTAAGCCCATACCTGGTGCAAGTACAAATGGGTAGTTTGCCATAAATGCCATACATAAAGTAGCAAACAAAGCTGACACTGCGGTGGCTGTAAAGACTGCACCGCTGTCCATACCGGTAGCGCCTAAGATACCCGGGTTAACAGCCAGGATATAGGCCATAGTCATAAAGGTGGTGATTCCTGCTAACACCTCTGTTTTGACGTCTGTGTGGTTCTCCTTCAGGTGAAACAATTTTTCCAGACTCATAAAAAATCCTCCTTCTCATGTATTGATCTCTGATAACTACCAGAGACCTGTTCTTCTTCCTGGCATTTTTTAGAAGTCCCCTGCCTCCTTTCCCCCGATTGCCAGAAATCCAAACATTTTTATACATACATTTTAGCACTTTTTTAATGTTTTGTATATACAAAATAAAATTTTAAATTGCCAAAGAGAAAATCTTATTGTATAAATCTGATTTTTTTGTCTATTAATCTACATTTTTTCCTACTGCAAAACTTTTTACAATCTCTGTAAGAATGTTGACCGTCTGTTCCATAGACTCCACACATACATATTCATATTTTCCGTGATAATTATGTCCACCTGTGCAAAGGTTTGGGCACGGAAGTCCCATGTAGGACAGTCTGGCGCCGTCTGTTCCACCGCGTACCGGGGAAATAACCGGAGTAACTCCATTTTTTCTCATAGCATTTTCTGCAATGTGGATCAGTTCCATATGTGGCTCTATCTTCTCTTTCATGTTGTAATAGGAGTCTTTTACAACAGCAGTTACTGTACCGGCCCCGTATTTTGCATTTAAAAACTCTGCTGCTTTTTCAAAAAATGCTTTCTTCTGTTCAAATTTCTCCCTGTCATGGTCACGGATGATATATGCCATCTGGGCGCCTTCCACATCACCTTCCATATGGTCTAAGTGATAAAAGCCTTCGTAACCTTCTGTATACATAGGATTTTCAAATGCTGGAAGCAATGCCTGGAATTCCATTGCGATCAACAGGGCATTTTTCATCTTTCCCTTGGCGCTTCCCGGATGGATGCCTTTTCCCTGGATGGTCACATGGCCGGAAGCTGCATTAAAGTTTTCATATTCCAGCTCCCCTAAAGCACCTCCATCTACTGTATAAGCGGCCTCTGCCCCAAAGCCTTCTACATCAAAGAAATCTGCTCCTCTTCCCACTTCCTCATCTGGTGTAAAGGCAATGCAGATCCTGCCATGTTTCTCTTCCGGATGGCTTAAAAACCAGGCTGCCATGGTCATGATCTCTGCCACACCTGCTTTATCATCTGCTCCTAACAATGTAGTGCCGTCTGTAGTGATCAGTGTTTTTCCTTTATAATTTTTCATTTCCGGGAAATCGGAAGTAAGAAGCCAGATATCTTTTTCTTTGTTTAAACAGATATCACCGCCATCATAATTTTCCACAAACTGAGGCTTTACGTCTTTACCAGAAAGAGCCGGTGATGTATCCATATGGGCAATGAAACCTAAAGAAGTAATCTTTTCCTCTGTATTTGCCGGGATCTCGCCATAAATATATCCATGCTCGTCCATGCGCACATTGGCAACACCCATTTCCTTTAACTCAGTAGTCAGAAGTTTTCCAAGTTCTAACTGCTTTGTTGTACTTGGAACCTGTTCGCCCTCTTCTTTTGACTGGGTATCGTAGGAAATATAGCGTAAAAAACGTTCTGTAACAGAATTTTCTATTATTTTCATTTCATCGTCCTCCAAAATCATATTTATTAAGATAATTTTACCACGGATCCGCTCATTATGCAAAAAGGACAGCCGGTCTTTCGATCCAGCTGTCCCAAATGAAAGCAATCTGCTTTCGTACATCTTTTGTATATCTTATCTGTTTGCCAGTTCCTCTGTGATCTCTTCCCAGGTAACACCTTTTTCTGCCATTAATACCATCATATGGTACAGGAAATCGGAGATCTCGTATTTTACTTCCTCCGGATCCGGGTTCTTGGCTGCAATAACGATCTCAGTAGCTTCTTCTCCCACTTTCTTTAAGATCTTATCAATTCCCTTATCAAAAAGATAGTTGGTATAAGAACCTTCCTTTGGATGTTTTTTGCGGTCTAAGATCACATTGAAAACGTCCTCAAATACTTTTAATGGATTGGTCTCTTTGTATTCCTTTTCTGCCAGTGTGGTGTAGAAGCAGGAACGGTTGCCTGTGTGGCAGGCTGCGCCGATCTGCTTTACAGTTGCAAGAAGTGTATCATTGTCACAGTCGATCTTTAAGGATTTTACATACTGGAAATGTCCGCTGGTTTCTCCCTTTACCCACTGCGCCTGACGGCTGCGGCTGAAATAGGTCATGCGGCCGGTAGCCAGCGTATTGTTAAATGCCTCTTCATTCATGTAAGCTAACATTAATACTTCATTGGTCTTATAATCCTGAACGATCACAGGGATCAGCCCGTCGCTGTTTAACTTAAAGTCCTTCCAGTCTACGGAAGATTCAAAGGTATCTACGGAAATTCCCGCTGCCTTTAAAGACTGTTTAATGGTCATGGAAGTATCCATGGCATCCTCTGTAAAGGTAAGAACCGCACCGCAGATATTTCCGCAGCCAAAGGCATTTTTCAGGCTTTCTGCTGTGTCCTTGGCATCATCCTTTGCCTGTAAGAAGAATAAAAATGGTGCTTCACTGTCGCTGATAGAAGCCATTTCCAGTAAAGAGGGAACGCTGCCTGCTGTATTAAGAAGCATGACGGATGCACCTGCTGCCTTATAGTCCTTTACATGATCCAGATAAGCATCTGTTGGCAGATAAGCGTAGATCTTCTCTTTTCCAAAGCGGTCAGATGCCTCTTTGATCATATCCACGTTTTCTTCTTTGCTCATGTCTAAAAATACAGCGCTGGCTCCTGCATAAAGATATTTCTTTACATCTTCCATGCGTTTTACTCTGCCGCCTGCAATGACCGGGGCATCCGCTTCCCTGCAGACCTCTTTGATCACTGCAATGGCAGCCTCATGGTCATCATCTGTTACAGACCAGTCATAGATCAGAATTTCATCCGCTCCGTTATCGCAGCAGTGTTTTGCCATCTGAGGTGCAGCCTGGGTATAGGTTCTCTTTCCGTCCCAGCTGCTGATACGGCCTTCCTGGTAGCCAAAACCTGCGATCAGTTTTTTATTATCCATGTCCATTTCCTCCTTGTCCGTTCATTTTTCAAAACGGCGGACTGCCTCTTCCAAGTCCACACGTTTTTCATAAAGAGCTTTTCCCATGATCGCTCCTGAGATCCCTGCATCATAAAGAGCCTGCAGGTCTTCCATACAGGATACGCCGCCGGATGCGATAATGTCAAGTCCTGTTTCTTCCGTCAGCTTCTTTGTTGCCGGGATATTGGGGCCTGAAAGCATGCCGTCTCTGGAAATATCTGTATAAATAATGTGCTTTACGCCATATTCTTTCATTTTCAGGCAAAGTTCTGTAGCTGTAACTGTACTTACCTGTTCCCATCCCTGGATCGCAACCATGCCTGCTTTGGCATCAATGCCTGCTGCAATAGCATCTGCTCCGAATTTCTCCACCATATCTTTTAAGAACTCCGGCTCTTCTACTGCCTTTGTTCCTATGATCACACGCTTTACGCCTAAAGCAAGCATATTTTTAATGGCTTCCTCAGAACGGATGCCGCCGCCGATCTCTACAGGGATATTCACAGAAGAAACGATTTTTTTAATGGTCTCTTCATTCAAAGAACGTCCTGCCAGTGCACAAACTAAATCTACCAGAT
>OGCM01002948.1_pt1 | contig 14289 bp, 24 predicted proteins | sample 1570151 | NCBI WGS metagenome assembly OGCM01 (sample SAMEA4370582, study PRJEB24528) | human gut metagenome
TATGTCGGCCACGGTCGGAAAGTAGGGGGACTCGCGGCGATACCGCTTCACGGCCTTTTCCACCGTGCCGGGCGAGAACTCCGCGAGGTCTTCAGCCCAGTCCTCGGCCAAAATCTGCAGCTGGGCGGGCGTCCTACCTGCCTGCGGGTAGTGCAGCGCCAGATTGACCAGCAGTTGAAGCATGAAGTCCGGGTTGTGCATGTTGAGCCCTCCTTGCCTGTAAAAGCATTTTCGCCATGTCGTCGTTGTCCTGTACCCGCTGCTGCGCTACGGTAGCCGCCCGGGGCCGCGGCTGATCGCCGTTCCCGCCCTGCTCAGCGGGTTCGGGAGGTTTCCGCAGCCAGTATTCCCGCTTGAGGAAATTCGCCGCCGAGGGGATGTATCTGCCACCCTGCCGCTTCCATGCCTCGGAGTCCTCCCACTGGCCCAGAGCGTCGAGGATGCGCGGCAACCCGGGAAGGGCACGGTTTGCTTCAAGGGCTACCCATTCGCGTTCTGCTTCTGTCCTGCTTCCCCGGTGCTGTTCGTCGAACGCCTCGAAGAACTCGTCAAACGCCACCGAAGGCTGACGGGAAGGGACGGCTTCCGGCTTCCGAGATTCGGGGGCCGGGGTCTCTTCCGGCTCGGGACGTTCAACGCGCGCGCACGCGTTAAACACACGCTCTTCTTTCTTCTCTTCTTCTGGAGAAGGAAAAGGAAGAGGGGCATTGCTCGAATCATGCTTGGGCAATGCTTGAGCATCCGTTGAGCATTGCTTGTTGAGATTGTTTGCTTTTCCCCAGCGTGCCTGAGCAGCTTTTTGGGCCTTCTCGGAACGTGCCAGCGCTTCTGACTGCCACGGGTTATGCTCCTGCCAATCGTGCAGAACGTAGCCGTCCGAGGTTTCATCAACCCACATGCCAAGGCAGGTGTCGAAAAACTTCCGTTCTTCACCCTGCCAGTCTGCGGCAAGCTCAATGTCCTCCCAATCCATGCCGGAAAGATTGCCGTCAGGCCTGTACTGGGTAGACCAGAGCCACAGAACTTGCAGGGAACGTATCCCCTCAAGCCCCAGACGGCGGACGGTCTTCTTCGTCTTCGGGTGTTGCCAGAACCCGACGGATAACCTGATGTCCGTATTCATACCTTCCCCCATACGGCGATCATGGACGGGAACGGCGCGGAAGCCGCCGCCCCTTCAAACTTCAAGCGTCCCTTTAAAAATCGGATTTCGGTTGCAGCCCGGTAGACGTGCTCATGGAACCACGCCGTATCGGTACGTGCCGGGAGAAGCCCGACGACCAGCGCGCCACGTTCCGCTTCCCTGCGGGCCTTCTCGACCCACGGGCCGATCTCGCGGCCGTAGGGCGGATTCATGTAGCAGCGCTCCCCGGCCCATGAGTATGCGAGGCCATCCACAAGAGCGTCAGGGAACAGGCGGCGAAACGTCGTTTCCCCCCACACCCGCAACGCATGGGGCGGCACGCAGTACCGACAGACCTTCGCAGACCACGGCACGGCGCATACGTCCAGCGTGAAATCGAACTCCAGATCGAGATTGTGGAAGAACTCCCACGGCGTCGGCCAGTCGTCTTTGACGCTTGAGAAGAGAGCCCGGTTCAGCATGTGATTACCCTCCCCTCTTTGAACGCCAGACGAATACGCCGGAGCCGCTGCCGCCGTTCCCGTGCGGCGCGCTTGCTGCCCTTCTGGTCCCGCCATGCCGAGATCACGACACAGGCCGGGCCTTCAAACTCGGCCACGACCTTGAGCCGTCCGTGGGCCATGACAAACCGTTCGCCGTCCTTCATGCCGCTGCCCTTCACGCATGTCCCTTGGCGCAGGGCATCAAGTACCCCTTGCAACGAGATACGCCGCTCGAAACAACGGTCGAGCGCGTGGGCGGAAAAGGTGAGGTTCATTCGTCCCCTCGCAGCGTTCGCGTGAAGGTTTCCCGGATTTCCCGGACAGCCTTGTCCTTGAATTCGTCCAGTTCGGCTGCTGAAAGTTCTCCGTCCCGGAACCGCTTGCAGCCTTCATGGAAAGCCACCAGTGGCGGGTAATCCTGCAACGCTTCGGCCTCAAAGGTCGGGGCGTCCGGTTCATCGGTGGCGGAAGATAGGGAGCATCCGAACTCAGAGGCCATAATTCGAAGGGCGGAGATGTCCTCTGAGGTCTTCATGATGAAGAGAGCCTGCTCCAATCCGAGCTTGACCACGGACCTGTCTGCATAGGGATTGAGGATATTGCCGAGGCTCGACGGGGCCATATCCATCTCTGACGCCATGCCCCGAATGCCACCGGGATACAGGCGTGCTGCCTTCTGTACGGCTTCGATGATGTGTTCGTATGTTGGAATGCTCATAAGTATACCATTCATCCTGTATGACCTGTCACCTATGCTGGCGGCATGGAAAAGATTCACCTGCTCATCACCCGGCGCGGCCCCGTCTGGCGCGTCCGCGTCCTGATCCATGGCCAACCGCGCCCACGCTGGCGGGCGTACCGCGTCGCGGAGTACCCGACGCCCGAGGCCGTGGTCCGGCGGTGCATGGCGGGGCTATCTCGCCGGGGAGAAGATGAACGCCACGACGACCACGACACCGATAGCGATCAAAAGATTAGTCAGCATGGCGGGCCTCTTCGGGTTCGGTGGGAATGCTGGGGACGGCTGGCGTGAAAAGCTCAGGCATAAGCTCGGACCGAGGTATGCCGAGGATTTGTTCATACCGAATCACACTTTTAAGCCCTAACTCCCGCTCACCAAGCCAATGTTTACGGACAGTTGAATAGGGAAGTCCCTGTTTTGAGGCTTCCATGACCGTTATCCCTCGAGATTCAAGTGCTTTTTTGAAGGTGTTCATAAATTCTTTTTGTACAAAAGTACATATATGTCAAGTTTTTTGTTCTTTTGTCTTTTGGACAGGTGTACAACTTATGGTAATGTTCTTCTATGAACGAAAATTTTATTGAAAACGTCAAAAAAGCTCTAAGGCTCTACGTTGATAGAGAGCATAATGGAGTCACGAGCCAAGCTGAAAAAGCGTTAGGGCTTGCAGAGGGAAGTGGACTTTTGAGCAAGTGGCTCAAGCCCCGTGGAAATAAAGGGGAACGAGTTCCATCATTACTCCAAATAGCCCCGCTCTTCCCGCAGCTTGGAATTCGTGTGTTCTTTCCTTGGGAAGAGCTTCCAACGGAGTCAGTGGACACACGGAAGCTAGAATCCGAAATACACCGACTCAATATTGAACTTGCCAAAAAAGATGGGGCAATTGAGGCCCTTAATGCTCGGCTCGATCGCTACGAAACGGTGGCTGAGAAAGAAAACACCATGACCGCCCCCGCCTCCGCGAGATAAGGCGCGAACGAAGACCTTCCGGATGCGTGATCATCTATGTTGAGTACAAATGAAAATCCCCGCCGGAGCGGGGAGGAGGGAGAGGGTAGCCTTTCCCAATCGGCTTACTATTTGGTATGCTTTCCATATGGAGGGCACCATGAAATCAAAAAAACAAAAAGCTCAAACGACTACAACCAGTGAAACTCAAAGAATATCTTATAACTCAATTTATAAAGCATCATTAGAATCAATTTTGCGTTCAGCTTTAGATGAATATAACAGAATTACATATGATCTAAAAAACTTTCAGCATTCAACAATAAAAACATATCTATGGATTGCAACTGTTGTCTTCGCTGCTGAATTGGCTTTTTATGCTGATATTTCTGGACCTAAAACTCTTATCAATTTTATAGGATTACATATAGATATAAACAGTAAGTTTTTTAAATTACTATCATCACTATCCTTAGCTCTTTCTATGGCTGTCTTTATCCTTGGGGTTGATACCATGCGAGGAAGAAAACCAACTATGAGACCTACTGATTGTAGTTGGTTTTCATTATCAGAAACAGCTTATAAGGATTGTGATGAAAACTATAAAGATGAACATAGAATTTCCCTCATTCGTGATTTAGACGATGCTATTATTAATCATCTAAAAGAATCCAGCATAAGAGGGATAAAATTAAGATTAATGTCATTGGGTATCCTCATCTCTGTGGGATGCGCAATTCTAACGCTTCTTTGTTGACCGCTACTGCGGAAAAAGGAGGTGATAATAATGGGCGATGAAAAGAAACCAAGTGCACCTCCCCCCCCGCCGCCACGAGCGCAAGGTGGTACATCGGAAGGTACACCTCGTTCACATGTCACAAATGGAAGAACGGGAGGCTATACAACCGATAGCAAACCGTCGGGCTCTAGTAGAAAAGCGTAAGCTAACACATCTAGATGCTGGTTCTGCTAAACCAGCTTGTGGCCCCTCCTCGTGAGGGGCTTTTTTGTGCCCTGCCGGGCGTGACCGCCGATGCCTTCGTTCTTTACGTAATGAGGTTTTGAATTCTTTTTGTACAAAAGTCAAATTTTATCTTGACTATTTTTGTACATAAGTACAATATCAATTCACGACGAACGAACAAGGAGAACGCCATGACCACCGCCCCCTACCTCGTAATCGGAACTTCCCCCTTCAACGGGATGGACACCGTGGACGAATGCGACTCTCTCGAAGAGGCGCGGGAATTTGCCAACGAGCACGGCGGAAAGGTGGTCAAGGCTTCCGAGTATCACCCCAAGGGGCTGCTTGAAGACTGGCTTAATAGCGAGCCCGAAGACTTCGGCGTCCTCCCCGGCATCGACTTCCCCGCAACACTCCACCGCGCTTGGTAAATCGCCTAGCCCCGCACCTGCCCCGGATTCCGGGGCAGGAAACGGGATTGGGACGCCGATCCAAACTTCAACGCAGAAGAGAGGAACCATGAAGGACTTGAACAGGATGACCGCCCGTGAGCTAGAAACGGAACTTTCCCGGCTGGTGCATCTCCGCACCGCAACCTGCCGCGTTCCCCAAGTTTTCGAGCCGCAGGGCCTCGGGTTCGTGAACGACATCGACGGCAACGAACTCGCCCGCTGTACCTACGAGAACGTCCGCGACTACATCGTCACGTTCGACCCCACTACGGTCCACGGACTCCTCGACATCGCCATCAATGCCGTGTCCGCCAAGCTCGACGCGGTTGTCGAGGCCGAGCACAAGAGGACCGCGGCATGAAGATCATCCCGTGGAAACGCTCATGGCTCGCTGCGCTCCTCGTCGCCCTCGGCTTCTTGCTCATGAGCCATTTTAACGCGCAGGACCGGGAACTCTTCAACAACATGGCACCCCTAACCGTGGAGGAAGGACGATGAAGCCGGAAGCAGACATGTATCCCGACGAACGCGAGAGCGTCGACCGCACCATACCGGACGAACCCGAATACCACGGCCCTGATGAAATCATCTTCACCACGAACACTCTACAACCCTGTTGAAACGAGAGGAGGAAACAATGGGCATCCCCGTATTGATTCTGGGCGAAAGCGGGAGCGGCAAGTCAACATCCCTACGGAACTTCGAGCAAGAAGAAATCGGCATCTTCAACGTAGCTTCAAAACCACTGCCATTCCGCAAAAAACTGCCCACGAGGAACGGGGCAACGTATGCCTCAATAACAAAAGATCTATCACATCCAAAGGGAAGAACCTATGCCATCGATGACAGTCAGGCACTCATGGCTTTTGCCTTGTTCAACAAGGCAAAAGAGACGGGATACGGGAAGTTCACGGATATTGCACTGGACTTTTACAATCTACTGCAATTCATCATTCAGAAGACGCCGTCCGACTGCATCGTCTACTTCCTCCACCACACCGAAACCAGCGATACGGGAAAAATCAAGGCTAAGACGGTCGGCAAAATGCTGGACAACCAGCTCACTGTTGAAGGGCTATTCAGCATCGTCCTGTTGGCCCGTACGGATGGGATACGCCACTACTTCGAAACGCAGTCGGACGGCTTCACCACAGCCAAAAGTCCTATGGACATGTTCCCCCAACGGGAAATCGACAATGACTTAAAGATGGTTGATTCCGCCATCCGGGAATATTGGGGGCTCAACCCCGCACCCCAAAACAAAAACACGATAACCGAAACCGATAACGCTAAGGAAAACGAAAATGCTTGATCTCACAAACGAATGCGAACAGCGGGAATTTGCCCGCGGGCCTGTACCCGATGGAAGCATCGTCATGGTCGAAATCGAAATATTGAAACCCAATCAGGAAAGACAGGCACATGACAATCCTTTCATTTCCGTGGCTTCTTCCGGCCTCCGGCAAATATATTGCCAATTCACCGTCTCCCACGGGCAATATCAGGGTGTGAGCTTCCGGCAAAACATCACGCTCCCTTTCGGTGAGCAGGACATACCGCTCAATGACGGCCAACGCACGGCCTGCAATATAGGCGGCGCGACCCTCAAGGCCATGTGCGTCGCCGCAAAAAAGCCCCTCAAGATGCAGGATGTCACCTCTTTGACGGGGTTACGCTTCCCTGTCCGCGTCAAGATCAATCCTCGCCCAACATGCAAGGACGACGGGCGGGAATACTGGAACAACGAAATGGCTTGCGTCATCACACCCGACAAAGAAGCCTACGCAACTGTCACCCACGGCGGAGAAATCATCACTGACGGCCCCGTGACGGGCAATGCGGGAAAAACCAAGCGTCAGGCCGCGCCGGAGGCTGGCACCTACGGAATGCCCTTCCCGTCCGAAAACGCGGCAATGGACGACGTGCCCTTTTAACGAGGTGAAACATGCCGACCTTCAACGAAATCCAGCAAGAAATCGCCGGGATGCTTTCCATCCCCGACGAGGAACTGACTCCGGGACAACGCGAGGCTATGGACGCCTACATGGATGAACTCGCCAAAGTCGAAGCCGACAAAGTGGATGGATTCGGGCAGTTCTTGAAGATCCAGACCGCATTGGCCGACGCCTGCAAGGAAGAAGCAAAACGACTCACCGCCAAGGCAAAAACAGCAGAATCACGTCTTGCATGGCTGAAAGAGCACTACACCTTTACGCTCCGCAGCAATGGCCTCAAGAAAGTATCCGGCAACGCCTACACAATCAGCGTCCGAGAATCCGAGGGAGTCGCCGTCACAGCGCAGACGGAAGAACTTCCCGAATTGTACCGCCGCACAAAGACAACAGTGGAGCCGGACAAGGCTGTCATCAAAGAATCCCTCAAGTCCGGGTTGACCATCCCCGGCTGCGCTCTGGTGAAAACTTACAGCCTCCAAGTCCGGTAACCCTCCAGCTTCCCTATCGTAAAAGCCTCGCCGGGGGCTTCATACCCGGCCCAAAGGAGAACCCATGAGCCAAGAAATAGCCATCTTTGCCACCAACGCCCGCATGGTCGGCCCGAATATGACCTATGTGCGCGAGGAAACCATCACTGTCTCCGAACCGCTGACCGATGCCGAGCGGCTGGAATACGGACAGGAAATGGCCGACGCGCTGGCGAAAATCGAGGAATACGAGGCCGCACTTGATGCCGAACGCAAGCACTACAAGCGCCTCATCGAAACGCAGGAGAAGATCGCCCAAACCGCCTCGAAGCACTACCGCGACGGCAAGGAAGAACGGGAAGTCTACTGCGATCTCCTGAAGGATTGGGACAAGTGCGAAATGGTATGGGTTGAATCCACAGAACCTTACCGCGAAGTCCTGCGCCGCCCGATGACCGCCGAGGAACGGCAAGGATCCTTTCTTGAAAAGCCCCTCGCCGCTCCTAGTGCGGACGATGACGACGTGATCGACGTGGACGCGGAGGAACAGCAATGAACAATACCGAACCCCGCCGCGCCACCATCACCATTTCCGAAACGCCAAAGGAAAATACCCTCAGCATCGATGTGGAGTTCTTCCCTGAATTGAACCTTCAGGACGATGCCTTCTCAGGTCTGGCGCATCTCGTTTGCACCGCGCTTGAAGCCATCAACAAGGAAGCGGAACGCCATGTCGGATGAAGCCCCGAAATCACGCAAGCAAAAGAACTTCGCCCAGATAAACGGTGCTTGCAAAATGGCCCACCTCAGCGACGGACTGTCTCCCAAGGCTTGCCCCGTCTGCGGCACCGTCAGCAAGCTCAGGGTATGCCCGTTCTGCCGCCATCGGCGGGGGAAGAAATAGAACCACTATCCGGGGGCGCGGCCGGGCAACAACGCGCAGGGAAAAATGAAATGGCCAGAATCACCCCCGAAGAACTCGACTACATCCGAATCGCCGCCATCGGCGACATGCTCGGAGACTCCCGCGCCTTTGATGAGATGGGACCATCGGCTACTCTTTTCAGGCTGTGCTGTGAAATCAAGAAACTCCGCAAAGAGTGCAACGAAAACAGCGTGTTAATCCGTTTCATTATCGGCAGATTGGAAGCCATAGCCCAAAGAGGGAAGGCCACCCGCAAGACCGTATAGGAGAACAGCATGGAACCGGAACTCCTGACGACGAAACAGGCCGCTTCCGTCATGAACATTGGAGAAGAGAGAGCGCGGGCAATCCTGCTGTCCCGTGGCGTCCAGCCTGTGAGCCTTCCGTGGGGCAAGGAACGCAAAACCTTGCGCTGGTCACGGCGCGCCGTTATAACGGTGATCGACACATTACATGCTGAGGCTCAGGCAAAGGCAGGAGTTCCCAAGCGCCGACGATCACTCAAAACAGCAGGGTGCGTCATCGGAAAATCCGCAGAGGAACTTTTCGCAGAATTCAATATGGGGGCCGTCCAGTAGTGGCTGGCACGGCCCCCTTTGCTCAGGAGCTATTCAGTATGGCCATCAGACAAAGGGTAGGCCGTAAAAAGCCGTGGGAAGTGTACTGGAACAACCCCTTTACGCTCAAGCGTGAGTCACTTTACGTCGAAACGGAGGAAGAAGCAAAAAAACAGGATGCACTCAAGAAGTTTCAGCTCAAGTATGAACGGGATTTCTTCCGGCGGGAGGAAGCGGAACCGCCGCAGGTGGAGCATACCTTTGAATCCGCGTACTACCTGTTCCTGAAAGACAAGCGGTTCTCCGAAAGATCACTGAAAAGACATTTGAAGAACATGAAGCGCTCGCTCGCCTTCCTGAAAGACACGCCTCTTTCCGATATTGATAATACGAAATTAAAGCAGCTGATGAGCCATTTCCTTTCTTTCGGGATCAGGGCGTCGACCCTGAAAAGATGTATCGGACAGGTCTTTTCGGTCATCCGTTGGGCGTATCAAAACGAATTGCTGCGTGAGCTTCCAAGGATTCCCAAGCTTCCCCATATCGAATACGAGCACTTCATCCCTCCCACACAGCAAGAGCTTGCTCTGGTGTTTGTCCATGCGCCGGAACATGTCCGGAGGGTTGTCATCCTTGGCTCGCAAATGGGGATGCGTGTAGGGCCGTCAGAGCTGTTTGGCTTGATGTGGTCCGATGTGGACTTGGAAAACAAGGTAATACATCTCCGTGCCGCCCAAAAGAACAAAAACGAGCCTGTCAGGGATATTCCGATCAGGCAATCCCTCGTGGAGGAATTGAAGGCATGGCAAGAGGTCGATAGAGCAAAGAGGGTTGCATCTGTCATACATTATGGAGGAAAACCCGTAAAATGCATTCACGGAGCCTGGCATAGAACCCTCCTCCGTGCGGGTATACAGAGACGGATTCGCCCTTATGACCTGCGCCATGCTTTTGTTACAGAGGCCATTGCCGCAGGCGTCGATATCGGGACTGTCGGGAAACTCGTGGGACACGCCAATCTGACGATGATCCTGAAGCACTATCAGCATGTCCTCAGCTCACAGAAAAGAGCCGCTGTGGAGGCAATCCCCGAACCGCAATATGTGGCAAAAAATATGTGGCAGTCCGAGAGCACTCCCGAAAACATCAAGCAATAACATGAAATAATTGGTCTATATTTTTACCTTTGGGGTAAAAAAAGACCCCCATTCGGGGGGTCTTGTGCTTCGCCTTGCGGCTGTAGGCTGTTTTGTCCTTGTGCTTTCGAACCGGCTTTGCCGTCGACTTCCGCACCTTAGGTTCCGGGATAACCAGAACCATCACTGTTTTGCCCATCGGAATCGTCTCCTGTTTATCGTTGCTCATGTTTTGGGGGCCTCCGCCGCCGCCTCATCGTTCCGCAACTTTGTACATCTGAGTAGACCTCCTTTCGTAGAGTATAGGTTCAAGGCCTGCTCCCAACCTTTTCATCCTATTCCTCTTCTTCTTTTATTATAGATCCTTTTCTGAAAGATGCAATGAGCCCACCTTTGCAGAAAACCGATCAAAAGGCACCGCATCCCGCACGAAAAAAGGGAGGCGGACCTCCCTTGCCATTTCAGTTTACGCATGAAGTAGAGCGTTGCCGCCAAACTCCGCTGAGGACACATCAAGATCCAGCGAGCATCCCGACCTCGGCATAGCCGGAGGACAACACATCAACAACGACATCCCCGCAAGGAGAACCGAGCACATCCGCGCCAAGGAAAAAGGCCCACAGCGCGAGTTCCGGAGCATTGAGCGTTCCGAAGCCGGAGAACTTGATGCCAACGTGGGCCTGCCGGTCGAGGTCTTCACAAAGTCCACGCCCGCTTCGGCGGCACAGCGGCAAGCCGTGCGGATTTCCTCCGCGTTGAGGAGCGACGTTTCGAGGATCGCCTTGACGATGATACTCCGCCCTTCCACCGCGTTGACCACTGCGGCGATATCCCGTGTGTAGTCGTCGAAATGCCCTTCCTTCAACAGGGCAATGTTGGTCACCATGTCCACGGCGCAGGGTTTGCCGTCGACGCGGGCCACGGCATCCATGACTTCCGCGACCTTAGCGTCGGTAGACAACGAACCGAGCGGAAACGCCGCCGAAATCCCCGCCGCAATGCCGCTGCCGTCCAGCAGTTCAGCTACCAACGGCGTCCAGTACGGGTTCGTGAACACGGCCTTAAAACCATACGCCCGTGCGAGGACACAGGCGTTTTCCATATCCTTGCGCGTGGCATCGGGTGCCAGAACGGTATGATCAATGCGCGCCGCAATGTCCCGCGCGCTCCAGACGGTGCCGTTGATTCGCATGGAACCTCCTTACACTATTGGGCGTTCCTTCCATACACAGACTTCCGCCGCACTTCCAATCGGGAACGGCAAGAATCTTCTTGGCAAAGGTTCTTGCCGCCGGAACCCCAGCCATTACAAAGAAATGATGAACCCGCCGTCGATGAAGATCACCTGCCCGTTCACGAAATCCGCCGCGGGCGAGGCGAGGAAGGCCGCCACCGAAGCCACTTCGGACGGCTTGCCCCAGCGTTTCGCCGGGGTATGGCGCATGATGTAGTCGTTGAGCTCCTTGTCTTCCATGAGCGGGATGTTCATGTCCGTGGCGATAAAGCCCGGCGCAATACCGTTGACCTGAATGTTGTGTTCCGCCCATTCCGTTGCCAGCGCCCGCGTGAACTGACGCACCGCACCCTTGGTGCTCGCGTAGGGCGATACCGTGGGACGCGCGATTTCGGACATCAGCGAGCACAGGTTGATCACCTTGCCGCCCTTTTCCTTGAGCATGGGGAACGCCGCCCGCGATACCCGGAACACGCTGGTCAGGTTCGTGTCGAGCATCTTCTGCCACAGGGCGTCGTCCATGTCCGCCACGGGTTCCCGCAGGTTGATACCCGCATTGTTGACGAGGATTTGCAGGCCGTTCCCGGCATCCCTGATGGTCTGCATGGCGCTTTCGATCTGCGCCTTGTCGGTCACGTCGAAGGTCAGGCCGCGCACGGCCACGTTGGGATATTGCTCCGCCAGTTCCCCGGCGGCCCGCTCCACAACCGAGCTGTTGATGTCGGACAGGAAGATGTTCGCGCCCTGATGGGCCATCGCCTCCGCGATGGCGAGGCCGATGCCGCGCCCGGAACCAGTAATGAGAGCCGTCTTGCCGTTCAGAGAAAACATGATTGCATCCTTACAGTAATGGTTGAAGGAATTCCTCGGGGTATGCGCACCGAAACATTCCAGCAAAAGAAAAATGCCGCCTGTTTGCTAAGGGATATAGCCTCACACGCCCAGCGCGCGGGTGAAGGCCAGACCGCTGCGGGCCTCGCCTTCCGGATCGGATCCGGGGATGGCTTCGATGCCGAGAAACCCTTCGTAGCCCACGGCCTTGAGGCAGGCCACGACATCCGGCAGCGCCATGCAGCCCATGCCGGGCACGGCGCGGGTGTTGTCCACGAAATGGACGTGCCGCACGAGCGATCCGGCGCGGCAGATGGCTCCGCACACGGACGCTTCCTCAATATTCATATGGAAGAGATCAAGAAGGAGCCCGAGATTGGCGGGTTTTCCGGCACGCTCGCACAGGTCGATGGCCTGATCCGTTGTATGGATGGAGTCGATTTCGTAACGGCAGATCGGTTCCAAGAGCACGTCCACACCGAAGGACGCCGCCAGTTGGCAATACGCGGCGAGGCCGTCCGCCATGCGGGACAGGCTGTTCTGATCGTTGCGGTGCCAGCCCCGGATGAAACCGATGTTCGGCATGGCCCCAAGCACGGCGCACTGTTCCAGATGGTACTTCGAGCGCTCGAGCAGTTCGGGCAGCCTTCCGGCATCATTCAAATACAAGCCGTCGGCCATGAGATCTCCCTGCGCGGCAAGCATGGTAGCCCGCAGTCCGTTGCGATCCAGCGCTGCTTTGGCGGCGCGGGCATCCGTGCACTGCGGATCGGGGAAAAACATATCGATGCCGTCATAGCCGAGCCCGGCGAGGAGCGCACAGCGCGCCTCCAGATCGCCCGCGAACATGATCTGCGGCATGGCGCACGGCGTGGCGGCGACGGAAATACTGATATTCATAACAACCTCACAGTGCCGGTCCGGTCAGGACGACTTTCATGGATCGGGTCTTGTCGCTGGCGGCAAGAATGGCCTCTTCCGCCTTTTCCAGCGGATAGGAAGCGGTAATCAGGGGCGACAGATCAAGCCGCCCCGATTCCACGAGGCGGGCGGCAAGCGGGAATTCCTGATAGGCGCGCAGCGAGCCGCAGACCGTGACTTCCTTGCGAATGACCATCGTATTGATCGGATAGGCAACCTCCTCTTCACCGAGGAACCCGACATGCACGACCGTCCCGCCGGGCGCGGCGCTCCTCAGGCAAGTGTTCATGCCACCCACGGAACCGGACGCCTCAAAGCAGGCCTCACAGCCATTGGCGAGATCGGCCAGCGTGGGATCGGTGGCCTTGAACACAGCGTCCGCACCGAGCTTCACCGCCACGGACAGCGGGAACTCCTCCATATCGCTGACAGCCACGGACGCCGCACCGTTCAGACGGGCAACGGCGGCGATGAGGCAGCCCACCGGCCCCACCCCGCTGACGAACACCCGCTTGCCGAGCAGATTCCCGGCGCGGGCCACAGCGTGCAGGGCGATGGCGAGGGGTTCCACGCAGGCGGCCTGATCAAGCGGCATGGCGTCGCTGACCGCCACGCACTGCCGGGCCTGCACCATCGGGTATTCGACCATGATCCCCTGTACATGCGGAGTCCGGGCCGCCGATCCGTAATAACGCAGATCCGGGCAGAGGTTCTGGTGCCCGGACCGGCAATAGCCGCACGTTCCGCATTCATCGGTAGGGTTGATGATGACCTTCTGGCCCGGCACAAGGCCGGATACGCCGGGGCCGATTGCATCGACCACGCCGCTCAGCTCGTGCCCGAGGATCATGGGCTCACGGACCACGGCGTTCCCGACGCGCCCGATATGGTAATAATGAAGATCGCTCCCACAAATGCCCACGCCGCCCATGCGCAGACGGACGAAACCCGGCTGCGGCTCGGAGACGGGGCGCTCCTCAATGCGGAGGTCTTTAGGACCATACAATACGCATGTTTTCATGGCGCCGTTCCTTTCAAAATGCCTTGGTTCGGGCGTCCCGCAGGGGGAATGCGAAACGCCCGGGGTTGGGGTGGAGGAAATTTTGTTTTGTTTGTATTGCGTATAAAGAGGCAATTCCCTCCCAGCGCTTCCCGCAGCCTTGCAGCAGGAAACTTCACGCCGGGTCAAGGGGGCGCTTGCCCCCTTGCGGAGTGCAGAGGCAGCGCCTCTGCCGAGGGGTACGGGGGCGAGCAGCCCCCGAAAAACTACCCGTGCCTGCGCCCGTTCCACGCGCGGGCCAGCCGCAGGAAGCAATCCCGCATGGTCGCCACGGCGTCCTCATCGGACATCCGCCCGGCAAACCACTTGCGGGCCGGTTCGAGGAAGATGCTCCGCCCGATGGCGAACCCAAGCGCGCGCGGCGATTCGGGCAGCGCGGCGAACCGCTTCACCAGCTCGGCTTCCGCCACGTTGAGCCCGAGGAACAGAATGCCCCGGCAGTACGGATCGTATTCATCAATCAGTGCTTCG
>OGCM01002952.1_pt1 | contig 14275 bp, 4 predicted proteins | sample 1570151 | NCBI WGS metagenome assembly OGCM01 (sample SAMEA4370582, study PRJEB24528) | human gut metagenome
GAAAAGACATTTGTCAGGCACAGGTTGGAAATCGAACAGGGGAACAAATTAGAGATGAGTAAAATTGCAATAGTAACAGACAGTAATAGTGGAATCACACAGGAAAGGGGGAAGGAGCTGGGAGTTTATGTTATCCCAATGCCATTCTATATTAATGAAGAATTGTTTTTTGAAGACATATCACTTTCACAGGAAGAATTCTATCAGAAATTAGGAGAGGATGCGGAGATATCTACTTCGCAGCCATCTCCCGGAGATGTGATGGATCTGTGGGAAAAATTACTGAAAGAATATGATGAGATTGTACATATCCCGATGTCGAGTGGGCTAAGCAGCACTTGTGAAAATGCAATTTCTTTGTCTATGGAATATGATGGAAAAGTGCAGGTTGTTCAGCCCTTCGTCATCCTTGATGATATCGTTCAGGTTGCCTTCCTGCGAGACGGTCACGTCCTCCACAACGTTCAGGACGTGCTCGCCCGGAACCACTTCGGGGCCGTGGTTGGTGCCGTTGATGGTGACGGTAATTTCCTGCTCAACCTCTTCGCCGTGTTCATCACGCACGTAGATGATGAACGAATCGGGAAGCGACTCGCCCTTCGGCAGATGGTCGGGCAGCGCGGTCGTTCCCTTGCCGGTCGTGTAGGTGTAGGTGCAGTTGCCGTCCTTATCGAAGGTCAGCGTGACAGTGCCGTACTTGGTCTGCAGCGTGCTGGTTTCGTTGCCGTCCGCGTCGCGGAAGTAGTACTTGAGCGTCTCGGTTTCAGTTCCCGATCCAAACGAGCCGTCCTTGCCCTTGAGACTGTCGATGTCATGCGCCTTCAGGGTTTCTGAGGTCGTCAGATTGCCCAGCCCATCGGCGCCTTCCTGAATGGTCATATTTTGGTAGCTGTCGATGACCGGTGCGTCGTTGGTGCCGTGGATGGTGATGGTGATCTTGGAACCCGTCTCCTTGCCGTTGAGCATGACGTCGAAGTCTTCCTTCTCCGTCTGTCCTTCGGCGAGGTCTTGCACCTTGCCCGGCTTGCCGTTTTCGCCGTTGTACAGGGTATAGGTGTACTTCCCGGTAACGGGATCGACGACGAGGTAGCCGTACTTGCCTTCCGCGGTTACGAAACCGTCGGCGGCGCTGCTCTGGATCTGCTTTCCGGTTCCGTGCCCAAACTCATCCTTTTCTTCGATGCCGAAGACGCGGTCGGGAGGCGTTCCGGTGTGGCCTTCGCCGTCCCACTTGGCATGGAGCTGGCCTTCGAAGACCAGGCCTTCCGTGACGTCAGGCGTTTGCGGCAGATCCCTGCCGTCCTCGACCACCGCGCCGTTGAGATCGCTCTTGTCGGCGTCGATGACAAGGTCCACTCCGCCGTCCCATCCGCCCTCGGGCTTATGGATGTTGATGACGAGATCCTTTTGCTCCTCGGAAACCTTGCCGTGGGGGTCGACCACCACGACCTTCGCGCCGTCGGGCAGCGTGTCGCCGTCCTGGAGCTTATTGAGGGCGTCGTCGAGCTTCGTGCTCTCGTTGTCCAGCGTGTACTTGTAATGCGTGATGATCGAACCGTCCGTCGCCGTCTCGTAGGTGAGGACGATGGTGCCGTATTCGGTCTTGAGTTCCGTGACGGGCTTCCCGTCCTTGCCGACCAGCATGAAACGGAGCTGGCCGTCCGGATCGTCCACGTCGGTCGCGCCGGAGAGGGTCCCCGTGAAGACCACGCCGGGGACGCCGCCGTCGCTTCCGTCGGGATCGACGAAGGCGTCCTGCTTCACGTCGCCCTCAAGGCCGGTAACCGTATCCGTAAAGGTCGGGGCGTCGTTGGTGCCCCTGATGGTGATGGTGATGTCCTTCTCGACGATCTTGCCGCCTTCGATCTCCACCTGCACCTTGAAGGTTTCGGTCTTGACGTCGCCATCGTTCATGGACTGGACGAGCTTCGAGCCGTTTTCGGTCAGCGTATAGGTATACTTGCCCGTTTCCGGATCGATGTTCAGCGTGCCGAGCGGCTTGCCGTCCGCGCCATCTGCGAAGCCGATTTGCCCCTTGTTTGTCCACGTCAGGCTGCCGCCGATATCCTCGGCATCGACCCTGCCGCCCAGCGTCAACTGTCCGGTGATGGAGGGATCATGGCTGTGATCGCCTTCCGAAGGCGTTACGATCGCTCCGTTATCCTCAGATATCACCGTGTTGTCGAAGCTGATGGTCGGCATGTCCGCCGTTCCGGTAATGTCGATGACCAGCTTGCCGGAGCTGTGGGCCCCGAGCGGGTCGGTGACGCGGACGACGAATTCTTCTTGCGCAAGAGCGGATTCGCTGAGCTTCTGGCCTTCATTCAGGGCCTTCAGCAGCTCGGGCTTGGTGATCTCATAGGTGTAGCTGCCATCCTGATTGAGCTTGAGGATGCCGTACTTGCCTTCGATGATCTGCACCAGCTTGCCGCCGCTCTCGATGCTGTAGCTGAGGTTGCCCGCCGCGTCGCCGTGGCTCTTGTCGGGGTCGTGGGCGCTCAGGTTGCCCGAAAGGGTGTGGTTGCCGTCTTCCTGCAACACGCCTTCACTGGTCTGGTCGGAAGTGATCTTCGTGAAGGTCTTCCCGTTCGCGTCGGTGACGACTTCGGCGATGACGTTCCCGTTTTCGTCGGTGAAGACGGGCCGGTCATTGGTGCCCTTCACGTAGACGTCCACGTCCTGCGTGGGGATGAGGTTCGAGTTGCCGGCATTGATGTTGAACGAGCCGTCCGGGTTGGCACCGCCGTTCACGAGGGATTCGTGGGCGGAATCGTAGACGCCGACCTTGAGGTTATCGAACAGCTTTTCACGCTGGCCCGCGTCGAGGGCATCGAGGTTCGCGGCTTCCTTCGTGCCCGGTTCCGGCAGGATGAAGGAATAGACGACCTTGGACACGCCGTTCTCGGTGACGACTTCGGCGTGCAGGGTCCCGTAGTCGGTGTGCAGGTCGCCCGCGTAGAACTTGCCGCCCACGACGAACCCGGCGATCAGATGCCCCGCACCCTCTCCTGTGTCGACCTGCTTGACCTCGAAGGAGCCAAGCGCGTGCCCGCCGCTGTTGAAGTGGCCGTCCACGAGCTGGCCGTTGACGTGGATGGAGCCGTCCACATCCGTATTGGTGTTGGGCACGACGCCCGCCTCTGTGATTTCGGCCATGATCGCGTTGGGGAGCTTGCCCACGAGGATCGGGGCGTCAGCGCCGCCCGTCACGTTGATGGTGACGTGCTGCTGTGACCACGCGCCCTTTTCGTCGCGCACGAAGATGGTGAATTCATCCGTGTACTTCTCGCCGTAGACCAGATTTTCGTTCGGCGTGTACGTATACTTGCCGGTGGCCGAGTCGATGGTGAACACGCCGTGCTCGGTTTCGATCCGGGTATGCGCGTTGCCCATGCCCTTGTCGCCGTCAAAGGCCGCCTTCAGGTCATTGATGTCGGCACTGTCCGCATCGCCGATATGGCCTCCGGCGATGCCGTAGGTCAGCCTGGAACCGAAGTCCACGTCCGTTCCCTTGGCATTGGCCGAGAAGGACTTGTCATCTTCGGTCATGGTGATTGTGGCGTGGGTCGTCGCGTTTCCGTCGGGCGTCGTACCCGTGGAAATAACGAGGCGGTGATCATCACCGCCGAGCAGTTCCAGTTCGGGCCGATCGTTGGTGCCCTTGATGGTGACGCCGAATGAACCGTTGAAAACGCCGCCGTGCGGGTCGGTGACTGAGAAGTTGATGGTCCGGTTGGAGGAGTTGTCCGCGCCGAACATGTTCACGATCATGCTGCCCGCCGAGCCGTCCGGGGGCAGGGTAAAGGAGTATGAACCGTCCGGGTTGACGGTCAGGGTGCCGAGCGCCACCTGAGAGAGGATGGAAGCCGCGTTGCCGTAAGTGAGATCCTGATTCTGTCCCAGCAGCCCTTCGGCTCGAAGCTGCGCTTCGAGCTTGTCGAAGGCGTCCTTCGGGAAGTTGGAGTTGAAGAGGGTGGCCCTGACGTTGTTGAAGTCTCCGCCATTGCTCAGCAGGTGAGTCATGGTCCACGTGCCGTCGGCATTGTGGCTCGGCGTGCCGCAATTGCCCGAGCCCCGCAAGCTGATCTTGAACTGATCCTCTCCGGTTCCGAACCCCTTGCTGATGTCGTCGTCCACGTCCTTGAGGTTCGTTATATTCAGCGTACCGGAGGTGACCCGGTGCTCGCCATCACCGAGGGTGCCGTCCGTATCGGCCGTGGTCGCGGTGTTGCCGTCATGGACACCCGCCTCCTTGACGGTGATGCCCTGCATCGTGGCGGAAGGTCGGTCGTTGGAGCCGTTGATCACGACGGTGACGTCATGCGTGCTCGAAGCCGTTTCACCGTGGGAATCCTTCACGCTGATGGAGAAGTCGAGTTCCACCTTGTCGCCGAGCTGGAGCTGATCGGTGGCGTTGCCGGTGGATTCGGCCTTCGTGAACGTGTACTCGCCGGTCTTGGTGTCCAGATGGAACGTGCCGTAGTCGGTGACGATGGTTCCGTCCGACTTGACGGAGGTAACCGTGATCTCGGTCTTCGTACCGTCGGCGAGCGTCAGATGGCCGATCACGTCGCCCTTCCCGAATGTGACGGGGTTGTGAGCCTTGTCGGAGAAGTAATACGTCAGCTTGCCCTGATCGCTGGTGTCCATGTCGGTGGCGCCCACCGACCCCTTGCTCACGTCATGGGTGGTGTCGACGGCGGTATTGTCCGCCTTGAAACCGGATTCCGTCACCGTGAGCGTATTCTCGGTCTTGGCGATGACGGGCGCATCGTTGGAGCCGTTGACGGTGATGGTGATGGTCTGTTCGGACCATGCGCCGTGCTCGTCGCGCACGTAGATGGTGAAGGTATCGTAACCCTGTTCCGGCTTGCCGTCGGGCTTGAGGCCGAGCTTGTCCGCAGCGCCGCCCTTGGCGGTGTCCAGCGTGTAGGTGTACTCGCCGGTGCTCGGATCAATAGTCAGGGAGCCGTACGTGCCCGTGGCCGAATGATGTCCGCCGCCCATGCCGGGGTTGCTACCGTCCGCGTCGAACGCGGTGTCCCGGTTGCCCGCGCTGGTGCTTACGCCGTATTCGAGCGTGGGGTTGGAATCGGGGTCAGCACCCTCGAAGGTACCGGTGACGGTGAGGTCTTCCGCGACTTCATTATGGTCCTTGTCGTAGCCGGGATCACTGACGACCGTGTCGCTCGTCGGAGTCAGGGTCAGAGTAGGCCGGTCGTTGGTGCCCACGATGTTGATCGTGATGTCCACGGAGGCCGTGCCGCCGTGCCCGTCGCTCACGGTGATGGTGAAGATTTCCTTCTCGGTCTGGCCCTGCGCGAGGGACTCCGTTTTCCCTTCATCGATCGTGTAGGTATAGGTTCCGTCCTTGTGCAGGATGATGGAACCGAATTCGGTTTCCAGCGTAATGTTGCCGTTGGCGTCCGTCTTGGGATCGCCGATGAGGGTCGTGCCGGAGCCTTCCTTCGCCCCGATGTCGAGGGTCAGGGTGTCGGTGGTGTCGGTATCCTTGACGTGGACCTGACCGGAAATTTCATTCCGGGAGAGGCTGTTATCCGCGTCGGTCAGCTCGCGGGAATCGTCGGAGGGATCCGGAGTCTTCGCCGTGTCGGTGGTGGAGCCGTGGTCCGTCGAGGTGTCCACGACGCCCGCTTCCTTGACCCAGTGCTCGGCGTCGTCAGCCGTAATCGTCGGCGTGTCGTTGGAACCGGTGACCGTGACGGAAATGGGCTTCGCCGTCCACGCGCCGTGCTCGTCACGCACGTAGATGGTGAACTCGTCGGTTCCGGTCTGCGGGTTGCCGTCGGCGTCGAGGCCGGTCGGCGTTTTCGTTGGTCTTGTAGGTGTAGGTATTGCTCTCCGGATCGATGGTCAGCGTGCCGTACCTGCCTTCAATCACGATCTTGCCGCCGACCTGATGGAGCGGTTCGCCCATGCCGGGCTTGCCGTCGGAACCGGAACCGAAGGCGAGGTTTCGGCCCGCTTCGGACTCCACGTCCTGCTTGCCGAGCGCAACGCCGTAGCGCAGGTTCGCCCCGCGATCGTCGTCGTCGGACTTGAGCGTCCCGGAAACGGTAGTGTCGTTGGCGACGTCGGCCTTTTCGGTGATGTCGAACTTGACTTCGCCGGTCTTATCGTCGGTCACGACCGTGACGTTGTCGCCGTGGGTGGGCTCAACCAGATCAAGCGTGGGCCGATCGTTGGTGCCGCGGATGGTCACGTCGAGCCTATTGTCGGCGTTTCCGCCGTTTTGGTCGTTGACGGTGGTGTGGAAGCTGAAATTGAGCTCTTCGCCCGCCGCCAGCTTGTCGGCGTCGGACCCGCTGATGTCGAAGGTAAACTTGCCGGTCTGCGTGTCGAGGGTGAGCGTACCGTAGTTGGTCACGATGGTTTGGATGTGAGTATTCGGGTCGGTCGTGGAGGAGAGGATCTTGACGTCCACGTTGTTGGAGGCGTCGGGATCGCCGTTCTTGATCGTGACGTTGAGGATGCCATCGGTAGCGCCGATCAGCCCGGAAATGCCGAAGATCGGCTTGTCGTTGATGTCGTCGTCCTTCCACGGGAGTTCGCCCTCAACGAGGGTCCGGTGCTCGTCCTGTCCGGCCTCGCCCGTGTTACCAGGCGCTTCGTGGGTTTCTGTATTGGAGGTCTCGCCGGGCTGGTCCGGCGTGAGGATGACGCCTTCTTCCTTGAGATCAATGGAGGTCTGGCCGAGCCACGGCACATCGTTGGTGCCGTGCAGGGTAACGGTGATCTCCTTCGTGGAGGTCGCGCCGTGTTCGTCGGTGGCGGTCACTTCAAAGGTTTCGATCTTGGTTTCGTCCTTGCCGAGTCCCTTGATCGCGTCGGGGTTGGCTTCATAGGTCCACTGTCCTGTGGCGGGATCGAGGGTCAGCGTGCCGTAGTCCGTGGTGAACGTGGCGTTCGTGTTGCCGTCGGTCCCGTGTGCGCCGTCAGTGCCCGTGCCTGAGGTGTCATGAACGTTGCCGTCGGCGTCCGTGGTCTTGCCTCCAGCGATATGGAAGGTCTGATCCGTCCCGGCGTCGCGGTCGTTGTCGGTGACCGTGAAGGTGCCGTCGATGGACAGATCACCGCCCTGGGTGATGTTCCAGTCGCTGCCCGTGATGTCGAGGGTGGGGATGTCGTTGGTGCCGTGGATGGCCACGGTGACGGTCTTCGCCGTCCATGCATTGTGCTCGTCGCGCACGTAGATGGTGAAGGTTTCGTAAATGGTGTCGCCTTCGGCGAGCTGATCAAGGGAGGTGTAGGTCTTGCCGTCGAGCTCGAAGCTGACGTTTTCGCCTTCGCCCTTCATGGCGTAGGTGTAGGAGCCATTGGAGTTGATCATCAGGCTGCCGTACTGGCCGCCCGCAACCACGGAAGAGGCCGCGCCGCCCGTGGCGGTGGAGTCGGCCGTGTTGAATACGGAAGGATCGAACGTCTTGGTGTTCTCGCCCGCGGCAGCGCCGAAATACAGGATATGCCCAGCGTCGACGTCATTGCCGCTGGCGGTTCCGGTGTCGGTGGTATGGCCCGTGAAGGAGGTGTTTTCCTTGCCGGGATCAGTGGTGGGGGTATTGGCGTCTTCACGGCCCACGCCGTCCTCGACCACATGGAGGTTGCCGTCGCCGCCGAGCAGATCGTTGAGATTGTCGTTGGACAGATCAAGCGTGGGGACGTCGTTGGTGCCGTTGATGGTGACGGTGATGGTCTGGGGCTCGCTCCGGCCGGTCTGGGCGTCGGTGACGTAGACGGTGAAGGTTTCGGTCACGGTCTGGCCGAGGGCGAGGTTGTTGACGGCATTGCCGTCCGCACCTGCTTCGCCGGGATTCTTGTTGTTGAGCGTGTACTCGTAGGAGCCGTCCGCGTGGAAGGTCAGGGTGCCGTAGGCGGAGGTGTAGGTATAGACGACGTTCCCGGTGCCGGGGTTTCCGGTTCCGGTCACAGTGGTGGAGGCACCGCCGTCGGTCAGGCTCGATCCGGCGTGCTCGACGTGGAAGTTGAGCTTGTTGACATCGTGATCCGTGGAACCCGCCCCGTTTTCCTTGTCGGCATCGGAAGCGAAGATCTTGCCGGAAAGGGTTCCGGTCTGATGCTGGCCTTCGCCCGTTCCGCCGGGCGTCGTGGGCGTGTTGCCGTCGCCGCCTTCCGAGGGCTGGTAGACGCCCTGTTCCTTGAAGTCGAGATGGAAGTTGCTCTGATCGGTGTCGATCACCGGGATGTCGTTGGTGCCGGTGATGGTAACGGTGATGGTCTGGGTGGAGGTCGCGCCGTGTTCGTCGGTAACGGTCACTTCAAAGGTTTCGACCTTGGTTTCCCCGGCATTGAGCTGCTGGACCTTGTCGCTGGCGTTGTTGAGCGCATAGGTCCACTGCCCGGTGGCGGGATCAAGGGTCAGCGTGCCGTAGTCCGTGGTGAACGTGGCGTCCGTGCTGCCTGTGGCGGAGTGGGAACCGTCGGAAGGGCTGGTGCCGTCGGCGGCGGGCGTGTTGCTGCCGCCTTCGATGTGGAACGTCTGGTTCTGCCCGCTGTCGCTGTCCGGGTCCTGCACCGTGAATGTGCCGCCCACGGAGGCTGTGTCTTCGTGGATGCCCTGCGCGGCGTTGGCGATGGAGAGTTCGGGCCGGTCGTTGGTACCGGTGATGGTGACGGTGATTTCCTGCGTGGCGAGGCCGCCGCGTCCGTCGCTCACATAGACGGTGAAGGTTTCGGTACGGGTTTCGCCAAGAGCGAGGCCGTTGGTATCGGGATTAGCGTTGTCGATGGTATAGGTGTAGGTCCCGTCGGGGGCCATTGCCATCACGCCATAGGGGGTGACGATGCTGGTCACCTGCGCCCCGTTCGCGCCGATGAAGCCGAAGGAAAGCGTATCGCCGTTGGCGTCGGTGCCGGTGGCCCTGCCGGACATGGAGGGGATGCCCTCGTAGAGTTCATTGCCGCCGGGGAACACGCCGGATTCGATGACGCCGAGCGAGCCGCTGACGCTGAGGGTCGGCGCGTAGTTGGGGGTATCGTCGCCGCGCAGGCCGCCCCACGGGTCGCGCTCGGGGAAGAAGGCGCGGTTGCTGCTCAGGTCGAGCCCGTCAAGGCGGTTTACACCGTTGATGAGGGCGTCGTCGGCATATTCGCGGAAGCGTCCGCCGTCCGCGCTGGCGGCGTTTGCCGCCGGACCGGCTGCGGGCATGAGGTCTGGTTCGTTCAGGGCCGTGAAGAATTGCTCGCCCGCGATCGGAGTGCCTTCGATCACGAAGTCGGGCATGGAGTCCTTGGTATAGGCCGTATAGAAATCACGCAGGACAACGGTGCTGCCGTCGTCGAAACGGAAAATAAGGTCATTGCCGGAACGTTCCAGCGTTGCCTGATCAGTAGGGAAGTTGAGGTCGATTCGGCTGTCCCGGGCCGCTTCGAAGACGGCCTGAGTGCCCGCTTCCGGCTTATTGAGAATGATGTCCGCCATATCAGGACTCCTTAACGGTAGGAGGGAAAACAAAAGAGGCCTCTGCACGTAATGTGCAGGGCCTTATCTACGATGGAGCAGTCCTGATGATGTCGGGCTGGGAGAGGTGCGCGAAGGCGCGTTTCTCAAGAATGATGGGCATCCCCAACGGGGCGGGATGCCGAAAGTTTTTCTTATCTATAAACAGTCGTGCATCGGCTGTCAATGAGACTTGTTTCTATTTGGCGTCCCGGCGGGTGGGTATCATCGGGACCGCCGCCTTTGAATCCATGTATCTTTTCCGGATGGAATCCATGCAGGTTGTTAGGGCTTTTTTATTTCGGAAGAGAGTGTCTCGTCCGAAGCCGCTGCTTTCTGCTGTGTTCCGGGCTCGCCGGGGATGTCCTTTTGCCGGAGGTGTGAGGTTCCGGCAAAAAATTTGGGCTGATGCTGGATGGCGGGTATATACCCGTCCGGGTTGGTGCCGGAAACGGACGAATGCCTATCGGAGGTATGTAGGCTCTGCGAACGGTATTTCCAAGGTGGGGCTGCCAAGGGTGAGGCCATTCCGCCGCACGGGTGACAGGCTTTCAAGGGAAACCTCTACCTTATAAGAGAAGGTACGGTTCCGAACAGGCTGCCGGGGACACGGTAGCGATGATGCCGATGGAGTCGAAGTAGCGCCAGCCGGCCTTTTCCATCATGCCGGCATCGCGTTGTGCATAGGGGTTGTCGCACTGGAGCCAGTCCTCCCATGCGGCTTTGTGGCTGCGGAGGGAGAAGGCGTCCCGTACGGCGGCGCGGGCGGACTGCTTCCAGAGTTCGGCCCACCATCCGGCGGAGTGGAAATTGATATCTTCCTGCCAATAAGGCCGGAGCTCGTCGGGGATGTCCCCCGTGAATTCTTGCCGGAGGCCCGGGATGGCGGCGGCGATAAAGCCGCCCGGCTTGACGAGAGGAACGATGTGAGCGTCGAGGTACTCCGGAGCACAGCCGAAAGAGTGGTAGGCATCGATACAGATCACGGCGTCGAAGTAACCTTCGGCAAAGGGCAGGGCATGTCCTTCGGCCCGTAGGGGGATGATGGCGTCTTCAAGCCCGAAGTCCCGGAACCGCGCAAAGTTGTCCGAAGGGTTTATCCACAGGTCCACGGCAAAGACCCGTACGCCGAATGTCCGTGCGAGGTATATCGAGCTCAGCCCCATGCCGCACCCTAGGTCGAGCACGCGCATATTGGGAGAAAGGGGGATGTTTGCGGTCAGTTCTTCGGCGAACCTGACACAATTGGGGCCCATCATGGTGGCGAGAAGGAAGTCGCGGTCGAACAACGGGTTGGATGCTGTTGAGGTTGGATGCATGTGGAAACTCCTGTGCAAAAAGGTATCCCTGCCTTATATCGGAAACGGGCGCTTTTGTGGTTCTCCTTCTTGCTTCTCAAACGAAAAAGCGCCGCAAGCGTGGGCCTGTGGCGCTGTCCGTCATGCCTGCCGCATGGAGGCAAGGATTTTATAGATGGTCTTGGCGGAGAGGTAATATTCTTCCGCCAGTTTGTGCACGGGAGCGCCGCCGAGATGTTTCTCGTACAGCTCCCTGTTCCGGGCGAGCCGCTCCCTGCGGGAGTCCGTGGCCTCGCCCCAAGCCCGTTTCCGTTCCGCCTTGCGCGGAATATAGAGATACACCCCGTCCGCATATTGCTGGATCGCGTCCAGCAGTTCGCGGGGAAGTATCCGGTCGGCGTTGGTATAGCTCACTACCTTGCCCACTCCTTGCATGAATTTTCATGTGAGGATGAGCAAAGGCCGCCTGCTTCAATCTTCAGCTCGTCGCGCAGCAGCCTTTGCTACGGGCGAGCAGTATCCTCTGCTTTCGTAAATCCGTTTGTCATACAACGTATCCTGAAAAGAGCGCACGGCATGCGCGGTAGGTTTGCCGCCGTCGGTTGCGGCGGATGTTGGAACAAGGAATGCACCTCATGGTTTCCGTATGTCAGGGCACGGCTCCCGCTGCGGACGGACCTGATCCGCAGCGCCTCCGCCTTTTCTGACGGAGCGGGGACCGGGGGCAGGGTGAGGATGCCTCCGTTTCCGTCATAATGACCGTGGTTCTCTTGGAACGGAAACACCGGAGGACCGGCAAGGCGAGACAAACAGCGCTGTGCCGGACTGGGGAGGGATGGGCTGACCGGCGGTCATTTTGAAGGTGCCTTTTGGTTTTGTACCGGGCTACCCGCCACCCGTCAACACGGCTTGGCTGTGGTGGTTGAGGAAGTCGCTTCGGTTAGGCGGAAAACCCGATCCTCCGTGCGGGGTGCCGGGAGGCTTTTGGAGTGGGCGTTACCGCCTCCAGACGCTTTCGGCAGGGTTTCCCCGGGTGGAGGTTTTTCTATAATTAGGAATTGTTACTTTTTAAAGGAGGCCCGTATACGCTGAAGAAAGGGGCGGCGAGGCAGGATTTTTTGATATTTCTAGAAAAAAATAATTCAATACTTAAAAAAAGTTATGCGTAACTAGCTGCAAATTGGCGGTTGACAGAATGGCCTTGATATGACTCGCCGGAGTATAAAAAAAGCTGAAAAATTTTTCATCCCGACGGAAGCCTTGTTTCCCGGGGCTTTTGAGGAGAGAGCTTTCGCTTGGGCATGTAAAGGGGTGTTGATCCTCTTCCGGTTTGCGTTTACACCTTCTTCACGCAGAGAGACATCCCCCCGGACAAGCGAGGGTTCGCTGCCGTATGCCCCCGATATCGGGGTGAGCATATCAACCCTCGGATATTCAGAAAGTTTTGATAGTGGGCCTCCCCGGTTTAACGAAAGAGCGACGGGCCTCGTTGCTCTAAGGCGTCCTTTTTTGCGTCCCGATGGCGGGCAATCGGACGGTGAGTGGTTCGAAAAAGAACTTGTCGGAAAAGAGTGTTAGACACTAGCCCCGAGTCGCCGGATAGGCTATGCTGGATGTATGAATCTGTTTCCTTTCAGTAACAAGTACATATTGTTGCGAACTGCAAACAGCCTTTTTTTCTTGATTAAAGCGAGTGAGATGACGAATGGTTAGTTCTATCAGGAAACGTGACGCACGCATTGTTCCTTTTGACGTGAACAAGATCGCTCAGGCAATCTTCCGCGCCGCCAGCAGTCAGGGGGGGAAGGATTATGTCCTTTCGCTCAAGATAGCCGCCGAAGTGCTGGAGCGCCTCAATGAGCAGTTCGAGGACGCCGTCCCCGATGTGGAACAGGTGCAGGATCTGGTAGAAAAAACCCTTATCAAGAGCGGCCATGCCCGCACCGCCAAGGCGTACATCCTGTACCGCCACCAGCGGACCAAGATCCGGGAAATGAACACCCGGCTCATGACCACCATCCGCGACCTCACCTTCAAGGACGCCAAGGACAACGATCTCAAGCGCGAGAACGCCAACATCGACGGCGATACCGCTATGGGCATGATGCTGCGCTACGGCAGCGAAAGTTCCAAGCAGTTCTACGAGATGTACATCCTCAACCCGAAGCACAGCCTCGCGCACAAGAACGGCGACATCCATATCCACGACCTTGATTTTCTGAGCCTGACCACCACCTGCTGCCAGATCGACATCAAGACGCTGTTCAAGGGCGGCTTCGGCACGGGCCACGGCTTCCTGCGTGAACCCAACGATATCCGCAGCTACAGCGCCCTTGCCTGCATTGCCATTCAAGCCAATCAGAACGACCAGCACGGCGGGCAGAGCATCCCGAATTTCGAATACGGCCTCGCTCCCGGCGTCGCCAAGACCTTCATCAAGGAACTGTGCCTGATCCTTGATCTCTACAATATGGAGAGCAAGGATGATGTAAAGGCCGAGCTGCGCGCCTACATTGAGGAAAACGAATCCATCCTCGATGAAAAGGGCCTCGCCTTCGTCCGGGAGATCCTCACTAAGTACGCCCCCGCCCTGAACATCGACTTCGCCGTCAAAAAGGCCCTTGAGTACACCGAGAAGGCCACGTATCAGGCGATGGAAGCGCTGGTGCACAACCTCAACACCATGCATTCCCGCGCTGGCGCGCAGATCCCCTTCAGCTCCATCAACTACGGGACCGACACCTCCCCCGAAGGCCGCATGGTCATCCGCAACGTGCTGCTGGCCACCGAAGCCGGCCTCGGCAACGGCGAGACGCCCATCTTCCCCATCCATATCTTCAAGGTGAAGGAAGGCGTCAACTTCCGGGAAGGCGAGCCCAACTATGATCTGTTCAAGCTTGCCTGCCGCGTGTCCGCCAAGCGCCTGTTCCCGAACTTTTCCTTCATCGACGCGCCGTTCAACTTGGCCTACTACAAGCCCGGCCATCCCGAGACGGAAATCGCCTACATGGGCTGCCGCACGCGCGTTATGGCCAACATGAACGATCCGAGCCGTGAAATCGTCAACGGGCGCGGTAACCTGAGCTTTACGTCCATCAACCTGCCCCGCCTCGGCATCCTTGCGGATCACAACGTCGATGCCTTCTTCGCCGAGCTGGACAAGATGGTGGATCTGGTCTTCGAGCAGCTTCTTGAGCGCCTCGAAATCCAGTCGTGCAAGAAGTGCAAGAATTATCCCTTCCTGATGGGGCAGGGCATCTGGATCGATTCGGAACGGCTCGGCCCGGACGACGAAGTGCGCGAAGTGCTCAAGCACGGCACGCTGACCGTGGGGTTCATCGGCCTTGCGGAGTGCCTCAAGGCGCTGATCGGCAAGCATCACGGCGAGTCCGAGGAAGCGCAGGAGCTTGGCCTCAAGATTGTAGGCTTCATCCGCGAGAAGGCGGACAAGAAGGCCGCCGAGACGAAGCTCAATTTCTCGGTGATCGCAACCCCCGCC
>OGCM01002959.1_pt1 | contig 14240 bp, 10 predicted proteins | sample 1570151 | NCBI WGS metagenome assembly OGCM01 (sample SAMEA4370582, study PRJEB24528) | human gut metagenome
GGGCAGGCCGACTATCCCGACGAGGACGGCATCCGAGCCGCCATCCGCGAGCGCTGCGCGGGCCTGCGGCAGATCCCGGCAACGCCCCTTGCCGTGGAGATGGGCAACGCCCGCGTGTTCAACAGCGTCATGATGGGCGGGCTGGCCCAGCTCGTCGGGGGCGACGCCGACGTCTGGCGCTCCGTCATCGCCGACCGGGTCGCGCCCAAAGTGCGGGATCTCAATGTCCGGGCATTCGATGCCGGGCTGAACCACACGTTCTAACGCCGCCGCGGGGTCCCGCGGCATGTGGGGGAACATTCCCATGTTTGATATTCTGTTCCGCAATGCAAAGGTCATCGACGGCACGGGCAACCCGTGGTTCTACGGTGATGTGGGCGTGGAAGGCGGCACCGTCGCCGCCGTGCTCCCCCCCGGCTCCACGGCCCGCGCCCGCCGCGTGGAGGATGTGGACGGCAAGGCGCTCTGCCCCGGCTTCGTGGACGGGCACAGCCATTCGGAATTGCCGCTCCTCGCCGGGGAAATCATGGACTGCAAGATCATGCAGGGCGTGACCACCGAAAACCTCGGGCTGGACGGCATGTCCCTCGCGCCGATCAAGGACGGCGACAAGGCCGACTGGAAGAAACACCTTTCCGGCCTCGCCGGGACGCTCGACGTGCCGTGGACATGGAACAGCTTCGCGGAATACCTCGACTGCCTGCAGGCCGCGAAGCCGCCGCTCAACGTCTCCTCGTACGTGGGGCTCGGCACGGTGCGCCTGAGCGTCATGGGCATGACCGACAGGCCAGCGGAAGACCACGAAATCCGGGCCATGCGGGATCTGGTCGCCCGGTGCATGGACGAGGGCGCGCGCGGCATCTCCGCCGGGCTGATCTACCCTCCAAGCCGTTACCAGAACCTTGAGGAAACGGTAGCCGTAGCCAAGGCCGCGGCGGCGCACGGCGGCATCTACGACGTGCACATGCGCAACGAGGCCGACGCCATCGCCGAATCCGTGGAAGAGGTGATCGCCATCAGCGAACGCTCCGGCATCCCCGCCATGATCACCCACTTCAAGATCCGCGGGAAAAAGAACTGGGGCCGCTCCGCCGCGCTCATCCGGCGCATCGACGAGGCCCGCGCCGCCGGGATCGACGTCACGATGGCCCAGTACCCCTATACGGCGGGGAGCACGTTCCTGCATGTGGTCATCCCGCCGTGGTACCACAGCCGGGGCGTGGACGGCCTGCTGCGGGCCCTGCGCGAGGAGCGCGGCGCCATCAAGCATGACCTCGACACGCGCATGGACTGGGAAAACTTCTCGCAGTCCGTGGGCTGGGAAAAAATCTTCGTCTCTTCGGTGGTCAGCGAAGCCAACCAGCCCTGCGTGGGCAAGAGCATCTCGCAGATCGCCGCCGAACGGGGACATGCCGACGCCGCCGACGCCGCCTTCGACCTGCTGGTGGAAGAACAGCTCGCCGTGGGCATGATCTCGTTCGGGCTCGACGAGGCGGACATCACCGCGATCATGCGCCACCCCGCCGTGAGCTTCATCACCGACGGGCTCATGAGCGGAAGGCCCCACCCGCGCGCCTACGCCACCTATCCCCGCATCCTCGGCCGTTATGTGCGTGAGCAGGGCGTCCTTTCCCTTGAGGAGGCCGTCCGCAAGATGACCTCGCTCCCCGCCCGCAAGATCCGGCTGCGGAACAAGGGCGTCATCGCCGAGGGCTACGACGCGGATCTGGTGGTCTTTGACCCGGATACCGTCATCGACAAGAACAGCTATGACGATCCCCGCGTGCATCCCGCCGGGATCAGGCATGTGCTCGTCAACGGCGTGTTCGTGGTGGAGGACGCCGCGCTCACGGGCGCACGGCCCGGGAGGGTCATCAGGGATTAGGCCGGACGCATCGGACAAAAAGCGGCTGCCCGTACGGAACGCGGGCAGCCATAACAGGCTGCGGAAACAATACTCGGATCCCTGCGCCGAAACGGACGGCGGGGGAACGCTTTCAGGTGCCGGAGCGTATTGCCTTTCTCATGACGGGTAGGCATACTTTCACGCCGGAGGACGGAGCTTTCCCCGCCGCCGCATATCCCTTTCCGGAGATTCCCATGCTGACATCATCACAAAAAGTTTTCGACGTTCTGGAATTCCTCTGCGCCAACGGCCCGCACAAGGCCCTTGAGGTGAGCAAGGCCCTGTCTCTGCAAAAGAGCTCGGTGCACCGCTTCCTCAACAGCCTCATCGAGTTCGGCTATGTCCGCAAGGACGACCAGACGGGGCTTTTTTCGGTGACGCTCAAGGTGGTGCAGCTCGGCGCCATGGTGAGCAGCAAGATCGACATGGTGGAAACCGGGAGATCGTACATGCGGGAACTGGTGGCCACGTTCGATCAGGCCACGGTCAGCTTCGCCACGTTCATGGACAAGCAGGTGCTCGTCCTGCGCCGCGAATACCCCCGCAACTGCGTCACGCGCATCGATCTGAGCCAGCAGCTCCCCGCCTATTGCACGGGGCTCGGCAAGGCTCTCCTCTCGACGAAAAGCGAAGAGGAAATCGACGAATACATCGCCACCGTCCCGCGGACGGCCTACACCCTGCATACCCTGACGGACGGGGAGCGCCTCAAGCAAGACCTGCTCGCTGCCAAGGAAAAGGGATACGCCGAGGACATCTCCGAAATCAGCGACTCGCTCCACTGCGTCGCCGTGCCCATCCTCACCCCGCACGGCGGGCTCTGGGCCATCAGCCTTTCGGGGCATTGTTCCGTCATCCGCGAGTACGGTGTGGAAAACATCGTGAAGCATCTGAAAAAGGCCGTCTGGGATATGACCTCAGGCTATTCCGCCGCGCCCGTCGCCTGACGCCGGATCTCGCCCGCATCCCGGCAAAGGCCCTCCTGTACCCGAGGGCCTCGACCGCCTTGGGATTCCCGCGCCCCCGGCAAAGGCGCCCGTTCAGGACGCGCCCGCCGCGAGGCATCCGGGGTTCCCGCAATGCCCTTGCCGGAGGCCCCTCCGGGGATGGGATGAAGCGGCAAGGTGAACCGCCCCGACGCGCCCCTCGGCGGAACCCCTCCGGGGGCGGCATGAGGGGCGGCTCCCGCCAACGGGAGGGGGGAAGCCATCAGGCCGCCGGACAAGGCAGGGGTGCTTCACTGGGGACACGCCATGAGTACGACTCTGATCACAAACGGCATCGTCGTTGATGCCGGAACCATGCGCCCGCTGGACATCCTCATTTCCGGGGAACGGGTGGAAAGCCTCCTCCCGCGCGGCTCCGAGGTGCGGGCCGACCGGGTCATCGATGCCTCCGGGCGCTACGTGCTGCCCGGCATCATCGACGCGCACAACCACCCCGTCTATGCCGACCGCATCGACCGCCTGTCGCGGGCGGCCCTGTCCGGCGGCGTCACCACCGTCATCCCCTACATCGGGGCCGTCGCCGCATGGGGCAAACAGGGCGGGCTGGTTCAGGCCATCGACGACTTCATCAGGGAAGGGGAAACCGGTTCCTGCATCGACTTCGGGCTGCACTGCACCCTGACCGCCAACGTCATGGAAGAGGCCGACGACGCCATCCCCGAGCTGGTCGCGCGCGGGGTCATTTCCTTCAAGGCGTTCACATCCTACAGGAAGCGGGGCATGAAACTGGAGGACGACCAGATCCTGCATCTCATGGAACTGGTCGCGCGCGAAAAGGCCCTCCTCGCCTTCCATGCGGAAAACGACGCCATCCTTGAACATCTGGAAGCCAAGGCCGTTGCCGAGGGGCGCGAGCACCCCCGCGATTACCCCGCGACGCACCCCAACATTTCCGAGGCCGAGGCCATCTTCCGCGTGCTTTCGCTGGCCTCTGTCGCGGGCTGCAACATCTACCTGCCGCATGTCACCTGTAAGGAATCGCTTGAAGCCATCAGGCTGTTCAGGAAGTGGGGCACGGTGCCCACGCTTTTCGCTGAAACCTGCCCCCACTATCTGACGCTGGACGACAGCCAGCTTGCGCTGCGCGGCAACCTCGCCAAGATGTCCCCTCCCCTGCGCAAGGAGGCAGACCGCGAGGCGCTCTGGGAAGCGATCCGCAATGGCGAAATACAGGTCGTCGCCTCCGATGCGGCGGGGCACGCCACCGCCGCCAACGAACCGCTCTTTGCCGAAACCTTCCGGGCCCCGCACGGCGCGCCCGGCGTGGATACGCTTTTCTGCGTCACGTGGAACGAAGGGATTGCCAAGGGCCGCGTCGCCATCCCCGACCTTGTGCGGCTCCTGTGCGAAAACCCCGCGAAATGCTTCGGCCTGTACCCCAGAAAGGGAACCCTCCTCCCCGGATCGGATGCGGACGTGGTCATCGTCGATCCCGGCGACGGCTGGATCATCCCCGACAGGAACGAGCACATGGCCGTGGACTACAGCCTGTTCGCGGGCATGGGCTGCCTCGGCAGGCATCGCACCGTGCTGCTGCGCGGCGCGGTCGCCTATGAGGACGGAAAAATCCTCGACGACGCCCGGCGCGGCGTTTTCCTGCGCGGCAGCCTGCCCGCCTAGCGGCGCACCGACACTGAAGGAAAAAGGCCAAGGCTGGGCGGAATTCCGTCCAACCTTGGCCCTTTTCCTGTGCCGGCCCCGCCGCGATGCCTTCCTCCGGCAGATAACGGCTCACAAAATATGGCGGAGGAAACCTACGCCCTCAGAGTCGGCGTGCCTTCAGGCGCCGCCCGCATCCAGATGGCGCATCACCGCCACTTCATCGCAGTCGGGAAAACGGGGGCAGTTAGCACAGACGATCCAGACGCGCTGGGGCAACAGATCCTTGCTCACCACGCCAAAGCCGTTCCGCTCGAAAAAGCGTACCTGATACGTCAGCGCGAATACCCGGTCGATGCCTATCCTGCGGGCATCCTTACAGCACTCATCCACAAGGATGTTGCCGAACCCGTTCCCCCGCCACGGCTTGGCAATGGCGAGGGAGCGGACTTCCGCCAGGTTTTCCCAGATCACCGCCAGCGCCGCGCAGCCGATGAATTCCCCGCCGCCGGTTTCCAGAATGCGGAAATCCCTGATCTGGCCGTACAGGTTCGACAGCGAACGCGGCAACAGCAGGCCCTCCGCCGAACATTCCATGAGCAAACCGTGGATCTTCTTCGCATCGCACATCCGCGCGGGGCGCAAGACTGGTTGCATGATACAACGCTCCTGTCCAAAAAACGATTCAACAAAAAAGAGCGGCCTTCATCCCGGAACAAGCTGCGGCGCATGGCCCCTTCCACGGGCCTCTCCCGTAGCGGTTCCGACTTCAAGGCCGTTGTGCCGCTTCACACTGGCGCTATCCCCGCCGAAACCCCTTCGGACAAGGACTTCACCTCTCTTTCGATTGAAACTATCCGTGATGATATACCTGTTTTTGTCGCCAGCCACAACAGTTGGCGGCGTCAATCCCCCTTTTTCTTGCGGGATGGGGCAACGACACGCCTTGGGACAACTCCGGGTTGCGGGCGCTGCCATGTGCTTTACTGCGGGAAGGATAGATTCCGTAACGCCCCGCTTATGATGCGCCCAGCCACGGCTAGGGGTCTTCGGCGTCCACGCCCCCGGCCACGTTCCTGCCGCCGGGCACTGAGGCCGAAGGGAAGATCTCTTCCACGGATTCGCCCATACCGATGGACACGTTACGCATATCCCCCGTTGACATTTGCGGCAGACCCCATATTCTCCGGCAATCTTCCGCCGATGACCCGCGCCGGCGGCCATCTTTGCTCCTCTTCGGGTATGCCATGCAACTGCGCATCAAGCTTTACGATCTGATTTTGGCCTTCGCCAACGCGCTGGACCAGGTTCATCCGGCCCTGACCGGCCACCACAGGCGAGTGGGGTTCCTTCTCGACAGGCTGGCCGAACGGCTCGGCCTTCCCTCCGAGGAGCGGGAACGGCTCTTCCTCGCCGGGATCATGCACGACGTGGGGGTCATCCCCCTGAAAACCAGTGCGGAAGATCTCGTCTTCGAGCGCGAGCGCTATCTCCATCCGCAAGCGGGCTGCCTGTTCCTGCAAAACTGCCCCACGCTGGCCGAAGAGGCGGAGCGGGTGCGCTTCCACCACATGTACTGGGAAAAGGCTTGTGACAGGGGGCTCGCCGCCCGCGAAGGCAGCCTCATCAATATCGCGGATCGCGTGGATGTGGATCTGCGCGCCAAGAACGATTTCCGGGAAGCCGTGGAGGGCGCGGAACACAAGATGCGCGAACGCCGCCCCGGCATCTACTCGCCCGACCACATCAAGGCCATGCAAGACATCCTGCACGACGAGGAAACGCTCAATGACCTCGCCGGGGCGCACATGCGCCTCCCCTCCTTCGTCCGGCGGCGCTACGGCGATCAGATCCTCACGCCGCAGGAAACCATCCGGTTCAGCACCCTGTTCGGGCACATCATCGACTCGTGCAGCCCTTTTACCGCCACCCATTCCACGGGCGTGGCCCACATGGCTGTGGCGCTCGGGCGTCTGACGGGCATGGGGCAGGATGACCTCGACACGCTGTTCGTCGCGGGTATGCTCCACGACATCGGCAAGCTCGGCATCCCGCTGGCGCTGCTCGAAAAACCCGGGCAGCTCACCGACGAGGAATTCCCCAAGGTGAAGCGCCACGCCGACCTCAGCCGCCTGTGGCTGGACGCCGTGCCCGGCTTCGAGCGCGTGAGCGTCTGGGGCGGCGGGCACCACGAGCGGCTGGACGGCAAAGGCTACCCGCTGGGCCTGAAGGGAGAGGAAATCCCTCTCCCCTCACGGATCATGGCGATTGCGGACGTGTTCACGGCACTGACCGAGGACAGGCCCTACCGCAAGGGCATGACGCCGCCCGAGGCCCTGCGCATCGTGGAGGGCATGGTGAAGCAGGGCCATCTTGACGGCGACCTGTCCAGACTCCTGTGCGATCATGCCGACGAACTCGACGCCGTCCGTGCCTCCTCGCAGGCCGAGGCACGGCGAGGCTTTCAGGCCCTGCACGACGCCTGTGCCGAGCCCGACGAACTGCTGCGGGATTAGGGCCTCCTCACGCGGGCAGCGCCGGCGGACCTTCCCGCGTGAGGAGGCTGTGCCGCGTACCGGCGGTTTCCCGCGCGGCTTCCGTTTCCGGATGGCCTTTCCTCGAAGAAGCCCTCCGGCAAGCCCCGTCCCGTCCACCCTTGTTACTGAAAGACGACATGCATAATTCCCGTGACCCTCAAACGAACGCGCAGGAGCGTACGCCGTTGCCTCAAATCCGTATCGTCAGCATTTCCCCCTATCCGGAAATGGAAAGGATCGTTCAGGATGTCATTGCGGCCCATCCTCAGCGCGGGCGCATCGACAACCGCATCATCACCGCGACCGTGGACAGGCTCGACCTCTCGGAACTGCGCGACTGCGACGCCATCATCGCCCGGGGCTATTCCGCCCGGCGGCTGAAGGCGCAGGAACTGGGCGTTCCCGTCATCGACATCGCCATTTCCGGCTACGACGTCATCCGCTCCATTCAGGAATGCCAGCGGCGGTTTCAGACGCGGCGCATCGGCTTCGTCGGCTTTTACAATGCCTTCAACGGGATCGAACAGTTTTCCGGCATGTTCGGCTGCGACATCCGCGTCTACATCCCCGAATGCGCGGCGGAGATCCGGCACGCGCTGGAACTGGCCAAGCAGGACGGCTGCGACGTCATCGTCGGCGGCTATTCTGTGCAGCAGGACGCGGGCCTTCTGGGGCTGCCCGCCATTCTGCTGCGCACGGGCCGGGAAACCTACGCGCAGTCGCTGGAGGAGGCCATCCGGACGGTCACCCTCGTCCAACAGGAGCGCATCCGGACGGAAACCTATAAAATCATTACTGAGTCGGTGAAGGACGGCTTGCTCTACGTGGACGCCTCCGGGATCATCCGGCTGGACAATCCCGCCGCCTGCCTCATGCGCGACGCCCCGCTCAAGGACGTGCCCCTCGAAACGGCCTTCCCCTGCATGGTGGACAGCTTCAGCCGGGCGATGCGCGACTGCACGGAAATTCAGGGCGAAGTCCGCAAGGTGCGCGGCGTTTCCATCACCTTCGACTGCACGCCGGTAGCCGTCAACGGAGTCGCGGCGGGCGTCGTCATCAGCTTCCAGAACGTGGACAAGGTCCAGCAGCTCGAAGGGCACATCCGCAAAAAATTGAGCAATAAGGGACTGACGGCCAAGCACCACCTTTCGGACATCGTCCATTGCAGCCGGCTGATCGACGAAACCATCGAGGACGCCTGCCGCTACGCCGCCGCCTCGTCCAACATCCTGATCGTGGGCGAGACGGGGACGGGCAAGGAACTGTTCGCGCAGGGCATCCACAACGCCAGCCAGCGCCGCAACGGGCCGTTTGTAGCCATCAACTGCGCGGCCCTGCCTGAAAACCTGCTTGAAAGCGAGCTGTTCGGCTACGTGGAGGGCGCGTTCACGGGGACGACGCGGGGCGGCAAGATGGGGCTTTTCGAACTGGCCCACAACGGGACGCTGTTCCTCGACGAAATATCCGAAATCCCGCTGAACATGCAGAGCAAGCTCCTGCGCGTGCTCCAGGAGCACGAGGTCCGGCGCATCGGCGACGACCGGGTGACCGCCGTGGACGTGCGCATCATCTCGGCGACCAACGTCAACCTCCACAAGCTCGTCGCCGCCAGACGCTTCCGGCAGGATCTGCTCTACCGCCTCGACGTGTTGAAAATCACGATCCCGCCCCTGCGCCGACGGGGGGAGGACGTCATCGAGCTGTTCCACTTTTTCCTCAAGAAATTCTGCTGGAAGAACCGCGAGGCCCTGCCGGAGGTCGCCCCGGACTCGCTCCACCTGCTCCGGGAATACCCTTTCGCGGGCAACGCGCGGGAACTGCGCAACGTCGTCGAGCGGGCGGCCGTCCTGCGCCGCAACCGGGACGTCCTGACCTCCGCGGATCTCAACAGGGCCCTGCATCCCGAGGACATCGAGGAAGTGCCGCCCCTTCTTGCGGCAACGCCAGCGCCCTTCCCTCCCGAGGCCCCGCAAGCCTCCGGGCCGGACGACGAAAAGGACAGGCTGCTCGCGGCACTGCGCGCCTGCGGCGGCAACCGGACCCGTGCCGCCCGCGAACTGGGCATGGACCGAACCACACTGTGGCGCAAACTCCAGAAATATATACAGAAATAACCTGTATATCCAACAGGTTGCCCTTTTGGGCGCAAGGCCGCCGCTGCAACGGATTGTTGCATATATGTTGCAACGATCCGTTGCAACCGTATTCCGTTGCAACAGCCCGCCGCCCTCCTCCCCGCCGTTTCACGGGTGCGCCGCGTTCCCATCCCCCCGCTCTGTTTGAACAATCAAACGCCTCTCAGAAGGCCGACGATGTTTGCCAAATCCATCCGGCGGTTCCGGAAGGCGCGCGCCCGGCACACTGCCGTCACCGCTCTGGCACCGAACTTGCTAAATAACGCCCGGAGAGAATGTCTGTTTCTATTATTGCGGAGGAGATAGAAATGTCGAGTGCCTATGTATTGGTAGCCTTTGCCGTCTGTATTTTGCTGATGATACTCTTCATCTCAAAATGGAAGATCCACCCCGTCACCAGTATTCTGGTCGCAACCATCATTCTGGCCATATCCATCGGAACCCCGTGGGACAAGATTGAAGGCATCATCAACAAGGGCATGGCGGACACGCTGAAGAGCATCGCCATCGTCATCGTGCTCGGATGCATCCTCGGTAAAGTCCTTGAAGAGACGGGAGCCGCCATCAGCATTACCAAGGCGACCGTCAAGCTCTTCGGTGAAAAGCGCGTGCTCTGGGCCATCCTGCTGGCCTCCGCCATCCTCGGCATCCCGATCTGGGCCGACACCGTGGTCATCCTGCTCATCCCCATCGTGTCCAATCTGGCCCTCCAGACCAACAAGTCCATGATGTCCTACGGCACGGCATTGTATATGGGCGCGCTCGTCACCGCCTCGCTGGTGCCGCCGACCCCCGGCCCCGTGGCCGCCGCCGCACTGCTCCACCTGCCGCTCAGCGACGCCATCATGTGGGGCGTCCTCATTTCAATCCCCTCCGTCTTCGCCGCCGGGCTGTACTGCCTCACCCTGAAGGAGCCCGTGGCCCCGCAGGAGGAGTATATCAAGTCCGCCGAAGCCTCGAAGGACAAGAAGCTCCCCTCGGTGGGAACCTCGCTTGCCCCCATCATCCTGCCGCTGGTGCTCATCTTCCTGAACACGGGCATCAACGCCATGTTCCCGGACACGACCGTTGCGAAGGTCTTCAAGTTCGTCGGCTCGCCGCTCGCCGCGCTCCTCGCGGGCTGCCTGTTCTCGCTGGTGCTCACCGGCGCCGAATGGCGCTCCAAGAAGGTCATGAACGACTGGGTGGAATCCGCCCTGCGCTCCTCGGCCATGCCCATCATGGTCACCGCCATGGGCGGCGCGCTCGCCGCGTTCATCAAGAACGCGGGCGTCGCCAACGCCGTGGCCGAAACCGTGGTGCAGTTCAGCATCCCCGGCATCATCATCCCGATCCTCATCGCCGCGCTCATCCACGTCATCACCGGCTCCAACGCCCTCGGCGTCATGACCGCAGCGGCCCTCGTCGAGCCCATGCTCGGCGCGCTCGGCATCTCGCCGCTCGCCGCCTTCCTCGCCTGCGGCACGGGCGCGCTCATGTTCAAGCACGCCAACTCGTCCGGCTTCTGGGTGACCGTCACCATGTCCAACATGGACATCCGGCAGGGCATCCGGGCGGTCGGCGGCGGCTCCACGGTGGCCGGGTTCACCGGCGCGGCCATCACGGTCATCCTGCACTTCGCCGGGATCATCTAAACCAACGGGCGGGCCCGGCTGCCTCCCCCCGGCGGCCGGAGCCCCCAATGCGCCATGCAAGGCCGCATGGCATGGGAAAGGCGGGAACGCATCAAAACCGTCCCCGCCTCTTTCCGTCATAAAGGAACGGACATGGAAACTTTCGTCACCAAGGCCGCCCGCCTCAACGGGCCCCGCGACATCGAGCTTATCGAGCGTGAACTTGTCTGCGGCGAGGACGACATCATCGTCAAGAACCACCTCATGGGCATCTGCGGTTCCGACAAGAACTTCTACCGCGGCTACCTGCCCCCGAAAACCGCCGAATTCCGGCAGGACCCCAAGTTCCCCTTCCTGCTGGGGCACGAGAGCGGCGGCACGGTCGTCGCCGTGGGCAGCCGCGTAGCCGACTACAAGGTCGGGGACAAGGTCATGGCCTTCGGCTGGAACAACAACTTCGCCGAATACTTCGCCGCCAAATCCTTCCAGCTCCAGCCCGTGCCCTATGATCTCGACATGGACATCGCCTCGCTGGGCGAGCCCATCTCCTGCGCCATGTATTCCGGCCTGAACAGCGGGGTGCAGCTTGGGGACACCGTGGTGGTCATGGGCGGCGGCTTCGCCGGGCAGATCATCGCCCAGTGCGCCAAGCGCAAGGGCGCGTACCGCGTCATTGTGGTGGACGTGCTTGAGGGCAAGCTGGCCCTCGCCCGCAGGCTCGGCGCGGACATCACCCTCAACCCCGGACAGGACGACGTCATCGAAGCCGTCAAGGACCTGACCAACGGGCTCGGCGCGGACGTGGTGGTCGAAGCCGCCGGGACAGCCGAATCCTTCAACGCCGCCAGTGAGATCATCAAGCACAACGGCAAGTTCGTGTTCTACAGCTGGGTCACCACCCCGGTGACGCTGAACATCAGCCGCTGGCACGACGACGGGCTGGAATTCATCAACACCTGCCTTGTCCACCATACGTGGCAGCAGCGTTATGTCTGGTGCCCGGAAGCCCTGCGCCCGGTGGCCCAGGGGCTCGTCGAGGTCAGGCCGCTCATCACCGACGAATTCAGGCTGGACGACATCAAGGCCGGGTTCGACCTCGCGGACAAGGACGATGCCGCCATCAAGATCGTATTCAGGCCGTAACCGGACGTAACGGGGCCGGGCCGCCGATCCCGCCTTCCCGGAAGGGGATCGCGCGGCCTTGCCGGAAGGCCCCCGGCGCACCCGCGGGCGCGCCGTGCAAGGAAGACCAAGGAAAAGACAATGAGTACCTGCCCTGACTGCGAAACAGGCCGGAACCTGCTTGCCGGAGCCTGCCGCTCCGTCTTCCGGCGCGGCCTGACCGGCGGTTCCGCCGGAAACATGAGCCTGCGGGTCGAGGGGGGCATCCTCGCCACGCCCACGGGCATCCCCTTCGGCGAGCTGACGCCCGAAAGCCTTTCCCTGCTGGACGAAACGGGCGCCCTCGTCAGCGGCCCCAAGGCCACCAAGGAAGCGCCGTTCCACCTCGCGTGGTACAAGGCCAACCCCGATCACCTCGCGGTGGTGCACCTGCATTCGCCGTGGGCCGTGGCCGTCTCCTGCCTGTCGGATCTCGACCCCGGCGACCCCCTGCCGCCGCTGACGCCCTACCAGCTCATGAAGCTGAGCCATCTTGCGGTCGCGCCGTATGCGAAACCCGGATCGGCGGAACTGTGCGCGGGCGTCGCCCGCCTCGCCCCCGGACGCACGGCCCTGCTGATGGCCAACCACGGCTCCATCACCGGCGGCGCGAGCCTGACCAGGGCGCTGGACGCGGCTGAGGAGCTGGAAGCCACCTGCCGCCTTTACCTGACGCTGCGGGGCCTGCCCGTGCGCTGCCTGACTCCGGAGCAGACCGCCGAACTTCTTCCCCCCAAAGGAGCCTGATCCCATGACTGCCGTTCTTGGCTGCATCGCCGACGATTTCACCGGCGGCACCGACCTTGCCGAAACCCTGAGCCGCAACGGGATGCGCACCATCCAGCTTCTGGGTGTGCCGGATACCGCGCTGGCCTCGGAAGCCGCCGCACAGGCCGATGCGCTGGTCGTGGCCCTGAAGATCCGCACCGTCCCCGTGGAAGAGGCCGTCAGCCAGGCCCTCGCCGCGCTCGAAGCCCTGCGCGCCGCAGGCTGCCGCCAGTTCTTCTGGAAATACTGCTCCACCTTCGACTCCACCCCCAAGGGCAACATCGGCCCGGTGGCGGAGGCCCTGCTCCGGGCCCTCGGCGGCGACCGCGCGGTCGTGTGCCCCTCCTTCCCCGAAAACAGGCGGACGGTCTATCAGGGCTACCTTTTCGTGGGCGACAGGCTGCTGCACGAAACCTCCATGCGCAACCACCCGCTGACGCCCATGACCGACGCGAACCTCATCCGGCTCATGGACGCCCAGTCTTCACGCAAAAGCGGGCTGATCCCGCTGGAAACCGTCCGGGAAGGCGCCGAAGCCGTCAAAGCCCGGATGGATGAACTTGCGGCGCAAGGCACGCCGTGGCTCGTCTGCGACGCGCTTTCCGACGCGGATCTGCGGGCCATCGGCGCGGCCTGCGCCGGGCACGCGCTGGTCACGGGCGGCAGCGGCGTGGCCCGCGGGCTCGGCGTCAACTTCGGCATCGGCGCGGACGGCCCCGTGCCCCCGGCCCCCGTCAACGCGCCGGGCCTCGCGCTCGTGCTCGCCGGGAGCTGTTCGCAGGCGACGCAGGCGCAGGTGGCGCGGTTCACGCGGCAGCGTCCCGGCTTTGCCCTTGATCCGCTGGCCCTTGCCGAGGATCACGGCGGGTACGTCGCCGAGGCCGTCGCCTTCGCCCGCAGGCACTGCCCGGACGGGCCGTGCATCGTCTACTCCACGGCCTCCCCGGACAGGGTCGCCGCGACGCAGGCCCGTTTCGGCAGGGAAGCCGCCGGAGCCATGATCGAGCGGGCGCTTGCCGACATCGCCGCCGCGCTGGTGGAAACCGGCGTCAGGCGCATCCTCGTGGCGGGGGGCGAAACCTCCGGCGCGGTCGTGTCCCGCCTTGGCGTGCGGGCGCTGCGCATCGGCGAAACCATCGCGCCCGGCGTGCCGTGGACGGAAACGCTGCTCAACCCGGCCCAGCCCGACGCCCCGCACCTTGCCCTTGCCCTCAAGTCGGGCAATTTCGGCGGCGAAGACTTTTTCATGCAGGCGCTCGGCCTTCTCGCAAACGCCGACTGACCGCGACTGGCCATCATTGGCCGCGAAAGTCCCCCCTCCGCCCGGAGCGCGCCGCGCTCCCGCCGGGGCCTGCTTTTCATCCGCAACCACAGGGAGTCAATCATGTTCTACGAATCGCTGTTCAATCCGTCCATCCACCGCCCGGTCAAGGCCTGCCTCACGGGTGCGGGCGAATTCGGGGCGTCCTTCCTCTTCCAGGCGCAGGGGATGCCCCTGCTCGAAGTCCCCGCCG
>OGCM01002961.1_pt1 | contig 14220 bp, 13 predicted proteins | sample 1570151 | NCBI WGS metagenome assembly OGCM01 (sample SAMEA4370582, study PRJEB24528) | human gut metagenome
AAGATCGTTCCGCTTCTTACTGAGGAGATCAAAAAAGCTCTGGCAGCTAAGTAAAGTTTGCCTTGTGGTTTGAAATTTAATATTTAAGACGAAAAAGTGGTATTTTACCTCTGCAGCTAACAATCGCTTGCCGAGGAAAAATACCACTTTTTCTTTATTTAATTAAAGCAACATCTGCACAAAGGACACAAATAATTTTATTCCGTATCCGATAATGATCACGCCACACACGATATTGATCCATCGCATAACTTTTGCATTAAATTTACTGCTAATCAGTGAAATCAAAAATGTAAGACCGATGAACCAGGAAAAGGATGCACATGCAACACCTGTGATAAATGGTGTCTCCTGTCCGGCTGCTAATGTTACATGGAAAGCGCCAAGCATCATAGTGCCGTCGATGATCGCCTGTGGATTAAACCAGGTTACGACACAGGCAGATGAGATAGTTTTTTTGATGGACATGGTAGGCTGATCCTTTTCCAGATCCTGTGTCTTTGCACGCAGCAGGCTGATACCGATATAAATAACGATCAGACTTCCCACACATAAAATAACCATCTGCAGCCATTTAAACTTCTGCATGATCGTTCCGATTCCAAAAAAGCATGCAAGTGACAATGTGATGTCAAAAAAGATGACGATCAGTGCTGTCAGCAGTGCCCGCTTTCGTTTGTTTGTCAATGCAGAATTAATGACAAATAAGTTCTGCATTCCTATGGGAGCCACATAGGCCAGTCCCATAGTTAACCCCTGTAAAAAAATATTCATATACCTTTCCTCCATTTGATATGATACTATCATGATAGAAGATTTTATGATGTATGTAACCAACCAAACTAAGCTGAATGATACCAACCAAGGGGGATTTTTGCAATGAAAAAGGCAACACCTGTTCAGATAAACTGGAAGCCGGATAAAAATAATCCGGTTCCTTTGTATCAACAGATCGTAGATTATATTTATCAGAAAATATTCAGCGGTGACTGGCCGGTGGGGACACGCTTGCCGTCTCAGCGTGCACTGGCAGAGCAGTTTGATGTAAACAGGAGTACGATAACAAGTGCTTTGGACGAGCTGACAGCGTTTGGAATTATCCGGAGCGGACATGGTGCCGGAACGCTGGTAATTAATAATACCTGGGGACTGATGCTTCCGGAATTTCAGAAATGGGAAAAATATGTTACTTCCGGCAGTTTTATGGAGAACAACCAAACCATCCAAACAATCAACCGGATGGAATTTGAGGAAAATATTATCCGGCTGGGAACCGGGGAATTAGATCCGCGTATTTTTCCAAAGGATAAGTGGAATCAGGTACTGAAAAATCTGACACCACAGATCCAGTCGCTTGGATATCTCGGTCCGTTGGGTTTGCCGGAACTGCAGGAAGCTTTGGCACGGCACCTGGCGAGCTGTGGCATACATACGTCACCTTCCAATATTTTAGTTACATCAGGAGCGTTACAGGCATTACAGTTGATATCGGTAGCGCTCTTAAAACCAGGATCTACGGTATATACAGAAGCACCAAGTTATATGAAGTCTCTGCAGGTATTTCAGTCGGCAGGTATGCGCCTTTCCGGGGTTCCGATGGATGAATACGGGATTCAGTATTGGAAATTACAAAATAAAACGTCCCTGCAGAGCGGACATCACTCCAGTATTCTGTATACGATACCAACAAATCAGAATCCAACCGGTATTACGATGGAGGAGGGAAGGCGGCAGGAATTGATCGATTACTGTGTTTCCTGTCAGCTTCCGATCATAGAAGATGGAGCATATCTGGAACTTTGTTATGCGCAGGAGCAGCCAAAGACGTTAAAGGAACTGGATCAGTCGGGAATGGTCATCTACCTTGGTACTGCTTCCAAAACACTGGCTCCCGGGCTTCGGATTGGCTGGATCGTTGCACCTGAACCAATTGTGCAACGGCTGGGGGATGTGAAAATGCAGATGGATTATGGTGCAAGTTCAATTTCACAATGGATTTTTGCAGAATTTTTAAACAGTGGGCTTTATGGGGAATATTTACAGGAACTGAAAGCAATTTTACTGCACCGGAGAAACTGTGCATTGAAAGCATTGCAGGAGCATTTTTCAGATCTTGCCACCTGGCGTATACCAAAAGGAGGATTTTATATCTGGCTGACTTTTAAGAAAGAACTTTCTGTGGAAATGATTTTTCAGGAAGCGTTAAAGCATCGGATCTTATTGAATCCCGGAGACATTTATGGATTTGAGAAAACAAATTCACTCCGGCTTTCTTTTTCTTATGTTACTCCGGAGGAATTTGCACTGGCAGCAGAAACGTTAGCGAAAGTTGTACGACACGCAATATAGGGCGCACAATGTCCGGGAAACAATGGTTTTGCGCCGACCGAAACGAAGTGTAGATGTGCAGTGATTCTTCTCAGAATCACGCACCAAGTCTCATGTGCGTTCGACTTGAAAGTACATGTACAGAAACAGAGTCTGAGTTCATTTTTGGGCGAGCGATTGTTAGCTGCGAAGAAAAAATGAATTCAGACCCTTCTTGATATTCAGTTAAATTTTAAAGTAACGCAGCAAAAACCTCCGGTTTCTAACCCCCTAGGTGGCTTGTGACCGTCTGTCTGTTTTGCTAAAATCATTTTGGTAAAATGGCACGGAGATAAGTCGTGCGTGTTGTGGGTGAAAATAGAGAAAATGTACCTTGGAATCTTGCGATAACGATGAATTTCGGGCATACATGAGAGACATATCAGGAGGAAAGCTATGAAAAAGAAACTATTGAGTCTTCTGCTGGCGACAGCCATGATCATGGGACTGGCAGCCTGTGGAACAGCAGGAAACACGGATAACAGCGTGTCCGGGAATGCGGAAGCGGCACAGACAGAATGGAATACGGACAACACGATTATGTATGGATCGAATGATTATGTCCGCATCAATCCGGCCATGGATGAGCATGGGGAAATCAATGCACTGATCTTTGACGGACTGACCGATCATGACGGGAACAATCAGGTGATTCCGCGTCTGGCAAAAAGCTGGGATTGTGATGAAGAGACTTATACCTATACGTTTCATCTGGAAGAAAATGTAAATTGGCATGACGGTGAACCGTTTACCGCAGAAGATGTAAAGTTCACGATCGAAGCCATTATGGATCCGGAGAATGAATCGGAAAATGCACCGAATTATGAAGATGTGGAAGAAATTACAGTAATTGACGATTACACCATTGCATTTCGGCTGAAAGCACCGAATGTGGCATTTCTGGATTATATGACCATGCCGATTCTTCCGAAACATCTGCTGGAAGGCGAAGATATGCAGGAGTCGGATTTTTTCCGTGAACCGGTCGGCACAGGACCATATAAACTGGATCACTGGGATGATGGTCAGGCGATTGTTTTAACAAGAAATGACGACTATTTTGCAGGTCCTGCAAAAATCGAAAACATTGTATTCAAGATTGTGTCGGATGATAATGCAAAAGCATTGCAGCTCCAATCCGGAGAACTGAATCTGTCACAGGTGACGCCAAAAGACGCACAGAATTTTGCAAACAGTGATACTTATACGGTATATGATATGAAGACATCGGATTATCGCGGTATTCTGTATAATTTTGCAAATGAATACTGGCAGAAAAATGCGGATCTGATTCCGGGTATTAATTATGCGATCGACCGGCAGGCGATTGTAGACGCAGTACTGCTGGGGCATGGGGAAGTAGCATACGGTCCGCTGCAGCGCAATATTTACAATTATGAAGATGTGGAAGATTATGAGTATGATCCGGAGAAAGCAGCCCGGGTGTTTGAGGCGGCAGGCTGCACGAAAGATGCGGACGGTTACTGGTGCAGAGATGGCGAACGCATTGGTTTTACCATCAATGCTTCCTCGACTGATCAGGTGCGTATCGATATGGCACAGATCGCGGCACAGCAGCTACAGGCAGTGGGACTGGATGTAAAAGCAAATGTTCCGGCAGAAGGCATTGACTGGGGCGGTCAGGAATGCTGCATCATTGGCTGGGGATCACCGTTTGATGCGGATGACCATACATATAAGGTATTTGGAACAGACAAAGGAGCCAATTATTCCGGTTATTCCAATCCGCTGGTGGATGAATATCTGACAAAAGCGCGGGAGACAGATGACCCGTCAGAGCGGGCGGAATATTATGCACAGTTTCAGAATGAACTGGCGAAGACACCGGCATATACGTTTTTCTGCTATATTGATGCCATGTATGTGGTGAATAATCATATCAAAGGAATCAGCAGTGATACGGTACTTGGACACCACGGTGTGGGCATTTTCTGGAATGTCTGTGACTGGACGATAGAGTAGGAGAGATGGCAATGTCAGAACTTTTGAACATAGAACATCTGTCAGTGAGTTTTGCGGCAGAAGAAGGAAAAATGGAAGCAGTCAGAGACGTCAGTTTTTCCCTGAAAAGCGGAGAAGTTCTGGCAATTGTCGGAGAATCCGGTTGTGGGAAAAGTGTACTGTGCAAAAGTATCATGAAACTGCTTTCGAAAAATGGATGGATTGAGAAGGGGAGTATTGCCGTTAACGGGGAAGACATTACGGCATATCCGGAGAAGAAAATGCAGAAACTGCGGGGAAGCATGTTTTCTATGGTATTTCAGGATCCGATGAGTGCACTGGATCCGACGGTCCGTATCGGCAGGCAGATCGCTGAGGCTATCCGCATGCATAACCGGACACTGAGCCGGGAAGAAATCGGGCGCAGAGTGACAGAACTGATGGAACTGGTGGGAATCGATCATGTACAGGAGCGATGTGAGTGGTTTCCACACCAGTTTTCCGGTGGAATGAGACAGCGGAGTGTGCTGGCGGTTGCACTGGCTGCGGATCCGAAGATTCTGATCGCAGATGAACCGACGACAGCACTGGATGTGACAATTCAGGCACAGATTTTGCAACTGCTGAAAGAGATTCAGAAACAGTTGCATACGGCTATGATTTTTGTGTCGCATAATCTTGGTGTGGTGGCAGATATTGCAGACCGGGTTGCGATCATGTATGCAGGTAAAATTGTGGAAATTGGAACAAAAGATGAGATTTTTTCAGATCCGAGGCATCCGTATACCAGAGGATTGCTGCAGGCGCATCCGTCCATGGCCCGTGGGAAATGCAGCCTGAAGACGATACCAGGCATGCCGCCGGTTCTGATCAATCCACCCCGGGGGGATGCCTTTGCGGCACGGAATCCGTATGCATTGCCGATTGATTTTGAAGAGCAGCCACCAATGTTTCCGGTCAGTGATACACATTTTGCTGCGACATGGTTACTGGATCCGAGGTTTCGCGGGCAGGAGACAATCATACGAAATCAGGAGAACGGGGAAACAAAATTGCAGGTTTCCCCTGATTTTTGTGTATCGGAGGAAACGCTGGTGGAGGTCAGACATCTGACGCATGTGTTTGCTCATGGCAGCAATCATCCCGCCAAAGCAGTGGATGATGTGTCATTTACTATGAAAAAAGGTGAGATCTTCGGTCTGGTGGGAGAATCCGGTTCCGGAAAATCTACGGTAGCAAGATGTTTGATGAATATTTATCAGCCATCGGGAGGGGAAATCCTTTTTGACGGGATCAATATCTGTGATAAGAAAGAATTCCGGTCACATCGAAAAATGCTGCAGACGCAGCGGCAGATTATTTTTCAGGATTCTGCATCGAGTTTAAATCCGCGTATGAAAGTGGCTGACATCATTGCAGAACCGCTGCGGATCAGCCACAGGAAAACGGAGCGGGAGAGCACACGTAAGGAAGCAGAATTTCAGCTTCGTTATGTGGGGATGGAATCCATGTATCTGGATAAGTATCCGGCGCAGCTGTCGGGAGGTCAGCGGCAGCGTGTGGCGATTGCAAGAGCGCTGTCCATGGAACCCAAACTGCTGGTGGCGGATGAACCGGTCGCGGCTCTGGATGTGTCCATTCAGGCGCAGATCGTGAATCTGTTCCGCCATTTGCGGGAGGAACACGGATTTACGATTTTATTTATCGCACATGATCTGGCAATGGTAGAATTCCTGTGCGACCGGGTGGGGGTCATGAATCATGGACAACTGGTGGAAGTCGGGACCACAGAAGACATTTTTTATCATCCGACGCATCCTTATACGAAAAAACTGCTGAAGGCTGTGCCGATGCTGCCTGGCAGCAGAAAACGCTATGGCGGGTCGGAGGAGCAGGGAGAGAACGGATAATGAAATATGCAAGTGAACGCCGGTCTGCCGGCGGACAAATAAGCAGATACGGGTCGCGTGACTATGGAGGAATTATGAAGTACAGAGAGCAGTTTTTTTATATTTGGAAAAAAATAGTGGTATTTTTATGCAGTCTGCTGGTGCTTTCTGTGCTTGTTTTTACGATTTCGCGTCTGACTCCGACCGATCCGCTGCAATCTTATTATGGAGAGCGTGTGGAGAAGATGAGTGTGGAGGAAAAAGAAGCGACCCGGGAAAAACTGGGACTGAATGATCCGGTTCCGACGCAGTATTTTCGGTGGGTGCAGAATGCGTTGCAGGGAGATTTTGGTGTTTCCTACAAATACCGGCAGCCGGTCACGCAGGTGATCCGGGGGAGAATCGGAAATACGGTGATCCTTGGCGGAATTGGATTTGTCATTACTTTTGCAGGGGCATTGCTTCTTGGACTTCTCTGCGCAGCAAAAGAAAACAGTGTATTTGATCGTGTGATGTGCAAGGTTGGTACTTTGTCCAGCTGCATCCCGGAATTCTGGCTGTCGCTGGTTTTTATCCTGCTTTTCAGTGTGATCTGGAGAATCCTTCCAAGCAGTGGTGCTTACAGCATCGGGCAGGAAGCGAATCTGGCAGACCGTATCCGCCATCTGATCATGCCGATGGCGGTGGTGATACTGGAGCATCTCTGGTACTACGCCTACATGATCCGAAACCGGCTTCTGGAGGAAACCAGACGGGATTATGTGCTGCTTTGTAAGGCAAAGGGCATGTCCCGGGGACAGATTATGCGCCGCCACTGCCTGCGCAATATTATGCCGACTTATATCAGTCTGATGGCGATCTCTGTTCCGCATATTCTGGGAGGCACCTATATCGTAGAGACGGTATTTTCCTATCCTGGCATCGGAACGCTGTCTTACGAAAGCGCCCGTTACGGCGATTACAATATGCTGATGGTTCTGTGCCTGCTGACAGGTGCAGTGGTGATCTTTTGCAACATGGTCGGACAGATCATGAATGAGCGGATTGATCCGAGAGTACGAAGTGAACGGGGATAATTATGATGAAGAGAAAGAGAGATACAGCCTGTGGAAAGAAAAAGATGCCGGTTGCTTCGTGCATTATATTGCTGGTCATCGTGCTGGGCTGCGTTTTTGCAGATGTTATCTGCAAAAAAGATCCATCCTATCTGGACCTGATGAATTATACCAAGGCACCGAACGCAGAATTTTGGTTTGGAACAGATACGCTGGGAAGAGATATTTTTTCCTGCATTTGGCACGGCGGACGGGTCTCTCTGCTGATCGGTGTGGCATCAACGGCGCTTTCTACCGTGATTGCCATTGTTTATGGTGCGATCAGTGGAATTGCCGGAGAAAAAGTGGATACGCTGCTGATGCGTTTTACGGAGATTATTTTAAGCATCCCGAATCTGCTGCTGATTATTTTCCTGCAGGCCATTATGGGAAAGGCAACGATCGGCTCGATATCCATTGTCATCGGACTGACAAGCTGGTTTGGAATTGCAAAAATTATCCGTACCGAAGTCCGGCAGCTGCGCAGCAGTGAATATGTGATTGCAGCAAAATGCATGGGAGGAAGTTTCTGGCACATTTTATGGAAACATCTGGCGCCGAATTTTGTGTCATCAATTATGTTTATGGTGGTAATGAATGTCCGCTCCGCGATCGTGGCGGAGTCGACGCTGAGTTTCCTGGGCATTGGATTGCCGCTGGATGTGATTTCCTGGGGCAGTATGCTGTCTCTGGCAGAAAAAGCACTGATGTCGAGAGCCTGGTGGATCGTTCTGATTCCGGGAATTTTTCTGGTGGTCGTATTGATGTGTATTACCAGTCTGGGGCACTGGCTTCAGGTGAGAGTCAGCCATCAGGAAGCAAAATTATAACACCTTCCATCTGCGATGGGAAAAGAATGATAGAAATTTTGCAATGAATAAGGAGCAAAACGTTACAATGTGGAACGGCTGTGCAGATGGTCAGACATATCAAAGAGGATTGCTATTTGTGCATTTTGTATTAAGAACAGATGCCAAAATAGCGGTCCTCTTTTTGTCACATTCTGAATATTGTAAAAATGCATGAGTGGATGCTCTTTATTTGCAGCAAAAAATTATTTATCTAAAAAGTGAAACAAATATAGATGAAAAATCACATAAATCCTGTTAAAATAAGAAAAATATGATCGGCATAAAAATGTTTTGCAGGATTTATGGAGTTGCAAAATTTAGACTTGCAAAGATGCGCTGGAGAATATGTCATGCATTGCATGAGGCGTATCTGGGAGCAAGAATGCCGGAACATTCCTGATCATACAGATGTTGGAGGAAAAAAATGGACGTAACATATTTATCAGATATATTAAAAAAAGTCTCGGACAACAGCATAGATGTGGATACAGCATTAGAATCTTTGAAGCATTTGCCGTATGAAGATATTGGATATGCCAATATTGATCAGCACAGGAACCTGCGGACCGGTGAAGCGGAAGTTATTTTTGGTCAGAGTAAGACACCGGAGCAGATTGCAGGTATCGTTACACATATGATGCATGAGAATGCAAGGATCCTTGTGACCCGGGCATCAGAGGCAGCTTATGAAGCGGTGAAAGAAGTTGCACCGGAAGCAGTATATGAAAAACTTTCCAAAATCATTATGGTAGGAAAGATACCGGTGCCAAAGGAAGAAAAAGGGACGATCGCAGTTGTGACAGCTGGAACCTCCGACATTCCGGTGGCAGAGGAAGCTGCATTGACAGCTGAGTTTTTCGGGGATAAAGTAGACCGTGTATACGATGTGGGTGTGGCAGGAATTCATCGCCTGTTTGGTAAGATCGATCAGATCCGGAGTGCAGATGTGATCATTGTAATTGCCGGTATGGAAGGTGCGCTGGCAAGTGTTGTTGGCGGTCTGGTGGAAGTGCCGGTGATCGCAGTGCCGACCAGTGTTGGTTATGGTGCAAGTTTTGGTGGCCTGGCAGCATTACTTTCCATGCTGAACAGCTGTGCGAACGGAATCGGCGTAGTGAATATTGATAATGGATATGGCGCAGCATGTCTGGCAAACAAAATTATGAAGAGGTAGGAACATGGCAAAGGCAAAAAAGTCAATGGTGGAAAAACAGCAGAGTGCCGATGTGGCAGAACAGGCACACAGACTGGCACATGAATTGGGGCTGGCACATGGACATTCACATACAGAGGAAAATGATCATGCACAAATTTTGGAAAATGGAGGCACGCATGACCACACAGAGGGACATGGACATCACCATCCGAATTCTAAAGCAGTTTCCAATCGTCTGGCAAGAGCTATTGGCCATCTCGAAGCAGTAAAGCGAATGGTAGACCGGGAAGAAGACTGTGCAGAAATTTTGATACAGCTGGCAGCGGTTCGCTCTGCCATTAATAATGCAGGAAAAGTGATTCTGATGGATCATCTGAATCACTGTATCGTAGAAGCTGTTGAGGACAATGATTTGGATAAGATCAAAGAGTTTGGAGATGCAATACAGAAGTTTATAAAGTAAAATAAGTGCGGAGGAGATTAGTGTGAAGAAAATATTATATCTGGAATGTAAGACAGGAGCTGCCGGAGATATGCTGATGGGTGCATTATACGGTTTGCTCACAGAAGAACAGAAAGTATTATTTCTGGAAAAATTAAATGCAATCAGCGAAGAAGTGTGTGTGATTCCACAGGAAATATGCAAACAGGGAATCGGTGGGATTCATATGAAGGTGGAGATCAATGGTACCGAAGAAGGGACAGAAGCACATCACCACCATGAGCATAATCATCATGAAGAAGAACACGGTCATATTCACGACCACGAACATCATCATGAGCATGAATATGCTGAAGAACATGTACATACTCATGAAGAAATGCATATTCATTCTCATGAGGAAGGACATACGCACGATCATGACCATGCGCATAGCCATGCACATGGTCATCATTCCCATACAAGTGTTGCTGCTATTTTGGAGCAGATTTCAAAGCTGGATATGAGCGATGCCGTAAAGAAAAATGCTGAGGGAATTTACCGTGAAATTGCAGCAGCAGAGAGTAAAGTTCATCAAACTGATATGGAGCAGATCCATTTTCATGAAGTGGGTTCCGTGGATGCTCTGATCGACGTGGTTGGAAGCTGCCTTGCCCTTGAACTGCTTGGCGTAGATGAAGTGCAGGCTTCTCCGGTCTGTGTCGGAAACGGCACTGTTCGCTGTGCGCATGGCATCCTTCCTGTTCCGGCGCCGGCCACAGCCGAGATTATTAAGGGGATGCCGGTATACTGCAGCAGTTTTGACGGAGAATTACTGACACCGACGGGGGCAGCTATCCTGAAATATTTTGTAGAGACTTATACAAAAGAAATGAATATGAAAATAGAAGAGATCGGTTACGGCTTTGGAACAAAAGATTTTGCACAGTTAAGCTGTGTAAGAGCATTTCTTGGATATCAGAAATAATTGTTTTTACCTCAGTCTGAGTTGAGACTCCCACTTCTGCAAGTGGTGAGTAATAACAAATCTTTCTCAGTGGGAGTTCAATCTCCGACTGAGATAAACGCTCCGCGAGAATGTGCAGTGATTCTGAGAAGAATATGTCAGCTTTCGCTGACCAGAATCACGCACCAAGTCTCACGTGCGTTCGACTTGAACCGATTTTTTAGAATGAGTAAGAATGCGTGTTTTTCGAAATCAGTAACATTGCGGTTGTTTATAAAATATTGTAAAATAAGGTCATTCAGAATCTAAAAATACCCTGAGGGGAAGGATACAAATATTATTACGACATAAGAGAAGAGAGGATTTGCAATGGAACTTAAGATGGAGCTCAGCCAGAAACAGGTTTTATCACAGCATATGGTTCAGTCCATGGAGATTCTTCAAATGAGCGCGCAGGAACTGGAAGGCTATATCGAAAAGCTGGCACTGGAGAATCCGGTGATCGAGCTGGCAGATTCCAGTCAGTCAAAAGCGGATATGCAGCAGGAAGATCTTCAGCGGAAGCTGGACTGGCTGGAGTCTACAGACTTGCAGAATCGTGTATATTATCAGCAGGAGCGTGATGCGGAAAATATGGAAGCAAACTGGCATGACAGCAGACAGTCCGAGGAAAATCTGGAGGAATATCTGCACGCACAGATTCTGCTGGCAGATTATACCGAACTGGAGCGTGTGATCATGGAATATCTGATCTGTTCGCTGGATTCCCGTGGTTATTTTTCCGGGGAACTTGCGCAGGTTGCAGATCATTTTAATGTTTCGGAAGAGAAGGTTGAAGAATTGCTGCAGGATATTCAGGAACTGGATCCGGCGGGCGTAGGTGCCAGAAATCTTCAGGAATGTTTGTTGCTTCAGATTCAGAGGAAAAAGAATTATTCTGACGTGACCGTAGAGATCATTGAACATTACATGGAAGAAGTTGCGAAAAACCATTTACCAAACATTGCAAAGAAACTGCAGGTTTCCCTGGAAGAAGTGCAGCAGGCCTGTGAGGAGATTCGTAGCCTGAATCCGAAGCCGGGAAGTTCTTTCAGTGACAGGGAGCAGCTACGATACATTAGTCCGGATGCGGTGGTTGTAAAATTGGAAAATCAGTTCGAGATTCTGATTAATGAGTATCAATATCCGGGATTTTCCATCAGCAATTATTATCAGGAAATGATGCAGAGTACTACGGATGCGGAGGCGAAAAAGTACCTGCAGGAAAAAGTGCAGCAGGCGCAGTGGGTGTCTAATTGTATTTCACAGCGTTCCTCTACATTATCCAGAGTTATGCATCTTCTGGTGGAAAAACAGCATGAATTTTTCCTGGAAGGACCGGGACATAAGCGTCCAATGCGGCTGGTGGATCTGGCGGAGGAGCTGGATCTTCATGAATCTACGATCAGCCGTGCCATGCGCGGAAAATATCTGCAATGTTCCTGGGGAGTCTTTCCTTTGAACTACTTTCTGACTTCTGTTGCAGTAAAAAGCAGCAATACCAATGGAATGGAGGATAAGACACCGGAGCAGATGAAAACAATGATCCGGGAGATTGTAGACAGTGAGAACAAGAAAAAACCATATAGCGATCAGGCGATCAGTGATCTGCTGATCGCAAAGGGCATCAAATTGTCCCGCCGTACAGTCAATAAATATCGTACCGAGATGGGAATTCCGGATAAGAGCGGCCGAAAAGAGTTTTAATCAGCTTTGGCAGAAAGCTTTCAGTGTGAGTTGCCAGTTTTATCAAAAATATCCAGTACAGTTATTTACGAAACGATGTACTAGTATTCGCGTTGCGTTGCTTGTGAAAGAGGGATTTATATGACATTAAAAGATTTTTTTATCAAGTATCCTAAGATTGCCATTGCATTTTCCGGAGGAACCGATTCGGCCTATTTATGCTATATGGCAAAAAAATATGCGAAAGAAATGACGGCTATTTATGTGTCTACCGCATTTCAGCCGACATTTGAAAAAGAAGATGCAATTCGTTTTTGCAAAGAATATGCGATTCCGCTGACTATCCTGGAGCGGGATGTGCTAAGTCAGGAGGCTGTCGTACAGAATCCGGCAAATCGTTGCTATTATTGCAAAAAAGTGATTTTTTCTGAGATTCAAAAGAAAGCACTGGAGCTTGGATTTACCTGTCTGGCAGATGGAACAAATGCTTCTGATGATGCAGATGACAGACCGGGTATGAAGGCATTGCAGGAGATGAAGGTATTATCTCCGCTCCGGATCTGCGGAATTACAAAGCCGGCGCTGCGTGATGTATCGGAACAGCTGGGATTATTTACTGCACGGAAACCGGCATATGCCTGTCTGGCTACCCGCATTCCGACAGGGACGCGGATCACAGCAGAGCAGTTAGAGAAGGTGGAACAGGCAGAAAGTGCTTTGATGGATATGGGATTTTCTGATTTCAGAGTCCGGCATCCGGAAGGTTATGCAAAGCTTCAGGTAAAACCGGAGCAGCTGTCATTAGTTTTTGAAAAAAGAGAAGAAATTCTGGCTGTTTTAGAGCCACTTTTTGGAACGGTCTGTCTGGATATGAAGACAAGATAGCACATTTTTTGAGATGTGTATTTTATAATGGAAAATACATTTGGATTTGAAAAAAAACTATGAAGTGGCACAAACCCGCAGAAACACTGGACTTGACCAATGGTCGAGTCCTTTTTTTGCATGAAAAGATTGACGGGGATGGGCTTTGCTGTTATAACTGGGAGCACAGACAGAAATGTCGTAGTTGTTCCTGCAGGACAGAACTGAAATAAAAATCAGCAAAGAATGTTTTAAACGCAGATTCAAGTCGAACGTACGTGAGACTTGGTGCGTGATTCTGGTCAGCGAAAGCTGACATATTCTTCTCAGAATCACTGCACATCCCCTCGTTTCCGGTGCATAGAGCGCTAAGGGGTGGGTAATGGGAAAAGCATCTTTGCGGGATATCGAAAGGAGTCAAATCTGAAATGGAAAAAAGAGAAAATTTCGGAAGATATATAAAAGAAAAACGAAAAGCCGCCGGACTCTCTCAGAAAGAGCTGGCAACACAGTTATTTGTATCAGAATCAGCCGTCAGCAAATGGGAACGCGGTGTTTCCCAAACAAAAAGATATTAAGAAACAGCCCATGTTTACCTGCTTGCAAACAAAAGAATATTGCTACTAGACTAAGAGATACTACATAAGTGTGTTGGTATCTCTTTTTTGTTGCCGTGAAACAGCAGACTATTTCATTTCTGCTTGATTACCTTAAAACTTATTAGTCTATGGTTTGTCAAGGGCTTGTTGCGTGAGAAATGCTGAATATCACCCTTTACAAAACATAGGCTGATAAGTAACTTTTCAAAAGCAGAAAAGAAATGGCAATGCTTATAACAATATGATATAATGCAGATGAAGACAAAAAAGGAATTTGTCGAGCTGGTTAGTTCGAGATAATTTTGAGTTTGTTAAGATGTGGTGC
>OGCM01002974.1_pt1 | contig 14158 bp, 10 predicted proteins | sample 1570151 | NCBI WGS metagenome assembly OGCM01 (sample SAMEA4370582, study PRJEB24528) | human gut metagenome
TACCACCAGAAAATATAGCAGTCCTTGCAGGTCCCTGCCACGCAGAAGAAGTAGCCTTGGAACGCCTCTCCTACCTGACTATCGCCTGCCCTGACAAAGACAAAGCACGTATCTTCGCACGTCGTTTGGGAAGCAGCTTCATCAAAACATCTGTCAGTGATGACGTAGCGGGTATCGAATATAGTTCGGTACTCAAAAACGTATATGCCATCGCTGCCGGTATCTGTAGCGGTCTGAAATATGGCGACAACTTCCAGGCTGTACTGATCTCCAACGCCATTCAGGAAATGAACCGTTTCTTGAATACGGTGCATCCGTTGAACAGAAACGTGGATGAATCTGTTTATCTGGGGGATTTATTGGTGACCGGTTACTCCAACTTCAGCCGCAACCGAACTTTCGGAACGATGATAGGTAAAGGGTATTCCGTTAAGAGTGCGCAAATTGAAATGGAAATGATTGCGGAAGGTTACTATGGTACAAAATGTATCAAAGAAATCAATAAGCATCATCATGTCAATATGCCGATACTGGACGCAGTGTACAACATTCTGTACGAACGTATCTCACCAATGATCGAGATTAAACTGTTGACTGACTCTTTTAGATAAAAAAATATTAAGTATTAAGTATTAGGCATTTAAGTATTACCCGCAGGTACTCATACTTGACAATCCATACTTGATGACTAATACTTAATACTTAAAACTTAATACTTAAAATATATGATTAGTTTAAACATTGAAAAAACATTTGGATTCATCTCCAAAGAAAAGGTTTTTGCTTACGAAGCTGAAGTAAAAGCCGCACAGGAAATGCTTGAAAAAGGTACAGGCAAAGGTAACGACTTTTTAGGATGGTTGCATTTGCCTTCTTCTATCACTAAAGAACACCTGGCCGACCTGAACGCTACTGCAAAAGTATTAAGAGACAATTGTGAAGTAGTAATCGTAGCCGGTATCGGTGGTAGCTATCTGGGTGCCCGTGCCGTCATCGAAGCTTTGTCTAACAGCTTCACTTGGTTGCAGGAAAAGAAAACAGCTCCTGTCATGATCTATGCAGGACACAATATCAGCGAAGATTATCTGTACGAACTGACTGAATATCTGAAAGACAAGAAATTCGGTGTCATCAATATCTCTAAATCAGGAACTACTACTGAAACAGCTCTTGCTTTCCGTTTGCTGAAGAAGCAATGTGAAGATCAGCGCGGCAAAGAAACTGCAAAGAAAGTAATCGTTGCCGTGACGGATGCCAAGAAAGGTGCTGCCCGTGTAACAGCCGACAAAGAAGGATACAAAACATTCATCATCCCCGATAACGTAGGCGGACGTTTCTCTGTCCTGACTCCGGTTGGTTTGCTGCCTATTGCAGTGGCCGGATTCGATATCGACAAACTGGTTGCCGGTGCTGCCGACATGGAAAAAGTATGTGGTTCGGACGTTGCATTTGCTGAAAACCCTGCTGCTATCTACGCTGCTACCCGCAATGAGTTGTACAGAAATGGTAAGAAGATCGAAATCCTCGTTAACTTCTGCCCAAAACTGCACTATGTAAGCGAATGGTGGAAACAGCTTTACGGAGAATCTGAAGGAAAAGACAATAAAGGTATCTTCCCTGCATCGGTAGATTTCTCAACAGACCTCCACTCTATGGGTCAATGGATTCAGGAAGGCGAACGTTCTATCTTTGAAACGGTGATTTCAGTAGAGAAGGTTAACCACAAACTGGAAGTTCCTTCTGATGAAGCAAATCTGGACGGCTTGAATTTCTTAGCCGGCAAACGTGTGGACGAAGTGAACAAGATGGCCGAATTGGGAACACAGTTGGCTCACGTAGACGGTGGTGTACCTAATATGCGTATCGTACTTCCGGAATTGAGCGAATACAACATCGGTGGTCTGCTCTATTTCTTCGAAAAGGCTTGCGGTATCAGCGGTTACTTGCTAGGCGTGAATCCATTCAACCAACCGGGTGTGGAAGCATACAAAAAGAATATGTTTGCGTTGCTGGACAAACCGGGGTATGAAGAAGAATCTAAAGCAATCCGTGCAAAACTGTAATCAAGAACGTTTTTATAAACGGTAAACTATAAACAATGGACGGTGAACAACTATGCTATATGCATAGATTTGTTCACCGTTCATTATTATATTCTATTGGTTGCTGTTTCCGGTTGCACCGTTTATTATCCGTTGTACCGTTTACAGCGCACCATTTTTACTTATCATCCTCCGCTTTCGTCTTCAAGCCGATTTCTTCCTGTGCTCCTTCACATTCGGCTTTGGAAGAAAGATAGAACTCTAATTTTACATCGCCGTTCTTATCTACTTGTTTGATGGTCGCAATCACCATAATTTTAGCTTTTGACACACCATCCTTAAAACGAAGCTGTCCCTTTTCCACATCTGTCAGATTTCCCTCTGTAGATACTTCTGTTTTCTCAAAGATGAGTTTAGTATCCACTTCATCATCATTCTGAAGTCTAAAGGTTTTCAGTTCAGCTCCATTTCCATCCAAAAGCAGAAGAGCTTTCACTTCGTCCCCCACCTTCAAGGCCGGCAATTCGTCCCTCTGATTCGCATAGTCTTTTTCACCGGAACCGGAACTTTCATCCTCCGATTCAACCTTTGCATAAAGCTTTTCTATCTTGATAACAGGACTTTCCCCACTATCAGAGCAGGCGCCTAAAAACAATGGTAGCAACAATAATACTCTCTTTTTCATGCTATCGTCGAGTTTATAACGTTACAAAAATACACATATTCTTCTAAACAACAAATAATTATACAAGTAATACGCCGCAATTCAGTAGTGCCGAACAGTCTACACGACAAGAGTTGGCAGTAGATACCACATGGCAAGTAATCACTAAACTATCTTCCCGTTCTAACTTATCTCTCGTTTTTTATCGTTATCTTTGCCTCGTATACAGTTGTAGATTAAGCGAATCAAACTAAAAAAACAAATAGAATGACAGGAAATTTATTAAAGAAATCCAGTGGATTCATATTATTATGTAGCATATCATTGCTAATGCTCGTAATGACCGGTTGCCAGGAAGCCAAACTCAAGACAGTGATCGCGGTAGCCAACAAACAGTGCCCATTGGACATGGGGGAAGTCGGTAAGATCACCAGTATCATCTACGACGGGAATAACGTAGTGTACACACTGAACATGAACGAAGAGATTACCGATATAAAGATATTGAAAGACAATCCGGAAAGCATGAAATCATCTATCACAATGATGTTTCAAAATCCGGCAGCAGATGTAAAAGAGATGCTCAAGTTGATGGCAAAATGCAATTCCGGATTACACATGATATTTGTAGGGAATAAGTCGGGCGAACAAGCGGTTTGCGAACTTACCGCCGAAGAACTGAAAGAAGTGATTAATACAAATGCCGATCCGGCACAAAGCGGACAAACAAAGCTTGAAGCGCAACTGAAAATGGCGAACCTGCAATTCCCGATGCAAGCCAGCGAAGAAGTCATTGTCGAAAAGATCGAGGTCATAGGCGAATCGGTTGTTTATATATGCAGTGTGGACGAAGAATTGTGTCCCATCAGCCAGATTGAAGAAAACGCAGCAGAAGTGAAAGAGGGTATTGTATCAACACTGGCAAGTCAGACCGATCCCGCCACCCAGATATTCATCAAAACCTGTGTAGATAACAATAAAAGCATAGCTTACAGATATATCGGCAAGGAATCCGGTCAGCAATACGATGTGATTATTCCTCTGTCTGATCTGAAGAAAATGCTTATAGAAAAATAAAATATCATCTTAAAAAGATTCTGCAACGTACCAAAGTATGAAAAAGAAACTGAAAGCCGTCCTGTTTGACATGGACGGCGTACTTTTTGACTCTATGCCCTATCATTCGGAAGCCTGGCATACAGTAATGAAATCTCACGGACTCACTCTTAGTCGCGAAGAAGCATATATGCACGAAGGACGGACAGGAGCCTCCACTATTAATATTGTTTTCCAACGTGAACTGGGCAGAGAAGCTACCCAAGAAGAAATAGAAAGTATCTATCAGGAGAAAAGTGTTTTGTTCAATTCGTATCCTGAAGCAAAACGTATGCCCGGTGCATGGGAGTTGCTACAAAAAGTGAAAAAGGATGGATTGATTCCGATGGTGGTCACTGGTTCCGGTCAACTATCCCTGCTCGAACGGTTGGAACACAACTATCCGGGAATGTTTCGTAAAGAATTGATGGTTACAGCGTTCGATGTAAAATATGGTAAGCCCAATCCCGAACCGTATCTGATGGCATTGAAAAAAGGCGGACTTAAAGCTGATGAAGCCATCGTAGTAGAGAACGCTCCGTTAGGAGTGGAAGCCGGACACAATGCGGGTATCTTTACAATAGCTGTAAATACAGGTCCTTTGGACGGACAAGTATTGCTGGATGCCGGAGCCGATCTGCTACTGCCATCCATGCAAGCACTAAGCGATCATTGGGATACGCTGTTTGAAAAGAACACCTAAAAGCTGAAAAGATAATTTATTCTTCAAAACAGGAGAAAAACATTGAAAAGAAGGAATATAAATCGTATTTTTACAGGAGTTTAATTCACTTAGATTCCATCTAAGCCAACGCAGATTCTACTATGCAAAAGTTATTATCCTTACCACCCAATTTGATCCATTGCTTCCACGAACTGGAAGAAGTCAACCATACCGATTGGTTTTGTACATCAGACCCCATTGGGAGCAAACTAGGCTCCGGCGGCGGAACGACATGGTTATTGCAGGCCTGCCATCAGGCATTCGCGCCACAAAAATCTTTCGGCAACTGGATAGGAGATGAAAAAAGAATATTGCTCCATGCAGGCGGACAAAGCCGTCGCCTGCCCAGCTACGGACCTTCCGGCAAAATATTGACTCCGATCCCGATCTTCAGTTGGAAAAGAGGACAAAAACTCGGACAGAATCTATTATCATTGCAGCTCCCGCTCTATGAAAGGATTATGAATCAGGCTCCGGCCGGTCTGAATACGCTGATCGCAAGCGGAGATGTATATATCCGTTCGGAAAAGCCACTCCAGGATATTCCGAATGCAGACGTAGTGTGCTACGGCTTATGGGTAAATCCTTCCTTGGCAACCCATCATGGTGTATTTGTTTCCGACCGGAAAAAGCCGGAGGTTCTCGACTTCATGTTACAGAAACCTTCTCTTGAAGAATTAGAAGGATTATCGAAAACTCATCTTTTCCTGATGGACATCGGTATCTGGATTTTGAGTGACCGCGCCATCGAAGTATTGATGAAACGGTCATTAAAAGAAGGAACCAATGATATTAATTATTATGACTTATACTCGGACTACGGCTTGGCTTTGGGAGAGCATCCCAAAACGAAAGATGAAGAAATCAATCAGTTATCCGTAGCCATATTGCCTTTGCCCGGTGGAGAATTCTATCATTATGGCACAAGCCATGAGCTGATTTCTTCTACTTTAGCCATACAAGACAAGGTACGCGATCAAAGAAGGATCATGCACCGGAAAGTAAAACCGAATCCGGCTATCTTTATCCAGAACTCTATCACACAAGTTTCTCTTTCTGCAGACAATGCCAACTTATGGATTGAGAATAGTCATGTGGGAAAAGGCTGGAAACTGGGTTCCCGCCAAATAATAACAGGAGTTCCCGAAAACCAATGGAACATCAACTTGCCGGATGGAGTCTGCATCGACATTATCCCTATCGGCGACAATGACTTTGTTGCACGTCCGTATGGATTGGATGATGTGTTCAAAGGAGCGTTAGACAAATCAACGACTACCTATCTTAATATCCCTTTCACCCGCTGGATGGAAGAAAGAGGAATTACCTGGGAGGATATAAAAGGACGCACCGATGATTTACAATCAGCATCTATCTTCCCCAAAGTAACTTCTGTTGAAGATTTAGGCATATTAGTGCGCTGGATGACATCGGAGCCCCAACTGGAAGAAGGGAACAAACGTTGGCTGAAAGCAGAGAAAGTTTCTGCCGACGAAATCTCGGCAGGCGCCAACCTCAAGCGTCTTTATGAACAGCGCAACGCTTTCCGTAAAGAGAACTGGAAAGGACTGGCGGCTAATTATGAAAAAAGCGTATTCTATCAACTTAACTTACTGGATGCCGCAAACGAATTTGTACGTTTCAACCTGGATACTCCCAATGTCCTGCAAGAAGATGCCGCACCCATGCTACGGATACACAACCGGATGCTTCGCGCACGCATCATGAAACTACGTGAAGACAAAGATTGCGCAAAAGAAGAACAGGCAGCCTTCCAACTGCTCCGCGACGGTTTATTGGGAGTGATGAACGAACGTAAAAGTCATCCCACACTCAACGTTTATTCCGATCAGATTGTATGGAGCCGCAGCCCTGTACGCATTGATGTGGCAGGAGGATGGACGGACACTCCTCCCTACTCTCTTTATTCAGGAGGAAGCGTTGTCAATCTTGCCATCGAACTGAACGGTCAACCGCCGCTGCAAGTATACGTTAAACCTTGCAAGGAATATCATATTACCCTTCGTTCCATCGACATGGGTGCAATGGAAGTGATACGAAATTATGAGGAACTGCAAGATTACAAAAAGGTGGGTTCTCCATTTTCCATCCCAAAAGCCGCCCTTACGTTGGCAGGCTTCGCACCGGCATTCTCAACAGAATCCTACCCTTCTTTAGCCAAACAGCTGGAAGCTTTCGGTTCAGGAATTGAAATTACCCTGTTGGCTGCTATTCCTGCTGGCTCGGGGTTAGGTACCAGTTCTATCCTGGCATCCACCGTGCTCGGAGCAATCAATGATTTCTGCGGACTGGCTTGGGACAAGAATGATATATGTAGTTACACATTAGTATTGGAACAACTACTGACCACAGGAGGAGGTTGGCAGGATCAATATGGCGGTGTTTTTTCCGGCATTAAACTACTGCAATCCGAAGCAGGTTTCGAACAGAATCCATTAGTGCGCTGGTTACCCGACCAACTCTTTATTCATCCTGACTACCGCGACTGTCATCTGTTATATTATACAGGAATAACCCGCACTGCCAAAAGTATTCTGGCGGAAATTGTCAGTTCCATGTTCCTCAATTCCGGTCTACATCTAAGTATGCTAGCCGAGATGAAAGCCCATGCAATGGATATGAGTGAAGCTATCCTGCGCAGCAACTTCGATAGTTTCGGTCGATTGGTCGGCAAAACCTGGATACAAAACCAGGCATTAGATTGCGGAACCAATCCGCCGGCAGTAGCAGCCATTATCGAGAAAATCAAAGATTACACCCTGGGATACAAACTCCCCGGAGCAGGTGGTGGCGGTTATTTATATATGGTAGCCAAAGACCCTCAAGCAGCCGGACAAATCCGACGGATATTGACAGAACAAGCTCCCAACCCACGCGCTCGTTTTGTAGAAATGACGCTTTCTGACAAGGGACTTCAGGTTTCAAGAAGCTAAAGAAGAGGCATTGCCAGATTACCGGTCAATCTCATTCAGAACCACAAAAAACAAGCTTGGACAGATTCAAACGAAATGTCCAAGCTTCAATTTTTCAATGCCATAATGATCTGTTTTACATGTTGAGACTTGAAATAACTGTAAAGTAAATCATAATAATGATAAAACCAATAGCTCCGATAATCAGCGCCACACTAGCCCATTTCTTTTTTCTAGCTTCTTCCATTCTAATTTATATTTATGGGATTAATATAATTTATCGTCAGATATCTACTTCCAGAAAGCTATAAATACACTATATCAACATCATTTTTTTTACTTCTTCATCGTTACAAAGTTAGCATTTTCTATGAGATTCCAATCATCTAAAACAACTTTTCATTCTCTTTAGACTAAATTATGCAACTACGGATAATAATATGGAACACAAGATTTTATCTATTACTGCTTTTATATCATGTGAAAGTTGTACATTTGCATAATCGACAATTCTGATTAAACACATTCACACCAGGAAAAGAATCAAAAAACAATAAAAATACAAAGATGAAATTACTTAAATTACTATTCGTTGTTTTGCTGTTTGCCTGCAATGACGACTCAAAAGACACTCCGACTACCGGAGAGCCCAAACAAATTGTTGTAGAAATGGACGCTGCCGCCTCCAATGTGACAGATGTTTCCGGCACATATACGTTGGAAGCCAATAAAGAATACTGTGTTCGGGAAGATGGAAAATATAAGATATTACTAGTAAAAAGCGTCTATACAGATAAAGAAGGAAAAGAAAAGGATATTCTTACTTACGGTATTCTTGATGTAGCAAAGAACAAATATCTCTATTATACAGCAGGAATTGATGTAGCCAAAAGACTGGAAAGAGACTGGAATTTCTATGATGACAACAACCCGGATAACGCTGCCAAACAGCTGATTTGCACTTCCCATCTGAAAGAGGAATAAATAGAAAATTAAAAAACGCAATTACCACAACCACGGGCAGTATATTAAAGATGCAAATTCTTATTTCCAACTTGGGCTATTAGTGATTATGAAAAGAATAATTCTCTCTTCCTTATTGGTTATTTTTGTTGTTGGCTGCATCGGAATTGGTAATCGTGAAGTTGCTGACAACGGGTACATGAACTCTGGTTATACGAAAAAAGAACTCGAAGCCAAAGGGGTCAATACCGAGCATCTGTTCGTATTTACAGAAAAATGTGCAACTTACAACGGGCAAGTATTCTCGATAGGCATCCCCATTGATTCCCTTATTAAAATATTCGGACCCGAAAATAGAATCCTCTACGGAAAAGATGGCAATGTGGGATATAACAACTATTTTTGGGATGAAATCGGCTTTGTCGCTTTAGTCTCCCCCGAAAAGGAGGTGATGCAGTTCAATTTGCATTGGGATTACGTGCCGAAAGAAAAAGAGTACGATTATGACGATCCGGATCCGGCTGAGGTTCCGGTTAATTTTTTCAAGGGCAAGATTCTATTAAACGGAGTTCCACTCGACAATACATCGGATTATGCGGATTATTGCAATAATAAAGAGGTGCAAAGTCAGTTGCGTAAATTGGCTCGAAAGGAAGGAATCAGAAATTACACTAAATGTTTTTATAATTACGGGGTCAATAGTGGATGTAACCGTTATCATAGTTCTTATCACAAGCTCTACTGCTTCGATTATACAATGTTCGAGATCGATCCCCTTGTCGCCCCCTGCTTCTCGTATCGGGTGAAAATATTCACCGAGACGGGACAAATTCATGAATTCGGAATGCAGCACGATGTCTATACCAATCCGGATGCTATCGACCTCTTTTAAATCTAACTGTCACCTTGAACATCAGCATGTTAGGTATTATATTTTCCACCAACAATTAACCAACAACTATCAACTACAACGAGTAAATCCACCATTTTAAGCCCAGTTCTACAAGGTATAACAAAGAAGAAATCCCTCAATAATCTACTGATTATCAAGGGATTCATCTGTGACCCCGGTGCGATTCAAACGCACGACCTTCAGAACCGGAATCTGACGCTCTATTCACTAAGCTACGGGGCCATTCTTTCTAAATGCGAGGACAAAAGTATAAAAAATCTTCTCATCTTCCTAATGATTCTTCTTTTTTTATAGTTCTTAAGGTACTTCCCCATGTTAAGACACTGTTATTTTGAAATGCTTTAGAGCATTTACTTTATCAAATTGACAATCTTTTAGAGAATATCCATTACATATATCAATTTTATTCCTATCTTTGCCGACAATTAACATTTAACAAACCTATGAGTTACTTGATAAAACCTAAGAACTATAAGCCGCTACTCGACCTCAAACAGACCGAGCTGGGAATCAAGCAAATAAAAGAGTTCTTCCAATTAAACTTGTCATCCGAGCTACGCCTTAGACGTGTGACTGCCCCCCTTTTCGTATTGAAAGGAATGGGTATCAATGACGATTTGAACGGAATAGAACGACCCGTTTCTTTCCCTATTAAAGATCTGGGCGATGCACAAGCCGAAGTGGTTCATTCATTGGCTAAATGGAAAAGGTTGACCTTAGCTGACTATCATATCGAACCCGGATATGGTATTTATACGGATATGAACGCAATCCGTTCAGACGAGGAACTGGGCAACCTGCATTCTCTCTACGTAGACCAGTGGGACTGGGAACGTGTCATCACCAATGAAGACCGGAACGTAAACTTCCTGAAAGAGATCGTCAACCGTATTTATGCGGCTATGATCCGTACAGAATATATGGTATACGAAATGTATCCGCAAATCAAGCCGTGCCTGCCACAAAAGCTACATTTCATCCATTCAGAAGAATTGCGCCAACTTTATCCGGATCTGGAACCCAAATGTCGCGAACATGCCATTTGCCAGAAATACGGAGCTGTGTTTATCATAGGCATAGGCTGCAAACTTAGCGACGGCAAGAAACACGACGGACGCGCACCGGACTATGACGACTACACAACCAAAGGATTGAACGACTTGCCCGGACTAAACGGCGACCTCCTTCTGTGGGACAATGTACTGCAACGCTCCATCGAATTATCATCTATGGGAATCCGTGTTGACAAAGAAGCCTTGCAACGTCAGTTGAAAGAAGAAAAAGAAGAAAAAAGACTGGAACTTTATTTCCACAAGCGATTGATGAATGACACCCTTCCACTATCTATCGGAGGAGGTATCGGACAATCCCGCTTGTGTATGTTCTACCTTCGCAAAGCTCACATCGGAGAGATACAAGCCAGCATCTGGCCCGAAGATATGCGCAAAGAATGTGAAGAACTTGATATACACCTTATATAACAAACTATGAACGTACAAATTGAAGAAAGCTGGAAAGCACATTTAAAACCCGAATTCGACAAAGACTACTTTCGCACACTGACCGATTTCGTCAAAAGCGAATATAGCCAGTATCAGATCTTCCCTCCGGGAAAACTGATCTTCAATGCTTTCAACCTTTGTCCTTTCGACAAAGTGAAAGTTGTAATTATAGGACAAGATCCTTACCATGGACCGGGACAAGCACATGGTCTCTGTTTCTCTGTAAACGACGGAGTGCCTTTTCCCCCTTCATTAGTGAACATATTCAAAGAAATCAAAGCCGACATCGGTTCAGATGCCCCGACCACGGGAAACCTGACTCGCTGGGCAGAACAAGGAGTATTATTACTCAACGCAACTCTGACGGTACGTGCCCATCAAGCAGGTTCACATCAGAATCGTGGCTGGGAAACATTTACCGATGCTGCAATCCGTGCCCTGGCAGAAGAAAAAGAAAACCTGGTATTTATCTTATGGGGATCATACGCTCAAAAGAAAGGGGCGTTTATCGACCGCAACAAGCATCTGGTGCTCACCTCTGCCCACCCCTCTCCTCTTTCAGCTTACAACGGCTTCTTCGGAAACAAACATTTCAGCCGTACAAACGATTACCTGAAAACCCATGGAAAAACAGAAATCGCATGGTAGTTGGAGAAGTTGAGAATGGAGAGTTGAGAGTTAAGAATAAAGAGTAAAGAGTAAAGAGTAAAAAAATGGCTGCACTATTCGTCGAATGATAGCGCAGCCATTTTTCTTTTTCTATATTGTAGCAAAACAATTACACGTCCGAATTTCCACTCTCAACTCTCCACTCTCAACTTATCCTAGTACCACTGAATGTTACTTTGCGTTTGGCTTCTCTGCTCATACTTCAAGTCTTGCAAGATGCTTGCATTCGCACGGATGGTAACATTGTAATATTTCCAGCGTCCGAAAGGAGAAAGACTGGCGGACAGGTTGAAACAGTGCAAGTCACGGGAGATTGTACAAGAAGTCTGCGTAATCTCTTTTGCCTGAAAATCATAGCCCGAGTTGAACGAGAGCGACCAGTTGTTAGAAATCTTTATATTTCCGTTTGCATTGATGTTATGCGTATACGTATAAGGATATCGCATGGAATAACGGTTAATAGGCTTAGACCTATCTTCACGAATATTAAACGAATAGCTAAGGCTTAACGACCAAGGCATCTTAAACACCTGATAACCATCCGGGTCTGCCTGTGCTTTCTCTACTTTCTTAGGTGTAGTACCATCTCCTTCCGTTCCGTCAGATTCTTCATCGTCACTATCCTCCGACTTCTTATCTTTTCCTTTTTCATCCTCCTCTTTCGGACCGAACCATTTCTTCCATGTGTCATTATTAAAGGTATAGTTGAAAGAAGAACCATATCCTTGGAAACGCCCAAAACGACCATACGACCATTCTGTACGGTTACTGGTCACTACATTACCGCTTTTATCGAATGTATAAGCATACGTAGCGAATTGGGCATTCATATTGAAAGTATAATTCTTGGTCAGTTTCAGACGGAGGTTCATACTTAAGTCACTCCACGGTCTTTCCTTTGCCGCCATATTATAGGACATATTGGCACTCAAATCATCAATAAGGCTAACTTTCTTGACTGTATCATTCTTTGCGTCATAATACTTCATCTCCAAGTTATTAGCTATCGAGAAACTAACCGTTCCCGACCCCTCACGAGAAGGCACGCCATAAGGCTGATTGGTAAAAGGAGAATAATATTGTGTATTACCATTATAATCGGTATATTCTTCCCAGTACTTGCCAAATCCCGGAGCACCACTCAAACTCACCTGCGGTGTGAATACGTGACGAATCTGTATCTCCTTCTTCTTCGCAAAGATCGGTTTATACATACCATACAATTTCGTACTTAGAGCCAAACTAGCCGAGTAATTGGATACACGATAAAAGCCGTTAAGAGAATCGCCCGGCAATGATTCCAGCCTGTGAGTATCTTCGTTATAATGCTGATTGATTTTACGGGTGTACCATCGTTCTGTATAATTCACAGAAGGATTGACCTGCAAATATTTGAACAGCGTAAAAGTAGCACTGATAGGAATGTTATGGTTCATCGCATTCTCCCATGAGCTTAGTCCGGCTTTGAACAAATGGTCATCTTTAGTACGGATACTGTTTGTCAGACGTCCCGTATAACCAATGGAAATCTTCTCGTACCAACGTTCGGCTCCTGCCGCTTTCTTGCGCTTGAACGGAAACAGACGGCTCAACGTAATATTCAAGTCAGGCAAAGTGACCGCAATAGAAGAGTCACGCATTGTCTGTGCGATATTGGTAGTTCCGGATAAGGTCAGACCGATATCGGGAAAACTACGAGAATAACTAATACTTGATGTTTTGGTATTTTGAGTCAACAACTGCGAATTATAAAGGTTGTTGATATTAGAACGTTCATAACTACTGGTCGAGAAGTTCACACTGGCAGAGAATGTAGTGTTCGGACTGGCTTTAGCATCCTGTCGATGGTTCCATACCACCTTAAAGTCCTTAGCAACTGTATAGTCCGGCATCCCTTTATCTCCAGTCTTGGTGACCTGATAGTCCGCTTGCAGCGTACCGGAATATTTATAGCGTTTATTATAGTTTGTCAATCCAGACAATCTCCATGAACCTTTCGTGAAGATATCTCCCGTTATTTTCAAGTCCATGATATCACTCATGGCAAAGTAATATCCTCCTTCTGCCAAACCGAAACCACGGCTGGAGTCGTCCATATAAGTCGGCATAATGAAACCGGAAGAGTAACTGCTGGAGAATGGGAAGAAGAAAAACGGCACAGCCAACGGCAGAGGCACATCTTCCACAACCAGATAGGCAGGTCCTGTCACCACATTCTTTTTAGGGCGCACCTTAGCTCTCGTCAGCTGCATATAGAAGTGGGGATGATCGTGATGATCGCAGGTTGTATAACGCCCATGCTCCATGAAAATTTCATCATTGGCCCCTTTCTTCGCCTTGCTTCCGGTCACATATCCTTCTCCCTGCTGGGTGACGATATCAGTAATTCCCGCTTTCTTGGTTTTGAAGTTATATCGGATTGTTTCCGTATCATACGAGGTATCACCTTCTTTAAATACCGGTTTACCTTTTTCCACTCCGGTAGTATCCTTGATACCATAAGCATGCACAGTACTACTATCCAGATTCATCGAAATAACTTCCGCAGCCAGTTCGATGTTCTGATAATTCACTTTTCCGCTACCATAAAGTGTAGCGGCTCCTCCCAAAGTAAAGACAGTGGAGTCGTTGGATTCATAAACAACCGGTGCAT
>OGCM01002975.1_pt1 | contig 14150 bp, 16 predicted proteins | sample 1570151 | NCBI WGS metagenome assembly OGCM01 (sample SAMEA4370582, study PRJEB24528) | human gut metagenome
GTGGATATACAGCTGTCTGGATGTCTCAGATACATTCAGACTGTTCTCAAAGAACTTATTGATCGTTGTCAATGTCTCTTCATCAAAGTCATCCGGAGATTTTGCTTCGAAAATCTCTTTGATAAACATCTTACAAAGTGGCAGCGGCAGCTGATAGATCAGACGACCGATTCCAAGTGTTGTATAAGCAACAATATCCTTCTCATCAAAGAAAATCTTACCTACATCAAGTGCAAGCTTCGCCTCTTTGTATGACTTGGATACTTCCTTGATATCACTTACGATGGTTCCGTATGCAATATGGATCTGCTCGTCGCCTCCCTCTGCCTGGAGCGTATCCAGCATTTCTTTCGCCATCTTCTCAAGTTCCTTATTGCCGTCCTTATCTGAGAGTTCTTTCACAACAATAATATTCTTCTCATCAACAGCTGTGATAAAGTCTCTTGACTTTCCTCCCAGAAGATTTCTCACATTATCAAGTGCAGCACTGTCTTTCTCGTGCGATGTTTCAATAATAAAGATAACACGTTTTACTTCTGTGTCAATATGTAATTTCTTTGCACGATTGTAAATATCAACCAAAAGAAGGTTGTCTAAAAGAAGATTTTTGATAAAGTTATCTTTGTCAAAACGCTCCTTATAAGCTACAAGCAGACTCTGGATCTGAAATGCCGCAATCTTACCGAGCATATACACATCTTCTGTCTCGCCATCTGCAAGCAAAACATATTCCAAACGCTGTTCGTCAAAGATCTTAAAGAACTGGCATCCCTGGATCACCTGGCTGTCTGCCGGGGATTCAACAAAAGAAAGAACCGCTTCCCCACAATCTTTTGCCATATCAAATGTTGCTGCAAGTTCCTTGCCTTCTGTGTCGAGTACACAGAAATCAACCCTTGATATTCCCTTTAATCCTTCAATAGTGTTTTGAAGTATCTGATTTGAAATCATCCTTTTTTCCTCCACTCTGTACGATGTATTGCTGATTACAGCAAACTGTAAGTAGTAACACGCATGTGCATATTCCACAAATTTTTTGTATGCATTATTTATCCGTACACATACCCTTATATTATATTAAGGCAAAACAGCAAAAAAAGAAAGAGGAAATCCATCTTTTTTATGCATTTCTTAGTCGAATCTATGAAATATTCATATTTTTATCTTTTAGCATTCTTCACAAAGGCTACTTCTGCTTCTCTACTTTATAGCGAAATACTTTCTTTACTAACATTCTCTTTATTCTGCTTGTCATCTTTCTGTCGTCAAAGCTGCGCATCAGAACCGATCCACAGCCAATCCAGACTCTTGTGTCGATCAATGCCCGGTTCTGTTCAATAAAATCTTCCTGCGCCGGCGATGGAAGGACTGATAAAATACAATCTGCCTCTGAGCCGTTGACTGCATTCACAATTCCATGGATCCGGTCTGCATCCGTCAGTTCTCCGTCTTCCGGATGGATCACGGCATCTCCTACCACACGGATTCCCTGATTATACTTTGCAAGAGCTTCCTCTGCTTTCACCAGTTCCTCCTGACTTGCTGCCAGGAGATAGATCTTATGATGATTCTTCTGCAAATATTTCAAAAACATTCTTAAGAATAATTTATCATCTGTCTCCCGCAGCAATCTTGCATCATCCGTTTTCGCTGCCTCAAGAATCTCTACACTTCCCGGAAGGACAAGATCCTGCATTGAAACCTTTTTTTTCCACTCCGGATTTTCATGCTCTTTCATCAGAGATTCCATCGATACAAGTTCAATGGTATTGACGGAATCGCCTTTCATGAATCCGATTGCCTGCATCATCGCTTCTTTTGCCTTAATACAGGAAATCTCCACATCAAATATTGAAATTTTTTCTGTCATTTATGCCACCAAAGTTATCACTTTCCAAAAAACTCTGCGAATTCTAACGCAAAATAATTTCTCCCCATTCTGCCTATTCTACCAAATTTATCCTTGTTTGTCAAAATCTGTGTCATTTAAAATTTTACTTTCGTCTATTCTTTCGCATTTTCATCCGTGATCTCTGTCTGTTTTTTTATCTCTCGTCTTCTTCCGGTTACCATTCCGCCAATCCGTCCTGTCTCTTTTGATGTTAATGACTTCCACCCATCCTGCATCACGCGATCTAAAAGGCCTAATTCCTCTGCTATCTCATACTTCAGCTTTTCTTTTGGTTCAAGTTCTGTAAGATTGATCGTCTTTTCCTTTTTTCTTCCCATACTTCTTATTGCTGCATACAGCATCCTCCTTTTCAGAAGTATTTACAGGAAAAGAAATTTTATTCGCCACTTACATGAATTGCACCAAGAACCTCTCCGATCGGAGCCGATATTGCAAGCTCTGCCCGAACAGTTCTGGCTGTTTCTGATTTATTAATCACAACAAGGTGTTTTCCGTGAAAATAATCAATAAAACCGGCTGCCGGATAAACAACAAGGGAAGTACCTCCGATGATCAGCATGTCGGCTGATGAAATTGCTTCGACTGCCCCTTGGATCGTCTTCTGGTCAAGTCCCTCTTCATAAAGTACTACGTCCGGCTTAATCATCCCGCCGCAGCTGCATCTCGGAATTCCTTCTGAATTCTTCACATATTCCGCATCATAGAACTTCCCACATTTCATACAGTAATTTCTGTGGATGCTTCCATGAAGTTCATACACTTTTCTGCTTCCTGCCGCCTGATGCAGCCCATCAATATTCTGTGTCACAACAGCCTGCAATTTTCCGGCCTGCTCCAATTCTGCCAGTTTCAGATGGGCAGCATTTGGCTTCGCATCCAAAATCATCATCTTCTCTTTATAAAACTCATAGAATGCTTCCGGATATTTCATAAAAAAGCTATGACTTACCACCTGTTCCGGTGAATACTTATATTTCTGATGATAAATTCCTGTTGCACTTCGAAAATCCGGAATATTACTTTCTGTTGATACACCGGCTCCTCCGAAAAACACGATCCGGTTACTCTCATCAATCATTGCCTGCAGCTGCTCAATCTCTTTCTCGTACATCTTGCATACTCCTTTCTCAAACCGCACTTGCCAGATTCCTGTCACCTTAAGGCACACTGCCTTCTGCACCGACGAAATGTTTACAAGGACTTTCCTAATATAGAACAAAGAATGTGCAAAGGCACATTCTTGCGCCTGCGGCGGTCGCTTGCGACACCTACCTTGTACGCCGCAGTGCGCATCCTTAGCGGAGCGTTTTTAATATATTAGGAAAAAACTTTCCTAATATATTAAAAAGACAGGTCCGTCCTTCACCTGCATTCAGCTGTGTCTGACTTCCTGTCTTTTCTTAAGTAAACCTGTTCCCGGTACGTCCGGAAAGCGATCTTATATCTTTTATTTATATCTTACAGATCGATTTTTCCTGTTGTATCTCCATTAACAACATAATATGCTGCTGACTCTTCCGGTTTCAGATAAATCTTAACATCTTTCATGTCTCCGACTTTATTCTTCAAATCCTTTGTCCATATATCTTTGACTTTCTTAAGGATCTCTTTCTCTGTATACTCTTTACCGGAGAACTGAAGGAAGAATTCTGTCTTCAGCTCAGCTTTCTTTGTAGTCTTGGCTGCTGTCTTCTTAGCTGCTGCTTTCTTTACAGTCTTCACAGCCTTTTCAGCTGTATCTTCCGCTTTTGCTGCAACCTTCTTAGCTGCCTTCTTCACTGTCTCTTTTACTTCTTCTGCCTGAACTTCTGGTGTATCTACCAGCACTGCTGCCTTTGTTTCAAGTTTCTTTGTTGTGTCTTTCTTTGTCTCGATTGCTTTCGCAGCTGCTGTCTCTTTCTTCTCTGCCTTTACTGTTGCTGTTTCAGCTTTTTTCTCTGCCGGTTTCGCTGTTGTTGTTTTTGTTTCCTCTGCCTTTACGGCTTTTGTTGTTGAAGATGTCTTCTTTGTTACCATACTTGTTTCCCTCCTAAAATATACACCCAAGTATATTGGCACTACCTCATTACAATGTAATTCTTAACGCGAAATAATGACAAGAACTTTTGTCCGTAATGATAAATTATTCACGATACAGATTATTGTAACTCATTTTTGACAAAACGTCAAATTTTCCTTGATTTTCCTTAATAATCATCATGTTATCGTTTCCACAATTTATTCCTCTGAAGAATATCCCCTAAAAAATTCTGAAAGTCCGTCCAATGTCTTCATAAGAACCGGAATCTCTTTTTCATCCAGTCTGTTCAGCACAGCATTTGTCATCTCTCTGTGAAACTCCTCGTGATGATAGTAAGCCTTCTCCCCTTTTTCTGTCAGCCAGATATACACCACTCTTCGATCTTCTTCACCGCGGGCACGCATTACATACTTCTTGTTTACCAGCCCATTCACCGCTGTGGTCAGAGACCCTGCCGTAATCTTCATCTTCTTTGCCACTACAGACATCGTTGTCTTTCCTGAAACACCGATTGCTTCTATTATATGCATATCGTTGTTTGTGATGTCTTTAAACTCCTCTGTAATGATCGCCTTTTTCTCCAGCTCCCAGATTTCATTAAATAAATGTACCAGAATGTCATTGATGGTATTATACGCATCCATCTTTTTTCCTCCTCGTCTTCTACTGTTCTCTGATCTCTTCAAACAGCTCTTCTCTATTCAATCTTCCGGGATCACTTTCATTCTGGTCTGCTATCTTAATTCAGACAATGCCATGTTTTCTATCTCTTACATTCGACGAAATCTGTCGTATCTTCTATCTGTCAGTTGTTTTTCTGAAAGGCTTCCATATTGTTCAAGGAAATGTTCCATCTTCTCTTCCAGTTCACAGAGCACAGGAACCATCGTATCTTCCCGGTACACTTCAGGCTCGCAAATTATTTCTTCGATCACCTTAAGTTCCTTAAGATCTGCTGCTGTCAGACGCATCACCCCTGCCGCCTCTGACGCTTTCTTGCTGTCTTTCCACAAAATGCTTGCAAACCCTTCCGGTGAAAGTACTGAATACACTGCATTCTCCATCATCCACACTTCATCTGCAACTGCAAGTGCAAGCGCACCGCCGCTTCCACCTTCTCCGATTACAATTGAAAGAACCGGCACTTTCAAAGCTGACATCTCATACAGATTCCGGGCAATTGCCTCACCCTGTCCACGCTCTTCTGCCTCCATTCCGCAGAAAGCCCCCGGAGTATCTACAAAACAGATGACCGGACGCTGGAACTTCTCTGCCTGTTTCATCAGACGCAGTGCTTTTCTGTAACCTTCCGGAGACGGCATTGCAAAATTCCGTTCCAGATTCTCTTTCGTTGTCTTTCCTTTGCACTGGGCGATCACAGTAACTGCTTTTCCATGAAAATACGCAATTCCGCCTACTACTGCCGGATCATCCTTATAATATCTGTCTCCATGTAATTCTACAAAATCTGTAAACAATCTGTCAATATAATCCTTACCGACCGGGCGTTCTTTTTCCCTGGATTTCAGAACACGCTCCCAGGCTGACACATTTTCTTTTACTGCAGATATGTTTTTTCTGTTCTCTTTTTTCTTTTCCGGACAGTCTTCTTTCTTTTCATCTGTAACCGTATGCATTTTCAGAATCTGCCCCAGTACTTCCTTCATCTCATCCCTGGTTACGATCTGATCAACAAATCCATGCTCAAGAAGGAATTCAGCTCTCTGGAATCCTTCCGGCAATTTCTGTCCGATCGTCTGCTCGATCACACGCGGACCGGCGAATCCGATCAAAGCTCCCGGTTCTGCAAGAATGATATCTCCAAGCATAGCAAAACTTGCTGTGACACCTCCCGTAGTTGGATCAGTCAATACCGGAATATAAAGAAAGCCTGCATCACTGTGGCGTTTCAGTGCCGCTGAAGTCTTTGCCATCTGCATCAGGGAAATGATTCCCTCCTGCATACGTGCGCCTCCGGAACAGGTAAAAAGAACAACAGGAAGCCTCTCCTCTGTTGCACGCTCGACTGCACGGGTAATCTTTTCTCCTACCGCATGTCCCATACTGGCCATCATAAATCTTCCGTCACAGACCCCGATCACAACCGGATATCCACAGATTGTTGCTTTTCCTGTAACAACCGCTTCATCAAGCCCTGTCTTTACTCTTAAAGCTTTGACTTTTTCTGTATAGCCCCGGAAATCCAACGGATTCTCCGGTCTTTCCCCTTCATCGATCTTTGTATCCCATTCTTCAAAAGAGCCTGCGTCTGTCACAAGCTCAATTCTCTTATATGCCGGAATCCGTGACATTTAGGACAAATATATTTTCCGTTGATTACTTCATCTGTTAAGATTGCCGCACCGCATTTATTACATTTTTTCAAGATTCCTTCCGGTGCTTCCGGCTTTCTTCTGTTTCGTGAATGAATCGAAGTGATCTTCTCTCCGGTCTTTTTAAACATATTATGCAGTCTCATTCATCATTCCTCCGATAAACTCCACATCAATATCTCCAGATATGAATTTTTTATGATTCAAAATCTCATACTGATAATCAATATTTGTGTCCACACCTTCAATAATAACTTCGCCAAGTGCGCTTCTCATTTTACGGATAGCCTCTTCTCTGTCGTCAGCATGTACGATCAGTTTTGCAAGCATGGAATCATAATAAGGCGGAACTTCATATCCTGTGTAAATCGCACTGTCTACACGTACGCCTTCACCACCCGGGAAATGTACATCTGTGATTTTTCCAGGAGACGGGCGGAAATTCTTTTTCGGGTTCTCTGCATTAATCCTACATTCGATCGCGTGACCTGTGATCTTGATGTCTTTCTGCTGAAGTTTTAGTCTCTGTCCGTCCGCAATCTTAATCTGCTCTTTGATCAGATCGATTCCTGTCACCCACTCTGTTACCGGATGTTCTACCTGGATTCTTGTATTCATTTCCATAAAGTAAAAGGCTCCACTCTTTTCTAAGAGAAATTCAATCGTTCCGGCATTCGTATAATGAGCTGCCTTCGCCGCTTTCACAGCCGCTTCTCCCATCTTCTGTCTCAATTCCGGTGTCAGTGCTTCTGACGGAGATTCCTCGATCATCTTCTGATGATTTCTCTGAATGGAACAGTCTCTTTCTCCAAGATGAACCACATTTCCATACTTATCTGCAAGAATCTGAAATTCTATATGACGCGGATGTTCTACAAAATGCTCCAGATACATTGTTCCGTCTCCGAATGCCATCTGCGCTTCTTTCTGTGCTGTCTGGAAACTTGCCTGGAACTCGTCCGGTGTCTGTGCGACACGCATTCCTTTTCCCCCACCGCCAAGTGCTGCCTTAACGATGATTGGATAACCAATCTCACCAGCGATCTTTTCGCCTTCTTCTACGGTATAAACAGGCTCCTTGCTTCCCGGAATAACCGGAACACCTGCTTCCACCATCGTATTTCTTGCAACGGATTTATTTCCAAGAGCACTGATCACCTTTGAATCCGGTCCGATATATGTGATCTTGCACTGTTCACACAGTTCTGCAAATTTGCTGTTTTCAGAAAGGAATCCGAATCCCGGATGGATTGCATCTGCGCCGGACACAAGTGTTGCACTGATGATATTCTGCATATTCAGATAACTTTCTGCGGATGGAGCAGGGCCTATACAGACTGCTTCATCTGCGAGCTGGGTATGCAGCGCATCTTTATCTGCCTCAGAGTAAACAGCAACCGTGCGGATTCCCATTTCTCTGCAGGCGCGGATCACCCGGACTGCAATCTCCCCTCTGTTCGCAATTAAAATCTTCTCTATCATTTCTTCTGCTCCTGATTTTTTTATTCTCCAACCATAAATGTAAGTTCTGCTGTAACAACGACCTTTCCGTTAACTGTTGCCACAGCTTCTCCTACGCCTACCGGTCCTTTTCTTTTAATAATCTTTGTCTCTAATTTCAACTGATCTCCCGGAAATACCATTCCTTTGAAGCGACACTTTTGTACACCACCGAAGAATGCAATCTTTCCCTGATTCTCCGGTACACTTAAAATTGCCACAGCTCCTGTCTGAGCAAGTGCCTCAAGAATCAGAACTCCCGGCATTACTGCTTTCTGTGGGAAATGTCCACGAAAGAAATCCTCATGATAAGAAACACCTTTGTATCCAATTGCATATTCTCCCGGAACATAATCTTCAATCTTATCAATCAAAAGAAATGGATGTCTGTGCGGAATGATTTCCTGAATCTGTTCTACATTTAAACTATTCATATCTGAATTCCTTTCTTAAACAATTCTAAAAATCGGCTGGCCGTATTCTACCGGTTCTCCGTTCTCTACAAGAACTTCTGCAACTGTACCGGCACATTCACTCTCAATCTCATTCATAAGTTTCATCGCTTCTATGATTCCGACAACCTGTCCGGCTTCGACCTTGTCGCCAACCTTAACAAAACTCGGTGCATCCTCTGCCGGTGCTGCGTAGAAAGTTCCAACCAGAGGTGAAACGATCAGTTCACCTTCTGTTTCTTTTATCACTTCCTGATGCTCTTCCTGTGTGTGATCCGCTTCACTTCCTGGATTTTGCAGAATTTCTGCTGTCTGAAGACCTGCTGTGACAGTTCCTGTCACCGGAACTACTCCCGGACTCTGTATAATCTCCACCTTCTGCTGTTCTTTCTTCAGATTCAGCTTTGTTCCATTTTCTTCATATTTAAAATCTGTAAGCTCAGAAGCAGAGACTGCTTCAATCAGCTTCAATATTTCTTCCATCTTCATCTTCGCTTCTCCTTACTCTTCGAAACGTTTTACAAGAAGAGACACATTGTGCCCACCAAACCCAAGAGAATTAGAAATTACACAATTCACTTCTTTCTCTACCGGTGCGCCTACTGCATAATTCAATCCACATTCCGGATCTACATTCTTTGTACCAACTGTCTGATGGATGAAATTATCCAGAATACTCTTTACGCAGACAACAAATTCTACTGCTCCTGCTGCTCCAAGAAGATGACCGATCATAGATTTTGTTGAATTGACAACTACATTTTCGGCTGCATCTCCTAATGCATAACAGATCGCACGCGTCTCAAAGAGGTCATTGTGATGTGTACTTGTTCCATGGGCATTGATATAATCCACTTCTTCCGGTGCCACACCAGCCTCTTTCATTGCAAGTTTCATCGCCATTCCGGCTCCTTCTCCATTTTCTGCCGGAGATGTAATATGATAAGCGTCTCCTGTAGAGCCGTATCCAGCGAGTTCTGCGTAAATCTTCGCGCCTCTCGCTTTCGCGTGTTCAAGTTCTTCCAGAACTACGATTCCGGCTCCTTCTCCGAGGACAAATCCATCCCTGTCCTGATCAAACGGACGGGAAGCTGTCATTGGATCTTCATTTGTAGACAGTGCTGTCAACGCAGTAAATCCTGCAATTCCGGTCGGACAGATACAGCTCTCTGTACCCCCTGCAACACAGACATCCAAGTCACCATACTGAATCGCACGGAGTGCATCTCCGATACTGTTAGATCCTGATGCACATGCTGTCACGACTCTGTACATTTTCCTTTCAGTCCAAGCTGGATGGATACATTTCCTGCTGCCATATTGGAGATCATCAACGGAACCATCAATGGATTTACACGCGCCGGTCCTTTTGTCTGGATCTTGTCGTAATTCTGCTCTACACAGCTGAGACTTCCGATACCTGAGCCGATGATTGTTCCCACACGGTAAGGATCTTCCTGCTCCATATCAAGTCCCGCATCCGCAAATGCTTCCTTTGCTGCTGCAACCGCATACTGGGAGAACAATTCCATTCTCTTTGCTGCCTTGAAATCCATTCGTTCTTTTCCAACGAAATCTTTCACTTCTGCTGCCAGCTTAACCTTATAATCTGTTGTATCGAATTTTGTGATCGGACCAATTCCAACTTTACCTGTTTTGATTCCGTTCCAGAATTCTTCTACTGTATTTCCAATCGGTGTCACCGCACCCATTCCGGTTACAACAACTCGTCTCTTCATTTTCCTACTCCTTCTATTCTTACATCGCCATTCCGCCGTCGACATGCAGCGTCTGGCCTGTGATATAACGTGCTTCATCAGAAGCAAGAAATGCCGCCGCATTCGCAATATCTTCTGTCTCTCCAAACTTTCCAAGAGGGATCTGGGCTGTTGCTCCTTCTTTCACCTTCTCTGAAAGTACTTCTGTCATCTCTGTGTTAATAAATCCCGGAGCGATCGCATTTACGGTAATTCCTCTGGAAGCCAGTTCTCTTGCCGCACTCTTTGTAAGTCCGATCACACCAGCCTTTGATGCGGAATAATTAGCCTGTCCTGCATTTCCAAGAACTCCTGATACAGAAGACAGGTTAATAATTCTTCCGGATCTCTGACGCAGCATCTGTCTTGAGACTGCACGGATACAATGAAAAGTTCCTTTCAGATTCGTATCGATCACAGCATCAAAATCCTCTTCTGCCATCTTCATAAGCAGTCCGTCTCTTGTAATTCCTGCGTTGTTCACAAGGATATCTATTCTTCCGAATTCTTTAATGATTGTCTGAAACATCTCATCACAAGATGCTGCGTCTGCCACATCACACTGCATGATCTGTGCTGTTCCGCCTGCAGATTCAATCTCTGTTTTCACTTCCTGCGCGCGCTCTTTCGATCCATTATAATTGATCACTACTGCTGCGCCCTCCTGTGCCAGACGCAGCGCGATCGCTCTTCCGATTCCTCTGGAAGCACCTGTCACTACCGCAACTTTCCCTGTCAGTCTGTCTAACATAATTCATTTACCACCTTATCTACGTCTTCCCAGGTTCCGACGTTATACACTTTCACCCCACGGTTTATCTTTCTCAAGAAACCAGCCAGTGTTCTTCCAGGCCCGATCTCGACAAATGTATCTACACCGTCCGCGATCAGAAGTTCCATACTCTGCTGCCAGCGTACGGAAGATGCCACCTGACGCGCAAGCAGTTCTTTTGTCTTTGTAATATCAGTTACATATTCTGCTGTCACATTCGTCAGGTATGGGATCTGGAGATCAGAAAAATCTACCTGTTCCAGTTCTTTTCCAAGTTCTTCTCCGGCCTGCTCCAGGAGAGAAGAATGGAACGGTCCACTGACATTAAGCGGAAGGACTCTCTTTGCTCCGGCTTCCTTCAGTGCATCTGCTGCCTGTTCCACATCTTCCTTCCATCCTGTAATCACAATCTGTCCCGGACAATTGTAGTTGGCGATCATTACACCACTTCGATCTGCCAGCACTTCCTCAATCTTTCCGGCATCCAGTCCGAGAACCGCTGCCATGGCTCCCTGACCACCCGGTACTGCATTCTGCATCAGAATACCGCGTTTTCTTACTGTTGTGATTGCATTTTCTGTGCTCATGCCTCCTGCTGAAGCAATCGCACAATATTCACCCAGGCTTAAGCCTGCTGTGACATCCGGGGCGAGTCCCCGTTCTCTTAATACCTTCTCCATTGCCATACAGACAGTCACAAGTGCTGCCTGTGTATATTCTGTCTGATCCAAAAGATCATTTTCTTCAAAACAGAGTGCTTTCATATCCAGTCCAAGCAGTTCACTTGCACGGTCAATCACCTCTGCTGCCGTCTTACTGTTTTCATAGAAATCTTTTCCCATTCCGGCTTTCTGTGCTCCCTGTCCCGGGAAAATAAATGCGATCTTACTCATAGAATCCTTTTCCTCCGATCAGTTCATCTGTCTGTGAGACCAGCTTCTGGATCACTTCCTGACAGGTAAGCTTCTCCTTGATCATACCTGCGATCTGCCCTGCCATCACGCTTCCGCTCTGAACATCTCCATCAACAACAGCTCTCCTGAGTCCTCCTAGTGTCAGATGTTCAAGTTCTTCGAATGTTGCTCCTGCCTGTTCTTTCTCAAGATACTCTTTCGTCATTTTATTACGAAGGGCACGAACCGGATGACCTGTAGATCTTCCTGTCACACGAGAATCAATATCCCTTGCTTTCAAAATGCATTCTTTATAATTCTCATGCACCTGTGCTTCTTCTGTCACAACAAAACGTGTTCCGATCTGGACACCCTCTGCTCCGAGCATAAATGCCGCTGCAATTCCTCTTCCATCTGCGATTCCTCCGGCTGCGATCACCGGGATTTCAACTGCATCTACAACCTGCGGAACGAGAACCATCGTTGTATTCTCACCGATGTGTCCGCCTGCTTCTGTTCCTTCTGCCACCAGAGCATCTGCTCCACAACGCTGCATTCTCTTCGCCATCGCTACAGAAGCAACTACAGGGATCACTTTGATTCCGGCTTCCTTCCACATCTTTACATATTTTTCCGGAGATCCTGCACCGGTCGTGACAACTGCTACACCTTCTTCGACAGCCACCTTTGCAACTTCATCTGCATAAGGACTGATCATCATAATATTGATTCCAAACGGCTTATCTGTCAGCTTCTTTGCCTCACGGATCTGTTCTCTGACCCACTCGGCCGGTGCACTTGCTGTTCCGATCAGTCCAAGTCCACCGGCATTTGAAACTGCTGCCGCCAGATGATATTCTGCAACCCATGCCATACCGCCCTGAATGATCGGGTACTCAATTCCAAGTAATTCTGTTATTCTCGTTCTCATAAGAACTCCCTTCTTGATCACTTCTCTATCAACGGTTCTCTCGGATTGGCTGCCGAAAAGGAACCGGAATGCTTCGTTTTCTACTTGTTCTATACTTCTACTTGTGTGATTCGATATATTTTACAACGTCCCCCACTGTTGTGATCTGCTCTAGATCTTCAGATGGGATCTCTACTTCAAAAGCTTCCTCAAATGCCATTACCATCTCAAAAAGATCCAGGGAATCTGCTCCAAGATCCTCTTTGAAAGATGTTGTCTCACTTAATGTGCTTTCCTCTACGTTTAATGACTCTGCTACGATTTCTTTTACTTTTTCTAACATGATTTTGTTTTCCTTTCTTGAATTTACCATTCCATCAGGCATCCTGCCCATGTAAGTCCTGCCCCGAATCCGGCAAGTATAATTTTCTGACCTCTTTTCAGCTTTCCATCCCGATTCATTTCATTTAAAAGGATTGGAACTGACGCCGCCGACGTATTCGCATATTCACCAAGATTCATTGGGAACTTCTCAATTTCTACGCCAACCCTCTTTGCAGCCGCTTCAATGATTCTTCTGTTTGCCTGATGCAAAACAAAGTAATCCACATCTTCTCTTGAAACATCTGCTTTTTTCAACATTTCTTCGATGATTTCCGGTACTTTTCTCACAGCGAACTTAAAAACTGCCTGTCCATCCATCCGAATTACCGGCGTTTCTTCTGTTCCATATTGTAAGGTCAATGCCTCTCCTTTGTCTCCTGCCGAATGTGCCATGGCCGCATAGACGGCTTCCACACTTTCACTTTCTTCTCCCCGGAGAACCACTGCACCTGCACCGTCTCCGAATAAAATGCAAGTTCCTCGGTCTTTCCAGTCTACAATTCTGCTCATCTTCTCTGCACCGATCACCAGTGCAGTCTTAACAAGACCCGAACGGATATAAGACTGCGCCGTATTCAACGCAAGAATAAATCCCGAACAGGCTGCATTCAGATCGTATCCCCATGCATGAACTGCACCGATTGCTTTTTGCACTTTACAGGAAGTATTCGGAAATACTGTTTCTGAAGAAGACGTCGCTACAAGGATCAGGTCAATCTCTTCTGCTTTCAGCCCGCTGTCTGCAAGAGCTTCTTCTGCTGCTTTTGCAGCCATAAAAGATACCGTCTCCTGTTTTGCGAGATGTCGCCTTTGAATTCCTGTGCGTTCCCGGATCCATTCATCACTTGTGTCGACCAGAGAGGACAATTCCACGTTGTCCATTCGATGGGACGGTATGTACGATCCTGTCCCGCATATTCTTCCTATCATATCTCTTCTCCAACTCTGTCAAAATAATTGTCACTCTTCACAGTATGATTCTTTCTATATCTGAACCATAATTGTTTTGACCTTTAAATACTTTGACTCTCAAAGTATATCACAAATAAAATAGATGTCAAGATAATTTTTAGACAGATTTTCTCTTTTTGTCTATTAGTTACTGTTCGCACGATGTTACTGTTCACACGATGTGCGACCAGCAATGCATATTTTATTTGAATCTGTCTTTTCTGCGCAGTATAATGAAATAAACGTAACTGTTCAGAACCAACCTC
>OGCM01002977.1_pt1 | contig 14145 bp, 8 predicted proteins | sample 1570151 | NCBI WGS metagenome assembly OGCM01 (sample SAMEA4370582, study PRJEB24528) | human gut metagenome
GGCTGAACTTGACGACCACCAGCACCAGAGCCAGCGAGACCGGCAGGATCAGCAGGGCAATCAGCGTCATTTTAGGGCTGATGGACAGCATCATGATGAGCACGCCGACCATCGTTGCAACGCTGGTGATCAGCTGTGTCACGCTCTGGTTCAGGCTCTGGCCCAGCGTATCCACGTCGTTTGTAATGCGGGACAGCACCTCGCCGACGGTGCGCTTTTCAAAGTAGGCCAGCGGCAGGCGGTTAATCTTTTTGCTGATCTGGTCGCGGAAGTCGTAGCAGACCTTCTGCGACAGGCCGGACATGAGCCAGCCCTGAATGAAGCTGAACGCCGCGGACAGCAGGTACATGCCCAGCAGGAACAGCAGCACCTTGCCGATGTAGGCAAAGTCGATGCCGCCCACGCCGCGCAGCTTGGCGATCCAGCCGGTGGCCAGCGTCGTGGTGGCCTTAGCCAGGATCTTCGGCCCTGCAATGTTGAAAATGGTTGACAGAACAGCAAAAACAATGACGACGACCAGCGACAGCTTATACTTGCTCACGGCGGCCAGCAGCTGGCGCAGCGTGCCCTTGAAGTCCTTGGCGCGCTCCGTCGTCATGCGTCCGGGTCTTGGCATATCACTCACCCTCCTTCTGCAAATTCAGTTCCTTCTGGCTCAGCTGGCTGCGCGCAATTTCCTGATACGCGGGGCAGCTTTCCATCAGCTGGGCATGGGTGCCCTTGCCGACGATGCGGCCCTCATCCAGCACCAGGATCTGGTTCGCGTGCAGCACGGTGGAGATGCGCTGCGCCACAATAATGACCGTGGCGTTGTCGGTTTTAGCCTTCAGCGCACGGCGCAGCGCCACGTCGGTCTTGTAGTCCAGCGCCGAGAAGCTGTCGTCAAACAGATAGATCTGCGGGTGCTTGGCAATAGCGCGGGCAATCGAAAGGCGCTGCTTCTGCCCGCCGGAGACGTTGCTGCCGCCCTGGGCAATCGGGCTGTCGAAGCCCTCAGGCTTGGCGGAGATGAACTCCGTGGCCTGGGCAATCTCGGCGGCCTGCTCTGCGTCGGCGTCGGTGATGTGGTCGCCGCCGAACTTCAGGTTGGATGTGATCGTGCCGCTGAACAGCACGCCCTTCTGCGGTACATAGCCCAGCTCGTCGTGCAGCTGTGCCTGGGTCATGTCGCGCACGTCAACGCCGTCAATCGTCACGCTGCCCTCGGTCACATCGTAGAAGCGCGGGATCAGGTTGAGCAGCGTAGATTTGCCGCAGCCCGTGGAGCCGATGATGGCCGTTGTCTCGCCGGGTCTGGCCGTGAAGCTGATGTGCTCGAGCGCGTCCTCGTCGGAGCCGGGATAGCGGAAGCTGACGTCATGGAACGCCACAACGCCGTGGGTGCCGTCCGCGGGCAGTGCCTTGGGCGCAGCGGGGTCATGGATGGTCGAGGGGGTCTTGATGACCTCGTCAATGCGGTCCGCAGCAACACCGGCGCGGGGCAGCATGACGGCGACCATCGAGAGCATGAGGAACGACATGACGATCTGCATCGTGTAGGTGATGAACGCGATCATCTCACCCACCTGCATGCTGCCCAGATCCATCGCCTTGCCGCCGAACCAGACGATGAGCAGGCTCGTGCCGTTCATGATGAGCGTCATAAACGGCATCATGGCGACCATCGTGCGGTTGGTGAACAGCTGGGTCTTCATCAGGTCGGTGTTGGCCCTGTCAAAGCGCTTTTCCTCAAATGCCTCGCGGCTGAACGCACGGATGGGCATAATGCCGGTCAGGATTTCGCGGCTGACAAGGTTCAGCCGGTCCACCAAAACTTGCATCTGCTTGAATTTCGGCATGGCTACGTTCATCAAAACGGCGATGAGCGCCAGCAGTGCGGCCACGGCCACAAAGATGATCCATTCCAGCCCCGTGTTGCCGCTGGCAACGTGCATAATGCCGCCAATGCCCAAAATGGGCGCGTAGGCTACCATGCGCAGCAGGATCACACAGACGAACTGCACCTGCTGGATGTCGTTCGTGGTGCGGGTAATCAGCGAAGCAGTGGAAAATTTTTCGATTTCGGCGTTGGAGTAGCCGACGACGGTCCTGAACACGTCGCGGCGCAGGTCACGGCCAATGGCGGCGGAGACGCGGGACGCGATAAAGCCGACGGCGACGGCCACGGCAACCATGAGCAGCGTTAAAGCCAGCATCTGGCCGCCCGTGCGCAGCAGATAGGACATTTGCACGTCATGGGCAATGCCCTGAGCGTCATATTCCAGCGCGACGAGCAGCATGGCCTGGCTGGACAGGCTGTCGGCGACGGTCTCGTCCAGCTGGGCGAGACCGTCCGTCAGCTGGCTCTGCAGCATTTCCCGTGCGCCGGGGGCCTGGGACGCGGCGGCCAGCTGCGTGGCGACGGCGTCGAGGTCATAGGCCGTGGGGACCACGGTGTCGGTGGTACCGGCGGCAGTGGCGGCATTCTTTGCCGCGGCCATGTACAGCACAGCGTCCGGCGTTGTGAACGCATTTTCCAGCGCGGCGGTGTCCGCGTCCGGGTTCAGTGTGCGCATACCGTCCGCGTCGGGGGCGGAGTAGGCTTCGTTCGCCAGTGCGGCGTCGTCCTCGGACATGAGCAGCTCGAGCGCCTGCAGCGTTGTGCTGCGGACGGTGTCGGGCACGGGGCTTTCAATGCCGCCCTGCTGGATGCCGGTGTCCACAATTTTGCTTGTGTAGTCGGGCAGGCTTAAATCGCAGTATGCCTGCACGATGAGCAGCGCAACGACGGCCAGGCAGGCCGCCCAGTGCCGCCCCAACTGCTTAAAAATTTTCGTCATGCGGGGGTTCTCCTTTCAAATCGGTTTTCATAGCGGCGTTCTCGGCCTCGATGGCGGCGAGCAGAGCGTCCTTTACGGCGTTGGCCTGCGCCAGCTGCTCCGGGGTCAGCCGCGCCATGATGCGGGCAAAGTAGTCGTTCATGGCCTGCTCATTGGCTTTGCGGGCACGCTCCCCTGCCGGGGTGATGCGCACCAGCGTTTTGCGGCGGTCCTTGGGGTCTGTCTCGCGGACGATGTGGCCGTCCTGCTCCATCTGACGCAGCCCGCGGGAAATCGCCGGCATAGGCTGGTGCATCTGCCGCGCAATGTCCGAGACATAGATCGCGCCGTCGCGGCCGTGCTGCTCAATGAGATTGTACAGACTTTGCAGCATGCCATAGCGGCATTTGGGCTGCCCGGCCAGTGCCATGCGCATCCCGCGCCTGGACAGTGTGTGCAGCCGCGCCACAAAGCGGAACACCCCGCTCAGATAAGGGGCTTCAGTGCCCATTGGTGAACACCTCCTGTTAATAGTTGACTTATGTTAATTATTAAAGCGTGATAATAATACACCCTCCTGCACCGCGGTGCAAGAGGGTGTAAGGAAGTTTTAAGATTTGTTCATAAAGTGGGGAGGCTTTAGGCTTATTCCTTCACACACGCAAGATTGCTCAGCGTCACACCCTTGCACAGCCCCAGCGGCAGGGCGACGGACGGCTTGGTGATGGTAATATCCTTAAAGACAATGTCCTCGACCTCATAGCCCGGTGTGTCAAAGCCTGCAATCTCGATCGGGGCGGCATCGTGCCGGCTGCGGTCATGGTCCAGCACCTCGGCGGTCAGGGTCAGCCGCTCAAAGAAGCAGTGCTCGAGCTTCGGCGGGGCACCGGCGGGCACACCGTCGTCATTGTACGGTACGCTGTGCAGCATGACGCGGGGCGTGATGCAGTCCCGCACGGTCACGCCGCGCACATAGCCGCCGCGCTTGGGCGTGGCCTTGATCTCAATGCCGGACAGCGAGTTTGCCAGATCGCAGTCCCAGATCTGCACGTCCTCCACGCCGCCGCTCATCTCGCTGCCGATGCAGATGCCGTGGCCGCAGTCGCTGCGGCAGTCAAACACCCGGATATGCGCACAGGGACGGTTGATTTCGTTGCCCTCGGGGTTCTTGCCGCTCTTGATGGCGACAGCGTCGTCCCCCGTGGAGAACTCCGACGCAAACAGCGTGCAGTTCGTCGAGGAGTCCGGGTCCCAGCCGTCGCCGTTCCAGACGCCCTCGGACACAAAGGTGCAGTGGTCGGTCTGGATGTCGTCGCAGTAGATCATGTGGACGTTCCAGGACGGGCCGTTTTTCAGCGTGATACCGCTGATCCAGACGTTCTCACAGTTGCTTAAATTGATAAGCCGCGGACGGACGCGGCCCGGGATCGTGTCGCTGTTCTCGCAGCTTTCGACGAGCTCCCGGTTGTCGTCCAGAAAGCTCTTGATGCGGGCACGCTCGTCCTCAATGATCTTGCGGGCCAGCTCCTGCCCGCCGCCGCAGATCGTGCCCCTGCCGCGGATGATGATATTGCGGCAGTTCGGGCCGGTCTTGTGGTTCATGTCGCCCGCGTTCAAAAGGCTTGAGTAGCAGCGCATCTCGGTGCCCTCAAACCGGCTGGGGATGCGGGGCGAATAGTCGTGAATGTTCGTTGTGCCCTGCAGGACCGCGCCTTTGGCCAGATAAATTTCCAGATCGCTGTGCAGCCGCAGTGCGCCGGTCAGAAAATCGCCCGCCGGCACGTACAGAATATCGTCCGCGCCGCAGTCGTTGATGGCCCGCTGTAAATTGTCGGTGTTCAGGATATGGCCGTCGCCCTTGCAGAAGTAGGGCGCGGCGGTAATGTCGATGCGGCGTTTTTCCCTGCCGAACTGCAGCGTGGCCGAGCCGATGCAGTAGCTGCCGCTGACCACGTCCACCCGGAAGGAACTGCCGTAGCTCAGCCCCTCTATCGTAAAATGGGTGCGGTCTGTGCGGCCAATGGCCTCACCGTTCAGGGAGACCGTGTATTCCGCCCCGCTGGGCGCGGCGGCGGGTTTATCCCAGTACAGCACCGCGTAATCTTCGGTGCAGCGTATATTCAAATTACCTTGTTTCATGGTGACGTCCTTTGGTTATGGGGAGTTTGCTCTTTCTTACATATTGTACCACAGTGTGCGCGTTTATCCAAGACTTGGGGGTGACAAAATACGCGGGCTGAAACGCTGCAGGTTTTTACACTTTGCAAGGTTGACATTTATAATCACATCTGCATAGTGGGGATATAGAGAAGTAGGGGCCGGGCATGCCCGGCCCGCGGCTTTGCCCATAGAACTCGTTTACGGGCGAGAGAGGAACGATACATGTTAAACCGGTTTTCACGCACGCAATTACTGTTCGGCAAGGAGGGCATGGACCGGCTGTTTTGCTTTTGTGCGGGATGTATGGTACAATAGGGAAACACTGTAGGGGCCGGGCATGCCCGGCCCGCGGCCTGCCTATAGGCGGGCGTCCCCCGTGAAGCTGCGGGCTGCACATGTGCGGCCCCTACTGCGCGGCGATTTATACTGCACGAAAGGAGCTGCCATGGACAAGGCTATATTTGAAACGGCCCATCTGGCGGCCCTGAACGACCAGCAGCGCGCGGCGGTGGAGGCGGTCAACGGCCCGGTGCTGCTGCTGGCGGTGCCGGGCAGCGGCAAAACCACCGTGCTCATCACCCGGCTGGGCTATATGACCGAGGTCTGCGGCATTGCGCCGGAAGCCATCCTGACAATGACCTACACCGTCGCCGCCACGCAGGAGATGCGCGCCCGGTTCGCGGCGCGGTTCGGCGGCGAATTGGCCGCACGGCTGGAGTTCCGCACCATCAACGGTGTGGCGGCGCGCATCATCGCGCTGTACAGCCGCATGTATGGCCGTACCCCGCCGGAGCTCATCCGCAATGAGAGCGAGACCACGCCGCTGCTCATGCGGCTATGGCAGGACACAAACCACGAGTACCCCGCCGAGAGCACGGTCAAGGATCTGCGCACGGCCATTACCTACATTAAAAATATGTGCCTGACCGACGCGGAATTGGACGAGCTGGAAACCGACATTGAGAATCTGCCCGACCTGTACCGCGGCTACCAGAAGGCGCTGAAGGCCGCGCACAAAATGGACTACGACGACCAGCTCTGCTTTGCGCTGCAAATCCTGCGCGGTGCGCCCGCGGTTGCGGCGGCGTTCCGCAAACGGTACAAGTATTTCTGCGTCGATGAGTCGCAGGATACGTCCAAGGTACAGCATGAAATTATCCGCGTGCTGGCGCAGGAAAGCGGCAATATCTTTATGGTCGGCGACGAGGACCAGAGCATTTACGGCTTCCGCGCCGCCTACCCCCAGGCGTTGATGGACTTTGAAAAGACCTATCCCGGCGCACAGATTTTGCTGATGGAGCAGAACTATCGCTCCACAGAGCCGATTCTGGAGGCTGCCAACCGCTTTGTGGCGCGCAACCGCTATCGCCGCCCCAAGACCATCGCACCGACGCAGGGCCCCGGCGCACCGCTGCAGATCGTCACCGTGCCGCGCCGCGCCGACCAGCTGCCATTCTTGTTTGAGACGGCGCAGCACTGCGATACCGAGACGGCGGTGCTGTTCCGTAACCACGAGAGCGCACTGCCCATCATCGACCTGTGCGAGCGGCGTGGCATCCCCTACGCCTGCAAGGCAGTGGACCAGACCTTTTTTACCAACAAGATCGTCCGCGATGTGACCGACATTTTTACGCTGGCCGCACACCCCGCGGATGGGGAAACTTTTCTGCGCTGCTACTACAAATTCGGCGTGCCCGTCACCCGCGCACAGGCACTGTTTGCCTGCAATCAGGCGCGGCAGTACGGGCAGGGCTGCTGGACGGCCCTGCTGAATGAGGACAGCATCCGTCCGCGCACCCGCGCCGCCATGGCTGACGTGGCGGACGGTCTGGCGCGTCTGCTCAAAATGGCCGCGGACGATGCGGTGCGGTTCCTGGCCGACCAGCTGGGCTACGGCAAATATCTGGACAAAAGCGGCATGGACCGCACGAAGCTGGCCGTGCTGGAAATGCTCGGCGCACAGGAGCCGACGCCGCGGCACCTGCTGCGGCGACTGGAAAAGCTGCGCAGCATCATACAAAACCATGAGAATCCGCCCGGGTGCAGGTTTTTGCTTTCGACGATCCACTCGGCCAAGGGGCTGGAATATGACCGGGTCATTTTGTTGGATGTGCTGGACGGCATTCTACCCGCCAAGCCGGAGCTGTGCTGCCGCACGCCCGGCGAGACACAGCAGTATGAGGAGGACCGGCGGCTGTTTTACGTGGCCATGACCCGCGCGCGGCAGCAGTTGGTGCTGTTTGACTGCGCGGCGGAGCGCTCGACCTTTGTGGATGAGGTGCTGTCCGGTCTGCCCGGCCACCGCAAACGCCACGACGCCGAGCCCGCGGGCCGCCGCACACCCCCGCCCGCGGCCCGCGCCCCGCTGCCGCCTGTGGATGTGGACAGCATCACCGCTGTCGGTGCCCATGTGCGGCATGCCGTCTTTGGCCCCGGCACCGTGGAAAGCGTTGCGGGCCGCCGCGTGACCGTGCGCTTTACGGCAGGTCCGCGCACACTGGACGCCCAGGTCGTCGCGGAGCGGCATCTGATGTGGACGGAGTGAAATGAGAGGAGCCCCCCCGAGGGGGAAGCCAAAGAGGTATTTTGATGAAAAAAATTCTGCTTCTCGCCACAGGCGGGACGATTGCAAGCCGCCCTACGGCGGCGGGCGGGCTGGCCCCGGCCATCACGTCAGAGGAGCTGCTGGCCTGCGTGCCCGAGCTGGCTGACCTGTGCGAGGTCAGCGCTGTGCAGGTGTTCAACCTGGATTCGACGAACGTCGGCCCCGCGCAGTGGCAGAGCATCGTGCGCTGCATCAAAGAAAATTATGATGCCTGCGACGGCTTTGTCATCGCCCACGGCACAGACACGATGGCCTACACCGCCGCGGCGCTCAGCTACATGGTGCAGAACAGCGCGAAGCCCGTCGTGCTGACCGGCAGCCAGAAGTCCATCTACAACCGCGATACAGACGCGCGCAACAACCTCTACCGCGCGTTTGTCTACGCGGTCAGCGACGGCGCATGGGGCGTGCAGCTGGTGTTTGACAACAAGGTCATTCTGGGCACACGCGCGCGCAAGACGCGGACGCGCAGCTTCAATGCGTTTTCCAGCATCGACTACCCCGAGACAGCGGTGTTCCGCGATACGCGGCTGGTGACGTTTCTGCGCCGCCCTACGGACCAGCCGCCCGTGCGGTTCTATGAAAGGCTTGAGCCCGCCGTTTTTGTGCTGCGGCTTGTGCCGGGCATGCGGGCGGACATCATCCCGCTGCTGGCCCCGCACTACCGCGCACTGGTGCTGGAGAGCTTCGGCGTCGGCGGCCTGCCGGGCGGGGAGCACGGCGAGATGTTCGCCGCCCTGCGCCGCTGGTGTGAGAGCGGGCGGCTGGCGGTGTTTACCACGCAGGTCCCGCACGAGGGCTGTGACCTTGCCGTCTACGAGGTGGGCCGCGCCGTCGGTGAGCTGCCCGGCGTCCTGGAGGCCCGCGACATGACCCCCGAGGCTGTCGCCGTCAAGCTGATGTGGGCGCTGGGCCAGACCGAGGACCGGGAGAAGGCGGCACGGCTGTTTGAGACGCCGATTGAATACGACATAATGTAAAGATGAGAAGCCTTCTCCCCCGTGAGCAGGCTTTAGAAAGCAAAGGCTGCCCCGGACATGACCGGCCCCTACAGGCAAGTCCCGATTGCAACGTGGCTGCGATCTATTTTCAAACTTATTACATATTTTATGAACAAACATTACATAACATGTAAACATTAGCACTCTGCTATTGACAGTGCTAATGTTCGGTGCTATTATAGAGGCGTTCCAAGGGAAAGAGGAACGGAAGAACCGAATCCCCAAAGGGAACGCAACAATGTGTATCAAAAGTCAACCGCTCACAAACAAAACGGGCGGCCGATGAAAATTGGAGGAATGACTTATGATGATGGTTCCGTATATGTTCAATGAGGCTTTGATGGATGATCTTTTCAGCAACGATTGGGAGCACGATTTTGACCGTGCCATGAAGGCCGCTGCCCCCCGCGGTATGTTTGGCAAACGTGCCGCAAATGTGATGAAAACCGATGTCCGCGAGAACAAGGACAGCTACGATGTGTTCGTTGATCTGCCCGGCTTCAAGAAAGAGGATGTCAAGCTGGATCTGGACAACGGCTATCTGACCATCAGCGCCCAGCGCAATGAGGAGCTGGACGACAAGGACAACGAGGGCCGCTATATCCGCCAGGAGCGTGCTACCGGCAGCTGCGCACGCAGCTTCTATGTCGGCAAGGAGCTGGAGCCCAAGGACATCAGCGCTAAGTTTGAGAACGGCATCCTGACCCTGCATCTGCCCAAGGCCGAGGCCAAGAAGCTCGAGCCGAAGCAGACGCTGATCGAGATCGAGTGATTGCAAAAAAATGTGCAGCCATGCTGCACCGTAGGGGCGCATTTTATATGCGCCCGCTTGGCAGCATCCCGTTGTGAAAAAAGATGAACGCAGGGTAAACGTCCACGGGCGGATATAGAATCCGCCCCTACAGAGTCCCTGCCCTAAAAATCATCAGGCCGCAGCCCAAAATTCCGGGCTGCGGCCTTTTGTTTTGCCGCAAGGTGTGCTATAATTCCATGTAGATGTAAGAAAAGTACAGGGAGGTCCTGCCCGTGCAATATTCCGATGAGCATCTGCGCTATCTGCGCCTGCTGTCTCAGAAATACCAGACCGTGGCCGCCGCGGCCAGCGAGATCATCCGCATTGAGGCCCTGCTCCGTCTGCCCAAGGGCACCGAGCACTTCATGAGTGACCTGCACGGCGAGCACGAAGCATTCGTACATATATTAAACAGCGCATCGGGCGTCATCCGTGAAAAAATCGACACGGTGCTTGGCAACGGTGTCCCCGCCGAGGAGCGTGCCGAGCTGGCGACGCTCGTCTATTATCCCAATCAGAAGCTGCCCGAGCTGAAAGCCCGCCAGAGAGACCTGCACGCCTGGTATCGTATGACGCTGCTGCGGCTCATCGACCTGTGCCGGTTCGTGTCCAGCAAGCATACCCGCGACCATGTGCGCCGCTGTCTGCCGCAGAACTGCGGCTACATCCTCGACGAGCTGCTTCACGCCCACTTTGAGGACCACGACAAGGACCAGTATTACGGCGAGATCATTGAGAGCATCATCCGCTATGACCGCGCCGACGCCTATATTATTCGCTTTTGTGAGGTCATCAAGCGGCTGGCTGTGGACCGTCTGCACATTGTGGGCGACCTGTTTGACCGCGGCCCGCGCCCGGACCGCATTCTGGACAGTCTGATGGCGCATCATCAGGTGGACATCCAGTGGGGCAACCACGACGTGGTCTGGATGGGCGCGGCAGCGGGCAGCCCGCTCTGCATTATGACCGTGCTGAAAACAACGCTGGCCTACAACAATCTGGACACGCTGGAGGGCGGCTACGGCATCAGCCTGCGCCGCTTGGAGCGCTTTGCCCAGCATACTTATGCGGATTCCGATGTTTCGCGCTGGCTGCCCCACGCCGACCAGCGCACAGCGGCAGGCGACCTGACCGCCGCCGCGCGGATGCACAAGGCCGTGACCGTTATGATGCTCAAGCTGGAGGCACAGGTCATTGCCCGCAACCCGGATTTTGATTTGCAGGGCCGCGACTTTTTGAACCACATTGACTTTGCCGCGGGCACGGTGGACTATTTCGGCACGACCTATCCCCTGCTGGACTGCGACTTTCCCACCGTTGACCCGGCCAACCCTGCCGCGCTGACTGCCGACGAGGAAAAGATCACCGCCGAGCTGGTGCGCAGCTTTGCCGAGAGCGAGCGCCTGCAGCGCCATGTGCAATTTTTGTACGCCCACGGCGCGTTTTATAAAATGTGCAACGGCAATCTGCTCTACCACGGCGCAGTGCCGATGACCGAGGACGGCGCGTTTGCGGCCATTCGGTTTGAGGGCACCGCCCGCAGCGGCAAGCAGCTGTTCGACTACTGTGACCGCCGCGCCCGCCAGGGCTACAGCGCGCCCGCGGGCAGCCCGGCACGGCTGGCCGGACAGGACTTTTTGTGGTACCTGTGGTGCGGGGCAAAATCGCCGCTGTTTGGCCGCAGCGCCATGACGACGTTTGAGCGGCTCTATATTGCTGACCCGGCGGCCCAGGTGGAGATCAAGGACCCCTACTACAGGCACATTGCCGACCCGCGCACCGCCGAGCATATTTTGCGCGAATTTGGCCTGTCCGGCGAGGGCAGCCACATCGTGAACGGCCATGTCCCGGTCCGCGCCATCGAGGGGGAAAGCCCCATCAAGGGCGGCGGGCGGCTCATCATTATTGACGGCGGTTTCTGCCGTGCCTACCACCGGCGCACCGGCATAGCTGGCTACACACTGGTCTATAACTCCCGCGGGTTGATCTTGCGCACCCACCAGCCGTTTGAGAGCGTGGAGAAGGCCATCCACGAGGACGAGGACATTGCCAGCAAGAGCGAGTATATCTATACTGCGCCCCAGCGCATTCTGGTGCGCGACACCGACGAGGGCGGGCGCAAGCAGGCGCTGATCCGTGACCTGACAGCCCTGGTCGAAGCCTACCAGAGCGGTGTGATCGCGCAGGGCGTGGCGCAGGAAATGTGACGGTTGAAATTTGCACAAATTGTTCTATAATAGGGAAATAGTGGGATGCCTGTAGGGGCCGGACATGTCCGGCCCGGTACCTACCCATGAGCACACACCGGCGGGAAACCCGCGGGCCGGGCGTGCCCGGCCCCTACAATGCGGTGTCTACAGATACATAAAAGGAGACGATTTTACCATGGCTTGCACCACCATTCTGGTCGGCAAAGATGCGTCCTACGACGGGTCCACGATGATCGCCCGCAACGACGATTCCGGCTCCGGCCATTTCACTGCCAAAAAGTTTACCGTTTTTCAGCCGCAGGACTACCCCGCGGTCTATAAATCCGTCATTTCGGGCGTCGAGATCCCCCTGCCCGGCAGCGGCCTGCGTATTACCGCGGTGCCCAACGCTGTCGAAGGCAAGGGCCTGTGGGCGGCCAGCGGCGTCAACGCGGCCAACGTCGGCATGACGGCTACCGAGACCATCACCTCCAACCCGCGCGTGCTGGGCGCTGACCCGCTCGTCAAGGGCGGCATCGGCGAGGAGGACATTGTCTATCTGGTCCTGCCCTATGTCCGCTCCGCGCGTGAGGGCGTCCGGCGCCTTGGCAGTCTGCTGGAGCAGTACGGCACCTACGAGATGAACGGCATCGCGTTCCAGGATGTGGATGAGGTCTGGTGGCTCGAGACCATCGGCGGCCACCACTGGATGGCCCGCCGCGTGCCTGATGACGTATATGTGGTTATGCCGAACCAGCTCGGCCTTGACACGCTCGACCTGGACGACGCACTGGGCGAGCAGAAGGAGTTCATGTGCTCCGCCGACCTGCGCGGCTTTATCGACAAGTACCATCTTGACCTGTCCCTGGACGGTGCGCTGAATCCGCGCGACACCTTCGGCAGCCACGACGATGCCGACCATGTCTACAACACGCCCCGCGGCTGGTACATGCTGCGTTATTTCAACCCCAATACGTTCGCCTGGGACGGCCCGGACGCCGACTTTACGCCGCACTCCGACGACCTGCCCTGGTGCATGGTGCCCGAGAAAAAAATCACGCCCGAGGACGTAAAGTACGTGCTGTCGAGCCATTATCAGGGCACGCCGTATGACCCCTATGCGGCCACGGCTTCCGAGAGGGGCATCTACCGTCCCATCGGTGTGAACCGCAACGACTTTATGGCACTGCTGCAAATGCGCCCCGACGTACCGGAGGACTTCCGCGCTGTGGAGTGGCTGGCCTTTGCGTCCAACGCCTTCAACACGATGGTGCCCTTCTACGCCAACGTGGACACGACGCCGGAGTACCTGTCCAACACGACGGGCGATGTCTCCACCGACAACTTCTACTGGGCCAGCCGTCTGCTGGCCGCCATGGCCGATGCGTCCTACGCAAAATCGGTGTTTCACATCGAGCGCTACACGCTGAGCGTCGGCAGCAAAGCCAACGGCATCATTAACGCCTATGATGATGCCCAGCGCGGCGAGGCCGATCCCGCCGCCCGTGCCGCCCTGCGCACCAAGGCCAACGAGGAGCTGGCCGCCATGGTCAGGGCCGAGACGACGGACGCCCTGAATAAGGTCCTGTTTGAGCTGAGCAGCGGCATGAAGAATGCGTATTCGCGCTCGGATGCGTAAATGATATTGAGAAGGGACGTGCCGGAGGGTGCGTCCTTTTTTGCTGGTACACCTGCAACGCAGGGGCGCATTCTATATGTGCCCGCAGGCCGCGCGGTATGCGGAACGGCACGGGCGGATATAGAATCCGCCCCTACGGGGATACAATATGTAAAATTCAAACTATTTTACAATAATGTCACAATCTTTAAAAGAATTTGAACTTGCTTTTATGCCGAAATCTTTGTATAATAAATGTCAGGATGGGGCACTAGGAGGCTGACTTAGTCCCCTTGTCCCCCATTCAGCCAAAAGTATAGAGAAAGAGGTATATGTAAACATGGCAAATCTGGATTTGACTAAGTATGGCATTACCGGCACGACCGAGATCGTGCATAACCCCTCTTATGAGATGCTGTTCGAGGAGGAGACCAAACCCGAGCTGACCGGCTATGAGAAGGGCCAGGTCACCGAGCTGGGCGCTGTCAATGTTATGACCGGCGTTTACACCGGCCGTTCCCCCAAGGACAAGTACATCGTCGTGGACGAGAACTCCAAGGACACCGTTTGGTGGACCAGCGACGAGTACAAGAACGACAACCACCCCATGACCGAGCAGACCTGGTCTGCCGTGAAGGACATCGCCAAGAAGGAGCTGTGCAACAAGCGCCTGTTCGTTGTCGATGCCTTCTGCGGCGCCAACAAGGACACCCGCATGGCTATCCGCTTCATCGTGGAGGTGGCCTGGCAGGCACACTTTGTCACCAACATGTTTATCAAGCCCACCGCTGAGGAGCTGGCTAATTTTGAGCCTGACTTCGTTGTTTACAACGCCTCCAAGGCTAAGGTTGAGAACTACAAGGAGCTGGGCCTGAACAGCGAGACCTGCGTTGCCTTCAACATCACCAGCAAGGAGCAGGTCATCATCAACACCTGGTACGGCGGCGAGATGAAGAAGGGCATGTTCTCCATGATGAACTA